>Ga0210402_10001947_pt1 | contig 20653 bp, 20 predicted proteins | sample IncBWC7MmetaG_FD_161055 | JGI IMG/M metagenome (GOLD analysis project Ga0210402, IMG submission 161055) | Forest soil microbial communities from Barre Woods Harvard Forest LTER site, Petersham, Massachusetts, United States - Inc-BW-C-7-M | ecosystem: Environmental > Terrestrial > Soil >... | reverse complement strand
TTGGCGGCAAGCCAGGCGGCGGCGTCGACAATATATTCAACTCCGACCAGGCGGCGTGCGTTCCCGACTGGCTCGTAGATCAGAGCCTCGGGAGTCTCCAGCTTAATTTGGCCGTCACCAACGAGCGCGCCGTTGACGTAGTGAATGCCCATCGCTCCGTGGTCGGGACCGGTAACACACCCAAACGCAGGCCCGTATCCAGCCGGACCGGCATTGTTTACGTCGAGGAATTGCCGCGTTGCCTTCCGGACATCCCGGACCAGTTTGGCCGATACTGCGTGATCGGCATGGGATTCTTGGGCGAAGAGTGGAACGACCGTGGCCGCGCTCCACAACAATGCCAGATTCAGAAAACTGATGGCCCAGGTGCGAGCCGTTTTTATTTCTGTCATAGCTATCTCCTTCGAGTTGATTGGTTAATTCCCCCAGGGATCGTCTTGCAAAAGTCCTACAGTCGTTCCGCCGTAACCCAGACCGGCACGCCATTGGTAATCGAATCGAATACCGGTGAGTGTCCAGTTCCCAATTTCACGATCTCCTGCAATTTCTCGTCGGGTACGTTGGCTTTAAGTTTGAAGTTGACGCGGATTCCCTGGTATCCCTTGCGGACATTCGGATCGAGTCCAAGAAATCCGTGCAGATCAATGTCACCTTCGAACGACGACTCGACTTCTTCGATCTGAATGCCTCGGGCCGCTGCGTGATAGACCATTGCAGTCGTCACACAAGCTGCCAGGGCGTGCAGAAGATACTCGACCGGGTTCGGCGCCGAGTCCTCTCCAAGCAGGACTGCAGGCTCATCTGAGTGAAGAACGAATGATTTCTGTCTTGAAAATTCCTGTCCGGCCCCATAAAACCCGTTCACAGCCGAGCGATTGTGAGCGGCGCCTTCCCACTTGTTCTGAACGCGAAACTTGAACTTCGCGATGGTGGGTGCCGCTTTGATCGCATCGATCGTTGCAAAAAGATTGTCAACATTCACGCCGTTGACGAGAGTTGGAATCTGCTGTGCGGTTGCCATATCTGTGTTCCTCATTCTTAGTTTGATTTCGCGAACCATCCATGTTCGACAACTAAAAAGTACTTACAAAAGCGACTTGCAACAAGATGGCAGATATGCCATTGTAGATAGGCGAATACGCCATACAGATCTGTGAGGACTGATGATTGACGTCACGGTTCTGCTTCTCGATCAAACTTTTTCCTCCACTGCCGTTGGACCGATGGAAGTCTTCCGCCATGCCGGTTCGCTCTGGAACCATCTCACCGGGAAACCGGAGAAACCGCGTTTTCAAGTAAGAACGGCTTCGGAGGACGGGCGCCCGGTTCTGTGTGATGGTCCGATCCACATACAGCCAATGAGTGCGATCCGCGACATCCGGCGGACCGATCTCATCGTCATCCCAACGACGGGCCTCAGTCTCGACGATGTGGTCGAGCGCAACGCGCCCGTAGTGCCGTGGCTGAAGCGATGGCACAAGCGCGGCGCCGCCATCGCAAGCGTGTGTTCGGGCGTGGGGCTGGTTGCAGCCACCGGCATGCTGGATGGCAAACGCGCCACCACGCATTGGGCGCTGGCCGATCGATTTCGAGAGAAATATCCGAAGGTGAAGTGGATGCCTGAGTTGATGGTGACCGAGGACGGGGACTTATATTGTGGCGGGGGTGTGCACGCCGCGCTCGATCTAAGTCTCTACCTGGTGCAAAAATTCTGCGGGCACGATATCGCGATGGAGAGTGCCAAAGCATTGCTGATCGACATGCCCCGAGCCTGGCAGGCTGGGTTCGCCGTAGTCCCTTTGAAAACCGAGCACAACGATGAAGCCATTTCAAACGCGCAGGATTGGCTGCATCAGAATTTTCATCGCCCGTTCCCGCTCGAAGCTCCGGCCGATCGCGCCGGCATGAGCCTGCGCAATTTTGTCCGCCGCTTCAAACTGGCGACGGGTGACAGCCCCTTGGCTTATCTGCAGAAGTTGCGTATCGCAGCCGCCAAGCGCCTGCTGGAGAGCAACCATCGCACCATGCAGGAGATCAGCGACGCCGTCGGCTACCAGGACGTTGCTTTCTTCCGCTCGCTGTTTCAGCGGCACACCGGCGTTTCGCCCAGCGCGTACCGGGAGAGATTCGGAGCCTAGAGGCATTCCATCTGGGATCGAACAGATTAAATTGAAAGTGGGAGGAATCGTGGATATCAGATCGCTACAGAAGCCATTGAAGGAACAGTATCGCCGCGAGCCGTCAAGCTCTCGAATCACTTTGACCGCCAAGGGAAGCGAGACGGCGACGCCGTTATCCTGCTCGGTCGATATCGGTCGAGCGATCTATCAGGCGGAGGCACACAAGGGAGTCGGTGGCACGGGCACAGCCGCATGCTCCGGCGATCTTCTCATCGGCGCACTCGCGGCCTGCGCTCAACTCACTTGTCAATTGGTAGCGACGGCTATGGGAGTGCCAACTCGCCACATCGAAGTCACCGTGAGCGGCGACATGGATCTGCAGGGGACGTTGGGGATCTCCAAGGATGTACCCGTGGGCTTCGAAGCCATTCGTCTACAATTTGACCTCGATGCGCCCGACGCTACTCCAGATCAGCTCCGTGCGCTGCAGGAGAAGACGGAGCAGTATTGCGTGGTAATGCAGACGTTACTGCATCCGCCTAAAATTGAATCTCACTGGAGCCCGTCGCACTGATCCAAGCCGGCGATGGGCACAGGTCTGGCTCCGATCATGATCGACGTTGCTGATTATCTCGCCCGAATCGGATACTCAGGCCCGACTGATCCGACGGCGGCAAATCTCCGCACTCTTCACTGTGCGCATCTGTGGGCAGTACCTTTCGAGAATCTCGATATTCATCTCGGCCGAAAAATTACGGTCGACGAAGCGGCAATTCTGAACAAAGTCGTCAACCTTCGCCGTGGCGGATTTTGCTATGAATTGAACGGCGCTTTCGCTGCATTGCTGCGCGCTCTCGGGTTTCAGGTGACGCTGCTCTCGGCTCGCGTGGCACGAGCGAATGGCGATGAGGGACCGGAGTTTGACCATCTGACGCTGCGGGTTGACCTGGAAGAACCCTGGCTGGCGGACGTCGGGTTCGGCGAGTCTTTTCTGGAACCGCTTCGGCTAGAGGCCGAGAGAGATCAACTGGACTCGACTGGATCGTATCGACTCCGGGCGCAAGGCCAACGTTTGCGAATGGAAAAGTCCATCCCGGATGACCGTTGGAAGCCGCAGTATTCGTTCTCTCTCCAACCGCGGCGTCTCGAAGAGTTTGCCGGGATGTGCAGCTACCATCAGACATCGCCCGATTCGTCTTTTACGCAGAACCGTATTTGTAGCCGTGCCACTCGCGACGGCCGGATCACATTGTCAGACATGAAGCTGATCACGACGATCAAGGGCGAGCGAGAGGAGCGAAGCCTTGCCTCAGAAGAAGAATGGAATTCCGTTCTTCGCGAACACTTCGGGATTCTTCTCTGAAAACATCACAATCCCCCTCCATCTCCTGGTTATTCTCATTCCATTTCCAGGCGCTCGTAGGCGAGGACTAGTTCTTCGATGGCTACGTCGGTGCCTTTGGCGTTCAGGTCTCCGAAGCTATACTTTACGGGCCAGGCGCGAAGCAACTTCCATGTGAGGACGACGTTCGTAAGATCTTCTGACAAAAGACTAATCGTTACGGTCCGCCGGGCGTTCGCATCTCCGTTGCGGACTTGATTGATCCAGGAATACAGGTCCAGCGACCCGATAATTCCGCGGCGGAGAATGACATCGCCGTAGTGCGTCAGTCCCGGCAGCTTATGGACGCCCGACTCCTTGTCGTTCCCAACGCGGTACTGGATAACATCGACGGAGATGTCCGGCAGGACGATGTGGGAGAAGCCGGCAGCAGGACCTGCGTCTCCCGTTCCCAGATCGACGCGAAAGTGCTGATTCCCGTACGGGGCATCACGAAGAATGGCCATGGGATGGAGAGGTCCTTTCCGGTTTTGGCATAAAGGCAATGTCGCGATAGATGGCGAGGTCGTGGCGCATTGTGCTCGAGAAATTCTGCCCCGAGCGATCCGAGTAAGAGGCAGTGGCGGTGATCTGCTCAGGCTCTTGACGAGCAAAATAGGCGGCGCTGGAATCTAGAAGTGTACAAATCGAGCGGGAAGGCGCAAGAAATTCGATGTTGTGAAACAGCGGCAACTCGGGAATGGAGGCTGTTCCACCGAGGCCCTTGAATAGTGGGTCGAAGGCAACGTGGACTTGTAGCGCCGGCTGGGAACCGATGTTCTGAACAGCGACGAACAGCATGCCGTCTTCAAAAAGGAAGTCGATAATGACGTCAGGGCGCGGTTCCATAGTGGTCCCTTATTGTACTCGGGCAGATGTGCTTAATCGGGCATCACGATATCTCTGACGAACAAAGTCGTAAGCGACGCGGGTTTCTTCCAGAAGGATAGGGCGCACCAGGCAACAGGTTAATCTTTGTTCCGGAGCCGACACGGTTATCCCGTCAGCCAATCGGGGCGAAGCACGATTCTCAGGCGAACATCGCCGCCATGGGTACCGGGCTGCGCTGTCGCCCGATAACCACGATTCCGTAATCCGTCACATGCCATCCCTGAGCGCGGTCGGCCTCGAGATCGAAGCCCACTTGCGTGTCTGGGGGGATCAGAACATTCTTATCCAGAATCGCCCGGCGCAGCTTCGCGTGTCGCCCGATGTCGCAGTTGTCCATGATCACGCAGCCTTCGACGACGGCGCCGGTGTGGACTCGGACCCCGCGTCCTAGAACCGATTTGCGAACCAGTCCTCCCGAGAGAATGCACCCTCCCGACACGATACTGTCGAGGGCCTCGCCTCGTCGCCCGTCTTGGTCGAAGACGAATTTCGCCGGCGGATCAGGGTAGCTCGTGCTGCGTACCGGCCACTCGCGGTTATAAAGATTGAGTTCTGGCTTCACATGGTTCAGGTCCATATTGGCTTCATAGTAGGCGTCGATGGTTCCCACATCGCGCCAATAAGGCATAGAGCCTTCAGCCTCGCCCGGAATGCGATTGGCCTCGAAGTTGTACGCATACATCGGAGCTTTGCCGGCGAGCTTTGGCAGGATGTCCATGCCAAAATCGTGTCGGCTGTTTGGATCCTTGGCATCGGTATTAAGCAGATCCAGCAGAGTTGGTGTTGAAAAGACGTAGTTGCCCATCGAGGCATAGACTCGGCTCGAGTCGCCGGGCATGGTGGGCGCATCCTTCTTCTTTTCGTGGAAGGCCATGATGCGACCGTCCACAGCAGCTTCAATCACGCCGAATTCGATGGCCTGCTGTCGCGGAACCGGGATTGCAGCCACAGTCACTTCCGCCTTCTTCGCCATGTGGAAATCGATCATGCTGCCTATATTCATGCGGTAGATGTGGTCGGCGCCAAAGATCGCCACCATGTGCGGATCCGACTGCTCGACGAGGTTGATGTTTTGAAAAATGGCGTCGGCCGTTCCCTGGTACCACGATTCTTTCTCCGAACGCATCTGCGCCGGCACGTTGGTGATGAAATTACTCTTCATCATTCCACCGAATTGCCATCCTTCGCTCAAGTGCTGCAGCAGCGACTGGCTGCGGAACTGCGTCAGCACGTAAATCGAATAGATTCCGGAATTGACGAAATTGCTGAGAACGAAATCAATGATCCGGTATTTCCCGCCAAACGGCACTGCAGGCTTGGCGCGTTCACGCGTGAGAGGATACAGCCGGGTTCCTTTTCCTCCTGCGAGCACAATGCCCAACACTCGCAGGTGTGAGCTTCCTGGTACAGCAGATTCTGGTTCAGGGATCCGAGTCTTAGCCAAGCGTTCCTCCCAAAACAGCTCCGCGAAATGTTATCAAAGCTCCTTTTGGATGCTTCCGGCAAGAACTGAATTTGCTCAAAACATTAAATTTTCAGGAAAATCTTTCGACGGTACATCCAAAACAGGATGATCCAGAAGGCCAGCATTACTCCCAAACCATAGGCCACTGGCAGGAGACTAGGCGAGACCAGCGCGGAGATCGCCTTGCCGAGATGGATCTGCAAAGCTTCTCGGAAGAAGCCCTGCATGGTCCAACTCATCACGTAGATGGCAATGGAATTCATGCCCACCACGATCAGGGGGAATGCCCAACGCCGCCAACCTTTCCATTCAATCAGCGCGTAGAAGCCAGCCAGCATGAGCACGACCAGGCCTCCGCTATACAGCGTGTACGACGACGTCCATACTCGTTTTACAATTGGACAAACCCCGGCCCACTGAAAAATCAATCCAAGCAGAACTAGACCAACTCCCCCGATCACCAGCCCGCGCAGTTTCTCTTCCTTCGATTTCTTACTCTTGAGCCATTCTCCCGTGAGGAGCCCAAGGATCATCGTCGCCAGCGTGGGAATAAAACTCAGCGTGGACCAACCTCCTTCATTGAAGACAAAAGGTTCTTCGCGCGGGAAAAGATTGAGGAACCAAACGTCGAAGGCCCACGACAGATTCGAGTTCTTGTTGAAATGAGATAAAAAGCCGGTGTAGTTGTGCTCCCAGTTTGGGGGAACTCCGACTCGCGCATAGTCAAAGTTTGGACCCGGCGCCGGATACAGGGCGAACGCTCCCCAAAAACAAATCAATATCAGCAGCATGACGATGACCTGCGTTCGCACCCGGGTGAATCCCAGCAAGAACAGGAATACGTAGCCCAGTCCGATTTGCGTGAGAGTGTCTTCAAAGGTGAAATAGGTTTGCGAATGGTGAATGGATCGCAGAAAGATACCCAGAGCAATCAGCAAAAACGCCCGCCAAACTGCATGGCCGAGCAACTCCCAGAAGGTCTTTCCTTTCGCTCGTCGGCTGGCAATCGAGAACGGCAGGGCAGCGCCCACCAGAAAGGAAAACCCCGGTTGGATCAGGTCATGCAGCGAGCATCCCTGCCAGTCCACGTGCTCGGTGTTGAACGCGATTGCGGCCCAGATGGCGCTATGCGGAAATGATCGCGCCACCAGCGGCAGGCGAGTTGCCTCATTGAGCATCAGCAGCATGATTGTGCCGCGGAACGCATCCAGCGAAAGCAAGCGGCTGGTGCCCTCCGCTTTCGCGACGGGTTCATGAATCACCGCTGCTTCCTGAGGACTTTCGACCTGCGTACTCATGAAGACTCCTCCCGCAAGTGGGGATTTTGACTTAAGCCGCAAACCCCGTGCCCGGTCTGGACTTCCACTGGCCACGCGTGAAATCCGGGAATTTCTCCGATGCTCCGCGTTGTGCAACCGATGTCTCGCTCAGCGGAGTGGGAGCACTCCATGCCGCCGCATCGTAAACATCGATATCAGGCGGCAAACCCCGCTTCAGGCAATCCATCAAGCGGTAGTTCATGATGTAGTCCATGCCGCCGTGGCCGCCCGTCTTGCGCGCCATCTCGCCATTGTTCTTCCAGAGCGAATGCTCGTATTTCTCTTTGAACTCGTCAATCTTCTGCCAATCCTCGTCCTTTTGGCCATCCACAAAAACACGCGGCGGATAGTCGGCGAACAGGCCCTTCGTGCCCTGAATCATGTTGAGGCGGCTGTAAGGCCGCGGATTCACAACGTCATGCTGCAGAAGAATTGTCCGTCCCTTCACCGTCCTGATGATGCTGGTGTTCATATCACCGCAAATGTATTTCTCGGCGCGCTTGGGATCTCCCTCCGGAAACTTCGATTTCACATACGCACTCAATGACGCTTCGGCTGAACTCACCGACACCATGTAGTCGAAGCGGTCGCCGCGATGGATGTCCATGTAATGCGCCACGGGACCGAGTCCGTGCGTCGGATATAGATTTCCGTTGCGCTGCATGTGCGGTACCCGCCGCCAAAGGCCTTCGCCTTCGTTCGCGGTCACAATGCCGCGCAGGTCGTGGAGATAAGCCGCCTCGCCATGAGTGATCTCGCCGAAGACCCCGTCTCGCACCATCCCCAGCACCATCAGCTCTGACGATCCGTAGCAGCAGTTCTCGAGAATCACGCAGTGCTTGCGTGTAGCCTCGGAAGTATTCACCATGTCCCAGCATTCCTGCAACGTTGTGGCGGCCGGAACTTCCACGGCTGCATGCTTACCGTTCTTCATGGTGTCGACGGCCATCGGAACATGCCAGTTCCATGGCGTCGCGATGTAGACAATATCCAGGTCGAGCTGATTTAGATTCTTGAAGTCATGGTCACCCTTGCTGAAGCCGACTGGCTTAGGCTGGCCAGCATCCGTCACGGCCTTCTGCGCGTGTTCCACTTTTTCGGGCACCAGGTCGCAGATAGCTTTTACTTCCACGCCTTCAACCGCCAGCAAGTCCCGCAATAAACTCGTTCCCCGTCCACCGACTCCGATGATGCCGAGCCGGACTCGTTCATGCGGCTCAAACGGAACTCCGATCATCGTGGCGTTCGTGGTTTTCGGTGTAACGGCTTGAAGGTTCTCGCTCAGAATTTCATTCGCAATGACTAGCCCGGCACTGCCCATTGCAGTGCGCACCATGAAATTCCGCCGCGAGATGTTCTTCGGTTCCTGGTCCTTTGCCATGTCCTGTAAACCTCCCGCCCGATTTTAGTCCCACGGAGTCTGTGTCGTACCTCGAATGTGTTGAATAGCCGTGGAGTCCATGACCCTGGAAGAGGTGCCTTTTCGAAACAAGGCGGTGCGGAGAAACTGGACGCTGCCTCAGTTCTCTGACCGCCTTGTTCCGAAGGGGTTTTCCAGAGTCTATGCAGGGATATTTCGGAAGGATCCTTAGGTGCCCTTGGGATGGGTTCTGGGACGGAAGCTGATGCTGCGCAGGAATGCCCCACGCTCACGGTCTACAGCGTTCAGAGCGACGTACGGGCCGTTGCAAAGCGCGTTTGACAACTCGGTTGCCACCACCTGTCCGTCCAAGGTCAGACGCAGTGTCGTCTCCGCGGAGCAGGCATCACATAGCCAGAAATATTCGGTCTCCCTGGAGTTGGGCAACGGAAAACGTGGTTCTGTTTCCAAGCGAAACAGTCTTCCGTCGGTGAGATGACGAAACGAGGCCGAGCACGAAGGATTCGCGCATTTGGCAAGCATCGCTAACTGTCCTAAGCGCCGAGACTAGGCGCTAACCTGTACGGAAACCAGTTCCGGGGTGCAGCGGGAGTTCTCGAGAGACTTGATGGCGTCTTCGGCAGTGAATCTGCCCATCAGCAACGCCAGCTTTCGGTTGGTTGTCATCTGTAGGGGAGTGCGATCGATACTCTGCACATAGGCGGGGCCGCGTGCGCCCCCTCGGTTCACTTTCACAACGAACTTGATATTTTTCATTGATGTCCTTTAGGGAGCATTTATGTGCAACCGACTACTTCACCATCGTAAAAGTCTTGCCACACTCCTGGCAGCGAGGACTGAGCCGGGATGTGATTAGTCCACACGATGGACACATCCTTTGTGATCGAAACTCATTGAGCTGTAGTGTCGGTCTGTGGATCCACCGGAGCAGCAGTATCGTGAAAAGCACGATGAACAGACCGAAGGAAATATCAATTGCGTTCATAGATGCGCTCCTTCTCCGCGAGTTCCGGGCCCGCCGGACGAAAGTCTTCGACGCACACGAGTAGAGCTCGAAGCACTCGCTTAAGGGCCTAAGGTGTGGAGGAACTTCAGATAGACTGGCTTAGTTCAGAAGACCTGAAAGAGGAGAATGTCGTATCCGCCCCTAACGTTAATTATAAGCCTTCCCGCCTGGTTGTGCCGAAGTTTCGAGCGTTTAACCACGCTATGTTCACACTCCGCTGGTTCTACAGCACAAACCCGTGCGCCTTGTGACGGACAGGCTCTGCTCGAAGTGGAGTTCGATCGGAACCAAAATAAAAGGCAGAAGCGTAGAGGCTTCCGCCCGACCTTGCTGATCGCTGACGGCTTAGGGAATCTGCCTACTTTATCGCCGTGACATGCTTGCCCAGGCGCGATTTGTAGCGGGAAGCTGTGTTCTCATGCAGCGTGCCCTTCTGGATGGCCTTGTCGAGAGCAGATACAGTCTTGCGGTAAATCTGCTCAGCGGCTGCCTTGTCGCCCTTGGCGATCGCTTCGCGCATGTCGCGCAACTGGGTACGCAGGCTGGAGGTGTTGGCGCGATTGCGCGTGGTGCGGCGGTCGGTTTGGCGCGCGCGTTTCAGCGCCGAAAGATGATTTGCCATGTGTGGTTCGTTACCTTCGTGTCTTCAGAGAGATATTCGGGTGGGTCCGAATTTCTTATTATAGGGGAGCAACTCACAGCCGGTCAATCGGATGGCGGAATCTCAGAAAAAAGACGCGCCGCAACGACTCAAGGTCCTGATCGATTCTTCGACCCCTATCATCGTCATAGAAACGGTCGAGGAAGTCCGCGCCGTGCGCATGGTGCGTGCTGCCTGTTCCGCTCTGAACCTCGCTGCCTTCGAATGGAGTGTTGCTACTGGGCTTCTACGCTGCGGCAGCAATGTCGGAGAGGTAATCACCGGTGGGAGCTATGACTTCGCTCCTCATGGCGGTCAGGATTCGCTGGAACAGAACGCCAAGGCGCTCTACAACAGCCGCGAACCGGCGGCGATGTTGGCAAATCTGGAAGGCATCTCGATCGAAGCCGCCTTCATCCTCAAGGATCTGCACCGGCACATGGATGATCCGGTAGTGATTCGGCGATTGCGCGATGTGGGACAAAGATTCGCGACGAATAGAAAGACCATCGTTCTCACTGCGCCCAAAATCGAAATCCCGCCAGAGTTACGCAGCCTGGTGGAATTCTTCGAACTCCCACTGCCTGACCGTCCGAGGTTGCGGCAGATCATCGACGAAACCCTGGTTCGAGTCGCCAAGACGCATACCTTGCAGAGGAAGCTCGATAACCAGGGACTCGATGTTGTGGCCGAGAATTTGCGCGGCCTCACGGAGGAAGAAGCGGATCGAGCGATTTCACAAGCCCTTGTGACGCGCTATGCGTTGTGCCCTGAGATCATCACAGACGTTCTGGAAGCTAAGAAAGCGCTCTTGAAGCGGTCGGAGATGGTGGAGTTCGTGGAGGCCTCTGACAGCATGGCGAACGTCGGCGGGCTCGAAAATCTCAAGCACTGGTTGGCGCAGCGCCGCGGAGCGTGGGAGGATTCTGCCCGCGAATTTGGCCTCGAGCCTCCGCACGGAGTAATCATCCTCGGTGTGCAAGGATGCGGAAAGTCACTCTGCGCACGGGCTGTTGCGGGCGAATGGAAACTGCCGCTGGTGAAGTTTGATACATCGGCCGTCTACGACAAGTACATCGGCGAAACCGAGAAGCGCATTCGCAAGGTCTTTCAGGTCGCGGAAGGTCTCGCCCCGTGCGTGCTCTGGATTGATGAGTTGGAAAAGGTCTTTGCCGGGAGCGGGCCGGATTCGGCATCGGCTGACGCGGGAGTTTCATCCAGGCTGCTGGCTTCTTTCCTCTCCTGGATGCAGGACCGCAAGGCAGCGGTTTTTGTGGCCGCGACGTGCAATAACGTCACAGTCCTGCCTCCCGAACTGATTCGGAAGGGGCGTTTCGATGAATTGTTCTTTGTCGATCTGCCGAATCAGGCCGAGCGCAAGCAGATCTTCTCAATCCAACTTACCAAGCGCAAACGTAATCCCGCGGAGTTTGACCTTGAAAAAGTCGCTACGGCCGCGAACGGCTATTCGGGAGCCGAGATCGATGCCGCGGTCCAAGGCGCACTCTACGGGGCTTATTCCGAGAAGAAGCAGGTCACTACGCAGTCCCTGGTCGATGCCCTGGCGCAGACCGTGCCTCTTTCGATAACCCGGGCCGAGGAGATTGCAGCCCTCCGCGAGTGGGCCCGCACTCGGGCGGTACCGGCTTCTGCACGAGATGTCGCCTCGGCCACTGTTTAGGGATTGTTCCCATTGACTCACTCGGATTCCCGGGGTAGGCTTTTACTTAATGGTAGTGACCTGCCCACTGGGCATGCGCAGTTCGACTGATCCCGTCTCCAAGCAAAACCTTGCTTTGTCTATGAGCAGGTATTGGTGTGTTCCGCTTTCGCCGGATTCCGAATTCAGCTCGAATCCCGCGTTCCAGCCCGTGGAGGCTCACCAACGTAAAGCACAAGCATGAAGAAAAGCATCGGGATTAGTCCCAACATCGAGACGCTGTTCGGCACCCGGGACGAGAATGTGCGGCTCCTGGAAGACGGCCTGAACGTCACCATCAATCTTCGCTCGAACTCCATCGAGATCGAGGGCGCGGCACGCGATGTGGCTCGCGTCGAGCAGGTGTTTACCGATTACGAGAGCCTGCAGCGCTCCGGCTACACGTTCAATAATGGCGATCTGAACAGCATGCTGCGCGTGCTGACGTCCGATCCCAATTCGACCCTGCGTGGCCTGGCTGACGCCGGGAAGCAACGGTCCTTCGGACGCCGGACGGTTCAGCCGAAGAGCAGCAACCAGCGCCGATACCTCGAGGCCATCGAGAAGCACGACATGGTGTTTGGCGTCGGTCCGGCGGGAACGGGAAAGACCTATCTTGCCGTGGCCATGGCGATCTCAGCCTTGTTGGCCAAGCGGGTGAACCGGATCATCCTGGCACGGCCTGCGGTGGAAGCGGGCGAGCGTCTCGGATTCTTGCCCGGCACTCTACAAGACAAGATCGATCCGTACCTGCGTCCGCTGTATGACGCGTTGTACGACATGCTCGATCCGGAGAAGGTCGACCGCTATCTGGAGAAGAATGTCATTGAGATCGCGCCCATTGCCTTTATGCGCGGACGCACGTTGAACGACTCGTTCGTGATCCTCGACGAAGCGCAGAACACGACCTCGGAGCAGATGAAGATGTTCGTCACGCGGCTCGGATTCAACTCGAAGGCCGTGATCACCGGCGATATAACGCAAATCGATCTGCCTAACGCCCGCCGCAGCGGTCTGCTGGAAGCGATCGAAGTACTGAAGAACGTGAACGGCCTTGCATTTGTGCACTTCGACGAAGGCGATGTGGTGCGGCATCACCTGGTGCAGCGCATCGTACGAGCCTACGACGAGCACAAGACGCGGGTCGCTGAACAGATGCTCCTGCTCGGAGAAACCAAGACGGCCGAAGCGATTGTTCCGGAAAGAGCGGCCAATCCTCCGGACCAGGAGAAGAGTTCGTCGTCTGAAACAAGGCAGTAGCGCACGGCGAGTAGAAGGAGGGCGGCGGCATTGGCCCTCCTGTTTTGTTTTAAGGCAACGGTGAAGAGGTTGCCGCTTTGATCATTCTGGAAAAGAGAGTCGCGGGATTGAGCGCGAAGTCGCTCGAGCGTTTCACGCTACGCGCACGGCGAGCCGTCGGGCTTTCAGGAAGAGTAAACATCCTGCTTACCAGCAGTGAAGCGATGCGTGCGTTGAACTTTCGATTTCGAGAGAAGAACAAGACCACGGATGTCTTATCGTTTCCCTCCCAGATACATTTCAATGGGACGGATAAACGCGGATTCGCCGGGGAGATCGCGATCTGCGCCGACATCGCCCGCGAAAACGCCGCTGGGCTTGGGCACTCGGCAGCCCTCGAAGTGAAGGTTCTGGCGCTGCACGGGATTCTGCATTTGGCGGGCTTGGACCACGAGCGCGATAATGGAGAAATGTCGCGCAAGGAAGCAAGCTTACGCCGGAAGCTCGGTCTTCCCTCATCGCTGACCGAACGCTGCCAGCCAGACGAGCGCGAGCCGGCGAAATCCTACAGCCGATCGCCTTTGAGGAGCCTGCGGAGGAAAGCATGATCCTTTCTGTTGGGTTCATTCTGGTTCTCCTCGTGGGACTCCTTACGCTGGTTTCATACGTAGACCGTGTGTATCAGGAAGCGGGCAAATTCCTATCGCGCGATTTTCAGGACAACATCGACGTCTTTGAACAGAAGATTGAGCCGAGATTGGGATTCTCTCGTGGACGTGCGGCTCTATCCATGGCTGTTTTGGAACAACTGACCACTGCGGCGATCGCGGTTCTGGTCGCCTATCTGGTCTTTCGATATCAGGACTGGAGCATCTATGAGGTTCTGCAGGCGGCATTCGGGCTTCTGCTGATCATCATGCTGTGCAATCGCTTCCTGCCATTCGTATTTTTCTCTCGCACCAAGGGCGAGTGGTTGAAGCGATGGACGCTTGTTTTGAAGGCACTCATCTATCTGGTCATGCCGGTTACGATCGTCCTTGGATTTCTGCAATCGGTAGCAACTCTGACTCGCGAGAACACAACCGAAGAACCGGAAACATCCGCCGAAGCCGTGGATGCGTTGATCGAAGCCGGCCAGGAAGAGGGCATCATTCAAGAAGGGGACCGGGATCTGATCCAGTCGGTTGTCGAATTCAGCGGCAAGACGGTACGTGAGGCGATGAAGCCACGTCCGGCGATTTTTGCAGTTCCGATCGACTTGACGGTGGAGCGCTTTATCGAAATGTTGCGGGCCAAGCATTATTCGCGAGTGCCCGTGTACGAGGGCAGCATCCACAACATCAAAGGCATCGTTTACACGCAGGACGTGCTGCAGGTTCCCGACAGCGAGGCGCACGTGCGCAAGCTCGACAGCATCATGCGTCGCGACATTTACTTTGTGCCGGAGAGCAAGCTGGGGAGCGACTTGCTGCGCGAGATGCAGAAGCAGAATATCCGCATGGCGATCGTTGTCGATGAATACGGCGGGGTCGCGGGCCTGGTCACGATCGAGGATCTGGTGGAGGAGATTGTAGGGGAGATCCGCGACGAGCGCGACAAGCCTGAGATTTTACGCGACGGCGACCGCGCCTTCATCGTTTCGGGAGGCATGGACCTGGACCGCCTCAATGAATTGTTCGGCACCAAGCCGGAAGGAAAAGACTCCGCGACGATTGCGGGCCTGGTCAGCGAGCTTGCCGGACGGATTCCGCGCAAGGGCGAGTTTGTGGAGGAGGACGGCCTCCGCTTTGAGGTGTTGGAGTCCACCGATCGTAAAGTCGAGCGCGTAAGAGTTACGCCGGTGCAGCCGCGGCAGTTGAAGTTGATTTGAGCAGAAAGCAATGAGCGGTGAGCTTTGAGCAGGCACACTTATGAGATCATCGGCATTAACGACCAATTGCGGACATTCAACGCCTCATAATGCGAAACCGAGTAAGCTAAGAGTTAGCAGCTCATTGCTCACAGCTCATCGCTCATAGCTCTATGCCATTCCGCTCCGGATTCGTCTGCATTCTTGGCCGGCCTAACGCCGGCAAATCCACATTGCTGAACGCTCTCGTCGGGGAGAAACTGGCGATCATTTCGCCTAAGCCGCAGACTACGCGCAACCGCATACAGGGCGTCGTCCACGTTCCCAAGCGCAAAGGCAAAGACGGCGGGCAGATTGTGCTCATCGACACTCCCGGCGTACACAAACCCGACAGCTCTTTGGGACGCAAGATGATGGTCGAAGTGCGGGAAGCACTCGAAGGCTGCGATCTCGTGCTGGTGATCGTGGATGTTGCGCACAAGCTCGATCCGCGCGATCAGTTCGCGCTCGATCTGGTGAAACAGTCGAAAGCAAGAGCATTTCTCATTCTGAACAAGGTCGATCTGATCCCCGAGAAATCGAAGCTGCTGCCACTGATCGAGGAATACCGCAAGCTCTACGATTTTGCCGAGGTAGTTCCGATTTCCGCGCTGAAGCGCAAGGGCCTTGACGATCTGATGAAGACGATTCTTGCGGCGCTTCCTGCCGGTCCGGCATATTTTCCGGAGGATGAGATCACAGATCAGCCCGCGCGATTCATGGCCGCGGAAATCATCCGTGAGCAGTTGCTGCTCAACACCAGCGAAGAGATTCCTTACGCGACTACGGTGATCGTCGATAACTTTGAAGAGGGGAAGCGGCTTACGCGCATCGGGGCAACGATTTATTGCGAGCGCGACGGACAAAAGGGAATTCTGGTCGGCAAAGGCGGCCGAATGCTGAAGAAGATCGGCACGTCTGCGCGGATACAGATCGAACGCATGCTGGGGATGAAAGTTTTTCTCGAACTTTACGTCAAAGCAGAGCCCGGCTGGCGCGATTCGCGAAGCTTCGTGGAAGAACTCGATTGGCGCCGGCAACTGGAGCATCGGATGTTTGAGCGGCAGGTAGAACAAGACTCAGAGACGACTCCCGGCGGCGAGCCTCACAGTAACGATTAGCCTTTGTTATGGCGTGAAGTGAATCGCGCCCTTATTGCCGACTTTGGCTGATTCCCGCTAGAATCAATAAGCCGCGTGCCTGGGGCTGTAGGGACGAAAGAGCCGATAAAAAATGCCAACTGGGGAATCTCCCGAGGAACAGCTCCCGGAGTACGATTTTGATCCAGAGAAGTTGAACCTGCGCGTGCGCGTTACGCTCGCCGCCGACCGCAAAGCCGTAGACCAGGTCGTGGAGCAAGTGATGGCCGCCGTCCGCGAAATGAAGTGCGTGAACGGCAAGGAAGACGCCATCGAGCTGTCTCTGCAAGAGGCGCTGGCCAATGCAGTCGTCCACGGCGCGAAGGAAGATCCCAGCAAGGTGATTGAATGCCTCGTCGCTTGCGACGAACAGCGCGGTATTCTCATTATTGTGCGCGATCCAGGTCCGGGATTCGATCCGGGCGCAATTCCTAGTTGCACAGTGGGCGAGAACCTCTACTCGAACCACGGCCGCGGAATTTTCCTGATCAATCAGTTGATGGATGAAGTGAAGTTCCGAAAGAATGGGACTGAGATTCACATGGTGAAGAAGCGGTAGCTCTACTCCTTCGCGGCAATCCCCAGCGCCTTCATCTTCCGATACAGGTGACTTCTCTCCAGTCCGAGCACCTCTGCGGCGCGGGTCACGTTGCCATGCGTTTCATCCAGCTTCTTGAGGATGTAATCGCGCTCGTAGGCATCACGCGCCTGGTGCAGCGTCGAGAATTCGCCCTTGGGCACGCGCCTTCCGCCATCTCGATAAACCAGCGGCGGCAGATGTTTAGCGTCAAAGCGAGTCGTGGTCGGATTCATGATGACAATGCGCTCGATCACGTTGCGCAATTCGCGGACGTTCCCGGGCCAGGAATAGCGCATCAGGACTTCAACGGCATCATCGGTGATCTCGCGAGGTCGGCGTCCGTAGGTCGCCGCCAGTTCCTTCAGGAAATGCCGCGTAAACAGTGGAATGTCTTCCTTGCGCTCGCGCAGCGGCGGGACGAAGAAGGGAATCACGTTCAGCCGGTAGAAGAGATCTTCGCGGAAGTTGCCGCGTGAAATCTCTTCTTCCAGATCTTTATTCGTAGACGCGATCACGCGCACATCGACGGTGATGGTCTCATCGCTTCCGACCGACGTGAAGCGCTGTTCTTCCAGAGTGCGCAGCACCTTCGACTGCGTCTTCAGGCTCATGTCACCGACTTCATCGAGGAAGAGTGTGCCTCCGTGGGCTCTCTGGAATTTTCCTTCCTTGCCCGCGGCGGCGCCGGGGAACGATCCTTTGACGTGTCCGAAGAGTTCGCTCTCGATCAAGTCTTCAGGGATGGCTGCGCAGTTTACCTCAACGAAGGTTTGGTCTTTGCGCAAGCTTTGTGCATGGATCGCATGTGCCACCATCTCCTTGCCCGTTCCTGATTCTCCATAAATCAGGACGCGCCCGTTCGTCGGAGCCATCAGCGCAATCTGCTGCCGCAGCGCTTTCATGGGAATGCTGTCGCCTACGATGATGCTCTTGGCTTGCAATTGCTTTTTCAGGTCGACGTTCTCGCGCTGCAAGCGCTTCGACTCGATCGCATTCTTGACGACGATCAACGTCCTCTCGATGCTGAGCGGCTTCTCGAGGAAGTCATAGGCACCGAGTTTCGTGGCGCGCACCGCGGTCTCAATGGAGCCGTGGCCGGAGATCATGATCACTTCGGGCCCATTCTCCAACTCGCGGATTTTGGCCAGCGTCTCCATCCCATCGATGCCAGGCAGCCATATGTCGAGCAAGAGCACATCGAAGGCGGTCTTGCGCAGGAGGTCGAGGCAGGCTTCGCCGCTTTCAGCCGACGACGCGGAGTAGCCTTCGTCCCCAAGAATGCCGGCGAGCGAATCGCGAATGCCAGCTTCGTCGTCGACGATGAGGATGCTATACATGTTTGGCGATGACGGCCGCTGGCGTCGATTCTGGCACCACCGGAAGCTCTACGATAAAACGCGTGCCGACCGGATGATTTTCTTCGATGCGAATCGATCCGTGGTGATCTTCTACGATCCGGCTCACGATCGAGAGGCCGAGGCCGGTCCCGCGCCTTTTCGTGGAGAAGTACGGCAGGAACAACTTCTCCTTCAGTTCGCGCGTGACGCCGTGACCGGTATCGGCAACCGTGATTTCAACCGCGTCGCGGCTTGCGACCAGCGCGGTGGAGATTTCGATTTCCCGCACCACGGCACTCTCTGTGGCTTCAGCGGCGTTGTCGACGAGATTTGCTACCGCACGCTTGATCCCCTCGTTGTCAGCCAAAACCTTGGGCAAATCGGCAGCCAGCGATTTGTGCAGCGAGATTCCATCCAGACGGCCATTGAACATCGAGAGCGCACTTTCGATGATTTCGTTGATATCGGCTGCCTGCGGCTTGGCCACCGGGAATCGTGCGAGCGTTGAGAACTCGTCGACGAGGCGGCGCACGGTTTCTACAGCTCCTGCGATAGTTTCGGCGCAGGAGCGCACCACTCCCATTGCGCCGCGCTGGGCTGGTGGGACCCGGTCCAGATGCCTCTGAATGCGCTCGGCCGAGAGCGCGATCGGTGTCAGCGGATTCTTGATCTCGTGAGCGACGCGCCGTGCGACTTCCCGCCAGGCAGCCTGCTTTTGCGCTTTGAGTAGATCCGATAAATCTTCGAATACCACGACGTAGCCCGAGCGCTCATCCTGACGTTGGAGTGGAGCCACCGTGACCGCCACATTCAACGATCCATGCGACAAGGGCATTTCCATTTGGCTGGTGGTGAACCCCATGCGGTCGGCGCGCCGCAGCAGAGGCTCGAAATCCTCGAGCACATCGGCCGGAAATACTTCAGAGAGTGATGCACCTTGAGGAAATGCGGCGCCGACGTGCCCGCCATCGGGATGGAACATTCGAAGCAAAGCCTGATTGGTGTGGGTCACGCGCCGGCCTGCATCGAGCGAAAGAACACCGGTGGGGATACTTTCGAGAATCGTTTCCATCTGCCGGCGGCGTTGATCGAGTTCTGTGTTCGCTGCGCCCAGGTCCCGGGTGGACGATTCCAACTGGCGCCGGCTGGCTTCGAGTTCTTCCGCCATGCGGTTGAAGGAGCGTACCAGGTCGCCAATCTCATCCGTGGCTCTGACATCGACGCGGTAGTCGAGGCGTCCGCGGGAAATTTCCTGGGTTGCCTCTGCCAAAGCTGCAAGGGGACGCGTGACCAGTTTTGCGAGGAAAAGGGCTAGCCACGAGGTCACGAACAGCACGATCATCGTGAGCAGGAGCAGCAGACCGATGTAAGTCTGGCGCACGCGCCGACGTTCACGGCTCCATTGGAAATATCTCTGCTGGCTGGCCTCAACCTGCCGCACCGCTTGAGAGAATTCAGCGGGAAGAGGGATGGCGACGACAATCGTTCCCCCGCCCGCAACCGCTGCGGTTCCCAGCGTGTAGTCCGTGTCGTGCCACGTGTATTGCGCCGGGCGCCCAGCTAGTGCTTCGGTGAGCGGCAACGAGTTCTTCATAACGGCCCATGGAGCCGGAGCGTTGTAGCTGGCTTCGGCGTTGCCATCGCGCAACGCCAGCCCGAATCCGCCCTGCAATGTCATTTCGTGGCGCTGGAATTCGCTGACGATTCCAGACGATCCGTGGCTCGAGAAGCCACGCTCAACTTCGGGAGACGCAGCAATCGCTGCGGCTTCGACGCGGGCATTCTGCTCGGCATATTTGGCCGCCATGGATGTGATGGCCCGTGTATCGGACCGAACCTCCTCGACAGGAGTCGAGAACCACTTGTCGATCGAGCGGTTCATCAAGCCGTACGCAAACCAGTACATCACCATCACAGGCACAAACGACAAAAGCAGGGCACCGGCCACCATGCGGGTGCGGAACTTTGATCCCAGCACTCCCATTCGCCGCTCGGCAAAAAGCTTGAGCAGGTTGCGCGCCAGCACGAACGTCAGCGCAACAAAAAGCAATGAAATCAGCAGCGACAATGCATAGAAGATGATGGCTTGCTGATTGGTATCGGCTTGCAGGATCGTGTTGTTGAACGCGGTTTGAGACGCAAGGACGACGAAGAGCAGCAGGACCGCAACCGCCAACAGAATGATGACTTGTTTGCGTTTGGTCCGGTTCGGCATGCGGGTTGGAGTGGGTGTACTCACACAGAGTCCGAGACGAAGCAGGACGCCCTTATCCGGTCATTATAGAGGCAGAAAAGCGAGTTCGGACGCGCTACCGAAGTGCCATCAGTGAGTCACCTTCGCCCAGCGGCGAGTTCTTTGAGCATTGCGTCGTAAGCGGGCTTGGGCTTGTAGGCGCGGTCAAAGAGCAGACCAGCGCCCTGCGTGCCATGCGAGTGGGAACCAATCCAGGAGTACTTGTCGGTGAATCCCCAGGTTTGAATCGCGGTGCAGCCCGGATTTTGCAGACACGCCCGAACGACTCGCTGGTAGGCTTCCGCCTGGCGCTGGAAATCTTCGCCCCGGGCTCC
>Ga0210402_10001946_pt1 | contig 20657 bp, 18 predicted proteins | sample IncBWC7MmetaG_FD_161055 | JGI IMG/M metagenome (GOLD analysis project Ga0210402, IMG submission 161055) | Forest soil microbial communities from Barre Woods Harvard Forest LTER site, Petersham, Massachusetts, United States - Inc-BW-C-7-M | ecosystem: Environmental > Terrestrial > Soil >... | reverse complement strand
TCACCGTCCGGGTGAGCCGGAATACACACCTGATTGTTGTCCACCCCTCACGATAGCAACCCGTTGGGCCACGCACAGAAGTTTCAATCTGCTGGATCTAGGTTAATAGGGGTTTAATGTTCAAGGTTTTAGGAGTGGTAGCACTGCCCTTGTTGTCCCGCCTCTGGTTCTCTCGGCTCAACAATGGTACGTAAGCAGGTTGGGACTGTCGTCCGATAACGAGAAAATCGCGGTCAGGTCCGCCGGCACCGTCGTTGCGTTAGCAACCGCAGCGGTCATGGAGTATTTTACCAGGGAGACGAGGCTTCTCGACTAGATATTAACGACTTGGGGTGATCGCAAGACTCACCCCTCTGTTCCTCCGCATCACCTGAGCGCTTCATTGGAGGAAACAGCCGCCATCCTCGGCTTATGGCCCTCGGCTTCATTCGACGTCATCTCCGCCGACCTCGCAGAGTCGCTTCGAGCACCCGCGCCATCGCTTCCAGCGTCCACACTAGAATCAACGACTCGACAATCGCGCCCCCTGGTCATCTGTAATCAAGATTCGGTCTTGGTTACCCGCAACACAAATATCGTTCAGAATTGCCCGCACAAGTGCCGCCGATGTTCGGTAAAGCCGCGACGCCCCTGAGGCGCACACGGCCGCGGGTTCGAAATAACCTCAACTAATGCTCTTCGCCACGCGGCTCGGCTACCGTCCGCCACACAGACCTCCGTGGCCGGACCCGGGTGGAAGCTGTTCACGCTGCCGTTCGCCAGCTTCGGCGGCCTGGATGGCAGCGACACCCTGGGCATCGTCTGGACCGCCGGGCCCAAGACGGGGCCGTTCGCGTTCGAACTGGACAACGTGCGACTGCAATGAGCGGGTGCAGTGAGCAGGTGCCGTGCGGGGCTGCCGTGAACCGGTAGAATGAGGAGGGCATGCCCCACTCCCACATCGCCATCATCGGCGCCCCGCTTGACCTCGGCCAGGACCGCCGCGGTGTTGACATGGGGCCTTCCGCCTTGCGCGTCGCCAACCTCAACTCACGCGTGGCTTCGCTTGGCTATGAGGTCGAAGACCTCGGCAACATCCCGGTAGTGCAAGCCGAAGCCTCGCCCGAAGGCGACGCGCAGGCGAAGTACCTTCCGCAAATCGCCGCCGTCTGCGATGCCCTGTCCGGGCGCGTCGCTCAGGCCCTCTCCCGAGGCCATCTACCGCTGGTGCTGGGCGGCGACCACTCCGTCGCCGTGGGCACGGTGTCGGGGGTCGCCCGCCACTTTCGGGCGCAGGGGCAGCGCGTCGGCCTGATCTGGTTGGACGCCCACGCCGACATGAACACTCCCGAAAGCAGCCCCAGCGGCAACATCCACGGCATGCCGCTGGCCTGCATTCTGGGCATGGGCCCGGCTGAACTGGCCGCGCTGGCGGGCTTCCGCCCCATGGTCGCGCCCCGGAACGCCGTGATCGTCGGCCTGCGCGACGTCGACCAAACGGAGAAACCGCAGGTTCGCGAATCCGGCATCCGCGCCTTCACCATGCGCCACCTCGATGAGCGCGGCCTGCGCGCCGTCATGGAGGAAGCCATCCGTCTTGCCTCCGATGACACCGCCGGGTTCCATGTCTCGCTCGACATGGATTTCGTCGACCCCAAGGACGCGCCCGGCGTCGGCACCCCCGTCCGCGGCGGCGCCACCTACCGCGAAGCCCATTTGGCAATGGAAATGATCTGTGATTCCCGGCGCATGGTCTCCATGGAAGTGGTCGAGGTAAACCCCGTCATCGACGAGGCGAACCGCACCGCCGATCTGGCCGTCGAACTGATCATGTCCGGGTTGGGAAAACGAATTCTATGACGACGAATTCTACGAAACTGGGAGTGGCCGTAGTCTATGGCGGCCGCACCGGTGAACACGACGTGTCGGTCCGTTCCGCCAAGGCCATCATGGCCGGCATGGACCCGTCCAAGTACCGGATAATCGAATACTTCATCGACAGAGACGGCAAATGGTCGCCGCGCCCGATCCTCCCCGAACCGGGCGCGCAGCCGGAAATCGACGTCGTCTTTCCCGTCCTTCACGGCACTTTTGGGGAGGATGGCACCATGCAGGGCCTGCTGGAGTTGGCCGCCTTGCCCTATATTGGCGCGGGCGTGATGGCGTCGGCCGTCTCCATGGACAAGGAGATGATGAAGCGTGTCTTTTCGGAACGCCTGTTGCCGATTGTCGAATACGTGACGGTGACGCGCGACTGTGCCAATATTGTCGACGCCTGCAAGGGCCTGCCCTTTCCCATGTTCGTCAAGCCCGCCAATCTCGGCTCCTCGGTGGGCATCTCCAAAGCGCACGACGAAAAGGAACTGGAGGCGGCCTTCGCGTTGGCCGCGCAATTCGACCGCAAGATCATCGTGGAGCGCGGCATTCAAGGCCGCGAATTGGAATGCGCGGTCCTGGGCAACGAGGCGCCCATTGCTTCCCTGCCCTGCGAAATCCTGCCTTCCCGCGAGTTTTATGATTACGAAGACAAGTACCTGCTGGACCTCGCGCAGACCAAGGTGCCGGCCGACCTGCCGCCGGAGCGCACCGCAGAACTGCGCCGACTGGCCGTGGAATGCTACCGCGCCGTGGATTGCGAGGGCATGGCCCGCGTGGATTTTCTGCTGGAAGCCGCCAGCGGCCGGCTGTACCTCAACGAGATCAACACCATCCCCGGTTTCACGTCGATCAGCATGTACCCCAAGATGTGGGAGCACAGCGGCATCCCGTTCGGCGCCCTCATCGACCGGCTGATCGCACTTGCGCTCGACCGCCACCGCCAGAAGCTGGCCACGAGATTTACGCGCTAGCGGTCTCGGTAAACTCCGGCTACTCGTCGGGATATATCGGGTTGCGCTCGCCCACCGTCAAGATCGCCGGTCTCGCGACTCTCCAGGAGCGTAAACTTCCAGGAGAGTAACTGCAAACGGGCGAATCTCAACAGTGTGCGGTAGTTAATCGTGAGCTCTACTGAACGTGCGGCTTCATGCGACCGGACCCGGGTCCGGACTTACCGTCATCGCTATGCGGCGCAGAGTTTTTGATCGCGTCCGGGCCATCGTTCGGCGAGACGATGTCGATCAGGAAGCTGACCAGTTGATCGGTCTGTGGGGAACCCAGGCCAGTGGTGGCATCCCATCCCGGACCGGCATTGAAGCCCTGGACCACTGTTACGTTCACACCGGTCGAGTTATCAATGAGCGAGTTATTGCCGCTCGTCACGTCGAAGAGAGACACTCGGGATTTCCCCCCGGATTGACCAATCTGGTATAGGGCCGTATTGAGATAGCCCAGGCTATAGCCGGCTTTTTGGTCGGCAATCGCGGCGATGGCCGCCCACTGGGGCGAACCGGCACTGGTGCCGCCGAAGAGGAAAAAGGAGCCGGGCGTCACCCCTGGGATGTCGAGCCACGTCAGCACACCATGCAACACAGCGGCGCTGTACGAAACGTCAGGCACCCCTCGCTGCTTCTTGCCGCCATCGATTGCTCCGTCCTGGAACGGCGGATTGTCGAATAATACACTGAATCCGCCACCCGTGGAGCCGAAGTCTGGTTCATTCCACGCAATTTCGCCCTCGTAGGTTCCGGGTGCCGGGTTGGCGGCCGGATTGCACGTGACAAGGCCTGTTATTGTCACGCAATAGCGAGCCGCGTGCAACTCGGTACCGCCCACGGCAGTCACCAGCGGGTCGCTGGCTGGGTTCGAGACCGCTTTGACAAAGGCTGAGCCATCGCAACTCGGTTGTGCCGCGCCATTGTCGCCCGAGGAGGCGAATATAGTGATGTTCTTCATCGTGGCTTCGGCAAACACCTGATGCTGTTGCGCCAGGATGGCCGGATCCACACAACTTTCATTCTCGCCGAAGCTCTGCGAAATAATGTCGCCAAGACGATGATCCACCGCAAACCTAGTGGCGCTCAGAATGTCGATATCGGCGTCCGATTTTGACAAGACCAGCACGATGTTGGCACCGGGAGCGATAGCGTGCGCCCACTCGACGTCGAGCGAAATCTCCTCCGCCCACCCTTGCTGGTCGGTATTTTCTTGATCAAACGGAGTCAGGCCATCCGGTGCGACCTGGGTGAACGTGCCAAGGCTGGGGTTAGCGGGTCCGCCAAGCCCATTCAAACTGGGCAGAGCGTAAAAGGTATTGAAGTGATTCAGTTGCGCCACAATGTGCGGGGACTGGAACGCGTCGACGATCACGATCGTCTTGCCCCTGCCATCGAAGCCTGCGTTGATGAGGGTGTCGATGTTGTAGGCATGCCGCATCTGAAATGGGTCGTAGCAAGTCGCATCTGGTCTGAGGCCGACTACCTGGCAGGTAAAATTCGGCGGGACCGCTGAGATCACCTGCGGGCCAACCTTCAAAAATGGCGTCGCTGCAGACGCTACTCTGCCGGCCGTTAGCGCCACCGCGATAGTCATGAGTACTGCTGGTAAAACGGATAAAACCTTCTGAGTTCTCAATCGTTACACCTATGTCGGGATTGAAGCCAAAATCTTCAACGTGGCCTCTGGACGAACGTGATTATACGTACGACCCGCGATGGGTGTAAAGCAAATACAGTGAGATGTTACACTTCGCCCAGTTTTACATTTTGATCCGACATCGCCTGCCGTCCCGGTTTCACGTCGATCCGCATGTACCCAAGATGTGGGAGCACATCGGCATCCCGTTCGGCGCTCTGATCGACCGGCGGACTACACTAGCGCTGGACCGCCACCGCCAGAAGCTGGCCACGCGATTTACGTGCTAATTAGTTAGTTAGTTGAGTTATCCTATAGCTATTTAGTTGAGTTAGCCGCGCGCCTTCAGGAACGCCCGGAAGCCATCGACATCCGTGACACCGTAGTCCAGAACCGCCGCATAGATATCGGTGCTGCTGAACCCGCGGCGATATTCCGGGTCCGGCCACACGGCCGACTTGATCCGCAGGATGGCCGCCCGGTTCACTTCCGACAGTTTCGCCGCGAGACGCTCCCCGTAAGCGCGCGTGGCTGCGAAGCCCGCCGGTTCCTCGGCCCAGACATCGATCTTCCATGCGCCAAAGGGTTCGTCCGCCAGGTACACGCCCCAATAAAAACCCTTCGGCAGCCCTGGGGTCGCCACCTCCGTTTCGTCGCGAAACTGCATACGGTGCGGCTTGAGCAGAGTGGCGATGCCGGCCCCCAGATCGAAGAAACCGCGCTTGTCGAGACGCGGCGGCACGACGTGGATATCCAGATCTCGCCACGCCATCAGACGCAGCGAATAGCTTCCGATGACGTGCACATCGCCGTAGGCGGCCAGGACCGAACGCAAGCCGGAAGCCAGCAGGCGGTCGGCTTCCGCTCGCAGGTTTTGGTCGGTATCCTGGTGCATTGTAGTGTTCCGATTAGACCACGTTTGCGCGATAATGGGGCCGATGGCGAGTCTGCCCAGTTCGAAGACCATCACCTATGACGAGTGGCTCCGCATGCCCGAGGTGCGGGATGCCATCGAAGAGGTGGTCAACGGAGAAATTGGCATTATGCCCGCCCCCAAGTGGAACCATTCGATCATCGTGGAAAACATTCGTGACGCTCTCGTTGCGGATTTAGACCGGCAAGAGGTTCGGGTTGTCGCTACAACTTTCGGTCTCATCATTCGCAAGCGGCCCCTGACCTCCCGCATTCCAGATCTCGCCGTGTTCACGAAGAGCAGTATTGTCGAGCAGGACGGATACATTCATTCCGCCCCGCAACTGGTAGTGGAGGTTCTCTCCCCTGCGAACAGTCGGATTGAACGGGCGGAAAAGCTGGACGACCACGCCAGCCTGGGCGTTCCCGAGGTCTGGGTTGTCTCCCCCGAAGCCCGCACGGTCGAAGTGCTGCTGCTGGAAGCCGGCAGTTTTCGCCGCTCGCAGATCCTGGCCGACGGCCTCCTGCAACCGAGGTTGTTTCCCCACGTTCATGTGGATATAGCCCGGATCTGGCCGGATTGATCAGCCCTCGATTCGGGCTAAGCCCAAAGATTCGGGCGATGCCTAAAATGCCGGCCGAATTGGACCCAACGTGACGGAAACGCATTGAGCCCAGGACGAAAACGGCTTCCCTCACGGCCACGACCAGTGGGTCTCCCAAGCGGGCACCGCGATGGCTACGAGCGCACTCACGTTTGCCGCCCGGTAGAGGCCCGGGCTTGCTGGTCCTCAAAGCTCGTCGCTAGACTGCTTCCACATCTTGGCTCGCGGCGGTCGTGCCGGCGTTACCTCGAAGCCGGTTGCCAGTTCAGCAGCAAATGTATCGGTTCGGTGGACGTGTCCGGCAAATCCGTGAGAATCAGGAACCTTCCGTCGCGGGCGACATCGTACTGCTGCCGGTTGGTGGCTTGGTTGATGTGCGTCTGAAAGAGCGATTCGGGCGTCACCGCCGTGAATGTCGCACCCTGCACCACCACCTTTGCCGCCATCAGTTTCAAGTCCGGTGCCAGGTAGTACAGTTCTTTGCCATCCGCCCGCCAGCGGGGGGAGTGCCCACCTCCCGCGGATACCTGCGACTGTCCTCCTGGCCCGGGAAACGGCCGCACATAAATCTCAAAATGGCCCGATTCGTCGGACTGATAAGCCACCCATTTGCCATCCGGCGAGAAAACACCCTGCTGTTCGTCGAACGCCGTGCTGAGAAAGGAAAATGGTTTCCGGTCGCCCGTCAGCGGTAGTACCATCAGGTCGCCGTTGTTCTGCCCGGCCCAGTAGAGGATGAATCGTCCATCCGGCGACCAGGAGTTGAGACGCTTGAGCTCCGCCGACCGCAGAAGCACCTGCTCCGTACCCGAACCGTCGGCTGCTTTCTCGTAAAGATCGTAAGCTCCGTTGCGATTGGAGGCGAATACCACGCGCGTGCCGTCGGGCGACCAGATTGGATAGCGGTCGTCGGCTGGGTCGAATGTGAACCGGCTGTTCCGGATGACCCCCTGCAACCAGATGTCGGACGAACCGACCGGCCCGCGCATGGTGGCCACTCGTTTGCCGTCCGGAGAAATCTCCGGAGCGAATAGAGTGGAGTCGCCGACTTCACCGAACGGGCCCAGATTCTGACCGGATCGATTGAACCAGATCAGTTGCCTTCGGCCCACGCCGCCGCTGCGCCATGCGATCGCGCCCGAAGGCGATGCGGAAAACGAGCCGGCCAAATTGCCGGCATCGACGCTCACCGGCCGCTCCAGCGGAATGGGGTTGCCGGAAAGCCGGCCGAGGTCCACATCGAACCGCTGGGCTTCCAGTACGCCCTGCCGCACGCGGACCAGCCACCCCGGCGGCAGGTATTCCGCTGCCGAATCGGTTGCTACCGCCAGGGAAGTGATGCGTAGCGGCGGGGCGCCATCGAGCGAACCGAGCCAGATGCCTGGGTCCACGCCATTTACGACATACAGGAACCGCCGCCCGTCAGGAAGAAAACGCGGCGTGAACTGGTTGTTTTGGTCCTTCGCGAACTTGGTAGCTACCGTTGGATGGCCGCCCGAAGCGGGCACCCGGGACACCGGCGTAACCCCCCAAGAGAACAGGATGACTCCCCCTGTGCCCCATGTGCCTTGGGCGGAGTTGGACGGAACCGCTGCCAGGACCTGCGGTTGTGCGCCGCCCAGATCGACACGCTTCAACTTGTAATCCGCGAAAAAGGCGAGGGAATGGCCGTCGGGTGACCAGAAAGGGCTGGTGGCGCCTTCGGTGCCTGGCAGCGGTTGCGCCGATATCGAATCCAAGGCTCGCACCCACAGGCGTCTGGGACCATCCTCCGATGCGGCGAAAGCAATTCGCCGCCCGTCCGGCGATAGCGCAAACGAGAAGCGCTCGTCGGTTGCCGGAACCACCATTTCCACTTGGATTTTGGGGGCGGTGGCCTTGGAATGATACAGTGCCCACAGGATCGCAAGTCCGGCGACGGCGGCCGCGGCCACCGTCCACGGGAGCATCCTGCCGGCCCAGTTGGATGCCGGCGCCGGAACCGGAGTTGTTTCCAACGGCTGCTGCCCGTCCCCAACCTCACGCAGTCGGCGTTTCAAATTGGCGTCGCGCAGTGGCGGAAACGCCGCCTGCTGCCCCGAAAAGCCGGACCCGAGCATCTGCGCCACCTCGGCCGCCGTCGGACGCTGGCTCGGGTCTTTTGCCAGCATTTTCAGAATGAGAGCATCGAGATTCGCGGGTACGAACGTGTTCAATGACGACGGCGGATTCGGCTCGTTTTCATTCAATGCTTTGAGCGTCTCGAAAACGGAGCCGCTGTCAAACGGATGCTTGCCAGTCGCCAGCTCATAAAGAACGATGCCCAGCGAAAAAATATCGCACGCGGGGGACGGCGCTTCTCCGCGCGATTGCTCGGGCGGCATGTAGCGAAGAGTGCCGGCCGCCGGAACCGAACTCGTGGTGATCGATGCCAAATCCCGAGCCAGCCCAAAATCCATCACCTTGACGAACCCATCCGGCCGGACCATCAAATTCTCCGGCTTAATGTCGCAGTGAACGATGCCGCGCGCGTGAGCGGCGGCCAAAGCGCGCGCGATCTGTTCACCCAGATGCAGCACCTGGTCGATGGGAAGCGGAGATCCGCACAACTGGCGAAGCGCCATCCCGTCGACCAATTCCATCACGATCGCCAGCCGTGAAGCAGCATGGATGACTTCGTAAATCGTGACAATATTCGGGTGATTGAGCGCTGAAGCGGCTTTGGCTTCCTGAATGAATCGGTCGAGGGGGGAGGCCGTTCCGCCCAGTGGAGCGGATAACAGCTTCACCGCCACCAGGCGGCCGAGTTCGGAGTCGCGCGCTGCGTAGACTTCGCCCATTCCGCCCTGGCCCAATCGTCCGGTCACGACATAGTGACCGATGGTTTGCCCGATCCGGTCCAGGCTTTCGGTCTTCCCGGTCCCTTCAAACATGGCGAGAACCGCGTCCCGCACCTCGGCGTCGCCTGCCGCCGTACTCAAGAATGCCCGGAGTTGTTCGGGAGGAATGCTGCTGCCGGACTGGTAAAGCTTCCAGGCGGCCTGCCACTGTTCGTCGGTCATGCGCGCCCGTTCAGCCGATGGCTTGCTGTAGCCAGTGCTGTGCGAATTCCCAATGACGCGCGACCGTTCGGACGGAGCAGCCGAGGCGTTGCGCGATCTCTTCGCGGGACAATCCCTCGAACGCCTTCATTTCGACGACCGCGCGCAGCTTGGGGTCGATTGCGCCCAGGTGGCTCAACACGTCTTCGATCTCGCGCAGGCTTTGCTCGCCGGACACGCCCAGCCCCGCAGCTTCGCCGATCTCGATTTTCGTAACCCGCTTGGGCAAGGGACGCGCGTGATGGACCAGCAGTCTCCTCATCAGGAAAGCGGCCAGCGCGAAGAATTGGTCCTTTTCATCACGTTCGGGCGCGGAGCCGGACGGAAGCGCTTTGATCCGGGTAAGCTCCAGATACAGTTCGTTCACCAGAACGGTCGGCTGCCAGGTGTGGTTGGAGCGCTCGCCGAGCATGCGCGTCGAGGCCAGCCGCCGCAACTCCGGATAGAAAGCCTCCACGAGTTTGCCGGCCGCTTCCGGGCTGCCGCCGCGAAGCTCCGCCATGAGGCAGTTGACGGAATCGGAACCCTCTGCCGCCACGACGGCTATTTTATCACTCCAGCCCACAGGACTGTTCAGCTAAAAACCGGCGACCCGGCGTTTTCCCGGACGCCTTTTTCGGGATCACGAGCGGGCAGAAGTCCGCGATATGAGGTTAGGTTAGTTCAGATGCTCCAGGCGGGCGATGGCTTTGGCGAGGTCGCCAGGGCTGTGGATCACCAGCACCTTGCCGTTCAGCCGGGAAATGGCGGAATTGATGCTGTCCGGCAAACTCGACGCCGGCGGACCGGGGGGTCCGGCCCGGCCGCCACGAAAGAACGGGCGTACCTGAAAGTAGAAGAACCGCGGCAGGGCGCCGACGGTCGTCTCCAGAGATTGCCGCGGTACTTTATCGTCGAAACGGGCCGTCGGTCCCAGAAACACCACCACATCGGAGGGGGGCTGCGAGCGGATTTCCTGGTTGACCATGTCGGAGATCAGATCCACGTGGCCGCGACGGTTCTCCAGCACCTGGATGTCTACCAGCCCTAGTTCCATGCCGTTCACGGACGCAAAAACCTGGGTCAGCGAGTTCAGCGTGAAGCCGTCCTGCCGATAGAGTTCTTTCTGCTGATCGAGGTTGAAGACCACCAGTCTCACGGAAGTGGCGGGCACGTGTTCGAGCAGCGAGGAAAGCGAGCTGACCAGCGTCATGGTGTCGTTGGGCCGCATGTGGGTGCGGCGCGGGGACATGGGCGCGGCGTGCATCAGCACGGTAAGGCGTAGCGGGCGAACGTCATCGGTGTCCGGTTTGGCGGGGCGCAATCCACGTCCGGAGAGGTCGGACACGGCGCCGGCGGGAATGGCCATTTGCACCTCGCGCTCGGCGCGGCTCAGCTTCGCGTCCACGTGCCAGTTCTTCCGGCAGACGCGGCCCGTTTCGTCGGTCATCATCCACTTCACGGAGTACCCGCCCTCACCCAGCAGGTAAGCGCCTCCCAGATTCAGTTCGGCCTTGGTCCTGGGAACGGCGGGCAGCCGCATATGGTTGCCGATATAAACCGGCTGCTGGCTGCCATCGGGCGTAATGCGGGCCAGAATCGCCAGGGTATGGCCTGCGCCCTGCATCTGGTTCATGGGCACGCTTACGGCATAACCGGCTTGGAAACGAAAGCTGAAATTCAGCAATGGTTTGAGCGGCGTCACGTCACACCGCAACGGGCGGTCAATCGGGGCCGGCTCCAGCATCGACAGATAGTGGGTGATCCTGGCAGGGTCGAGAACGCTCTGGGCAGGCGCCATGCCCGGGACGAGGAGCACGGCGAGAAGCACGGTGATGAGGTTTGGGTACCAGACGGCCAGGCGCACTGCTCTTCTATTATCATGTTTGGACAGGCGCGTGGCTATCAAGGGCTATCCGGGCGAAGAATTCACAAACCCGGGCGGTCAATCCTGCCGCAGTGCGGTCAACGGGTCTATCTCCTTTCCTGCCCTACGCGGATTCGAGGACCCCTAGTTCATGGCTTGCACGAATGCGCGTCCAGTTTTCGCTTTCTTTCGTCAGTTGGCGGCGACCGTCGCGGGTCAGCGTATATGAGCGGACCCGCCTCCCCTCGTCGGACTCCACCCACTCTCCCGGTCGCCGTTTCGGCCGAGAGGGACGGATGCATACTCCTCGCCCTCATCGAATCCTACGTCAAGCACGAGGGGTCCACTGTACTAGAAGACCCTGTTCTTCAGGCGGTCCACCCTGAACTTGGCCGTCTCCGCCACGGCCATAACCGTCATTACCCCCGCTTGTATTGGATCGGTAACCACCAGATCGGCGGCCTGAGGCACGCTTCCCGCCATATTCAAGCTCACCACGATCAGGCCTTGCGCCCGGACCTCCCGAACGGCGCGCTCGATGTCGCCACCCATCAGTGCACCAGCCAACACCAGTGCCTTCATCCTGGGCAGGCGTGCGCAGGCCCGCACGGCATCTGCCAATGCCTGTTCGCCCACCAGCGGGATGGTGTCGACCGAGATGTGCTCGCCGCGGATATTGTGCCGGTCCGCCTCTGAAATCGCGCCGATGGCGACCTGGCCCACCTGCGCGCCCCCACCCATGATAATGATCCGCTTTCCAAAAACCGTCTGAAACGTCTTCACCTGGGTGACGCCTCGAACGATTGGAAGCTTCACCAAATCCGCAATCAGGGTCGCCTCATCCGTCACCTCGATCTCGAAATAAGTCTGCCGTTCCTCGATGATATCGACGGATGTGATGTTGGCGCCATGCCCCGCAATCACCCCCGTCAACTTGTGCAGAATCCCGGGTCCCGGGTCGGCTTCCACTAAAACACCAATTGCTCCGCTCATTTCTCTTCCGTCCTTTTCGTGGCGGGCTGCACCGGGGCGAATCGTGCCTGCTGTTCAGCCCGCATCGCTTAGTACACCGTTTCAATAATACGGTCTCGTATTTCGAGACAACCGCTCCGTGACCGTCGCGGCTCTGATCGGAGCCGCGCGCGTTAGCAAGCGGTTTCCCGATACGTTGGCGAACTTCTGAAACGGCGTACCTAGGAATGGGCCGGCATGATTCCGGAGTGCGCCACCCAGCCGGATGCCGGACGGACGCCTGGATCGGTCCCGGGGACAAGTAACCTGCGCTCCGATTCGGGCGTGACGGCAAAGATCCCGGGGTCGATCGCGCGGAAGAATTCACGATGCAGATTCTCCACTGAAACCGTCAAGTTCGACTCGGGAACGGCAATGCTGATGCTTTTCTGCGAGCTCCCTTGCGAAACCATCGCGATGTCGCTGTTCGTCCGCAAGGCTGAGAGGGCGCGCTGCAAGGTGGAAGGGTCTGACGTAATCCCGTCGCCGACCAACGAGAGCATGGAGCGCCCTTCTTGTACCCTGATTCGTACGGAAAAAACCACGCTTCGAAGCAGTTCCGGCAGACGCGGCGAGCTTTGCACGGCAAACGAAACTCCGTCCGGCTGCATTTGCACCATCTCTACCGTCACTTGATTGCGCTCGAACAGATCGCTCAGTCCCTCCGTGACGCTTCGCAGGATTTCCACTTCAGGCACGATGAGACGGACGACGCTCATGCCGGTTTTGCAGGTGATTGCCTTCACTACGCCCGGTTTGCGCGCCGCCCCAGGCCCGATGCGCGTGCCTTCAATTTCGGGGTGACGCGAGTTGCGGATGACGATCGGAATGCCCTGCCGCACGGCCGGCGCTACCGCCCTGGGGCACAACACCTTGGCCCCGAGCCGTGCCATTTCATCGGCCTCGTCGTAACCCAGCGAACGCAGGCGGTAACCGCCATGGAGCACGCGCGGGTCGCAGGTCAGCATGCCATCCACATCGGTCCAGATCTGAATCTCACGCGCGGAGACTCCCGCCCCTACCAGTGATGCGCTAAGATCCGATCCGCCGCGTCCCAAGGTAGTCACCAGGGGGTCCCGGGTGGCGCCCACGAATCCGCCCATCACGACGATTTGCTTGCGAGCCAATACGGCAACGGTGCGCCGCAGTTTCGCATAGGTTTCCCAATACAGCGGCGTGGCGCGGGTGAACTGATCGTCGGTGATGATCACCTCGCGGGAATCGACATGCCGCGCATTCATCCCGGCACGCGCGAAGGCAGCGGCCACGATTTCGCTGGAAAGCCTCTCTCCGTAGCTGAGCACTTGATCGTGCACTTGAGGCGTCAGCTTCTTGCCTTCCCCCAGTTCGATCAGAATTCCATGCAAATCATGGAACTTCGGGGTGATGGATCGTTCCAGAAAGGCGGAAGCATCGGCGCCCAACAGTCGTTGTGTTTCCTGAAAGTGATACCGGCGCAGTTCCTCGACACAGCGCCGCGCCGAATAGGCTGATCCGCGGGCCGCGAACTGCATAGCCTCGACCAACTGGTCCGTCGTGTTTCCCATCGCTGAGACGACAACCACCGGCTGCTCGCCGATGTGCGATTTCACAATGCCGGCAGCCCACTGAATGGCTGTGGCGGACGCGACCGACGAACCACCGAATTTCATGACAATCACTGCTCTGTTCCCCCTCAGACGCGGAAGAGTGTCTGTGTTGCCACTCGTTCGCTTTGGATGGCCTTTCCACGCCTGCTCTATAGATGTCAGCGGACACCCCGGGGGCTACTCACCTTGTGAAATCCTTATCGAGTGTTTACGGTTACCTTATACAAGTGCGTGCGGCAATTCTAATGCCGTTTTTTCCGGCGCGGGGAGCGGTTCCTGGGGGACCACCGCTTCCTCACGATTGCGACCAGGAATTTGCGGTCTCCAACCCGTACCCAAATCCCGTCAGTCGCAGTCTGGGTGCCATCCGAAGGGGATGGCCAGCCACCGGACAATAACGCGTCGCCGGCAAAATCACAGCCAGGAATCGCTGTGCTACAGAATCATTGCTACTGGCTCCGGAGCAATGGCTTTTTCGTGTATTGCGCAGGCACGGACACGATGTGATCCGCCAGGGTCGCCTGGCCTCGGCGGCGGCCCACGAGGCGAACGTACCCGAGATAACGGCCGGCGTCGGCCTCGATCGTCTTGATTTCCGTTTCGTTGTCAGGACATATCACCCTGAGCCAGTCCAGCCAAAGTTGCCAGCCATCGGGCATGGTGTCGGCCGAGTCAATGTCCATGATGCCGGTCCGTTCCCAATGCCTGCGCCACCAGGCCGCCGAATGCAGGCACCAGAGATCCTGGGTCCACCACTCGGCAAGATGATCGGGAACCCCTTCTTCGATTTCCCGCACCAGTCCGGCACCCGCGATTCCCACCGGGCCTCCTGGCTTCACAAACCGCGCGAGATAGTTCAGGTACAGGTCGTCCGTCCCGTAGTAAACGAAGGAATCGATGGACACGATGGCGTCGAAGAACCCGGCGGCGAAAGGCAGCGACCGGGCGTCCGCATGGATCGGAAATACGCCGTCCTCAACGCCGGCATCCCGGATGCGCTGGATGTTCTCCGAAGCACTGAACCACAGGTCGGTTGCCCAGACCTGCACACCGAATTCGCGCCGCAGAAAGATCGACGACATCGCCCGTCCGCAGCCGAGGTCCAGCACCCGCATGCCGGTCCGCAAGTCCAGCGCTGCGGCCAACCACTCCGTCATCCACAGCGCGTTGGCGGCGCCGCTGGCGCTGGCGATGACCCATTCAGGGTGGTACTTCGCGGAGCGGGGAAATCGGTCATTGACTAGCGGCTGGTCCAAGGTCATCGCTTTTTTCGCCTTCAAGTAGAGAATAGCGCCTCGGGCGAGCCATTTTGCAGGATTCCCACGATGTGCGAGTGTGATGCTTCGCCTTCAGTGGGCGGCGGCGGTTCCGGCATCTCTGAGCAGCCCGTCCAAAGCGGCACGGTCGTAGAGGGCGGCCATCGGCAACCACGGCACGAACCAGCCGTGTATTCCCGATCGATTGCAACGGATTGGCATCGAGAAGTATGAGGTCCGACAATTTGCCCCGGGTCACGGTGCCCAGCTCGCTTTGCCTCTTTGCGAGGGAGTTGACATGGTACGGATATTTACCGTACACTGGCTATGGAGATTATCGAGTGCCACAGACAGTTCAAGGAGGCCGCAAGCCAGAGGTGCGAACTCCTCCCGCCAAGACCTATCGATTCGATGCGCGCCTCAATGAAGAGCAGAAATTCCTCATTCAGCGGGCCGCGGATTTGGAGGGCCGCTCGATGACGGACTTTGTCCTTCACAGTGCCGAGGCCGCAGCGGAACGGACGATTGAAAAGCGGGCCATGTTGATTCTGACCGCCCGCGAAACCGAAGCTTTTACGAAAGCCATTCTGAAACCGCTCAGCCCAGGTCCTGTCTTGCGGGAAGCCGCCCGCAAATACCGCGAAAAAGCGGCGCATCCTCCCAAGCACTGAGGTGACGACCCCACCTCATTCCGAGTATCGCGTAGAACCACTCGGCGCTTCTCACGACCGAAGCGCGTTCCACTCCGGCGTTCCCGAACTCGACCGCTACCTGCATGATCGGGCCGGTCAGGATGCCAGACGAAAAGTCGCCGCACCTTTCGTCATGGTCGACAGCAGCGGTTCAATCCTCGGCTACTATACTCTATCGGCTTATAGCATTCAGCTCGGTGATTTGCCGGAAGCCATCGCCAGGAAATTTCCCCGCTATCCGCTTCTTCCGGCTACCTTGCTCGGCAGGCTGGCCATCGGCAGTTCGCTCAGGGGCCAAAACCTCGGTCGCTTCCTCTTGATGGACGCCCTGCACAGAAGCTGGCGGAATACGTCTGAAGTAGCGTCCGTTGGCGTTGTGGTCGAATTTCTGGACGAGAACGCCCGCGCCTTCTATCTTCACCATGAGTTTGCGCAACTGCAGGATCACCCCAACAAGCTCTTTCTCGCCATGGCCACCATTGAAAGAGCCTTCAAAGCGAAGTGAAGCTGGGCGGATGGTGCGACCGTGGGGGTAAAGGCGGATTGCCAATCCGCCGCAGGTTAGCAACCTGCCCCACAAAAACTCTCGTGGTTTTTCGCAGTATCATACGGACAGGAGTAGCGCTTCTGACGAAAACCGATTTCCGGGAAGCCGGCGAGATCCAAACCGCTGTCCCTGCCTGGCTGGTTGCCGTGCGCGCCGCCGAATCCAAGAAAGCCACCGACCTCAGAGTCCTCGACCTCACCGCGGTTACCTCCTTCGCGGATTATTTCGTGATCTGCACCGCCGCCAACTCCAAACAGGTGCAGGCCATCACCGATGAGATCGGGCTGCAGTTGAAGTTCGTGGGCGAATTGCCGAATAGTATGGAAGGCTACACCCAGGCCGAATGGGTGCTGGTGGATTACGGCGACTTGCTGATCCACGTCTTCTCCACCAAGGCCCGCGAATATTACAGCCTGGAACGCCTGTGGCGCAACGCCCGCACGGTAGAGATTCCGCCCGAGTGAAGATTTACCTTTACTTCATCGGCAAACCGAAGGACCCGCACTCCAACGCCATCGCTGAAGATTTCCTGGGCCGCGCGGCGCGCTACGCACCGGCCGAGATGCGCGAAATCCGCCCGGACCGCATCGATCTGTGGGGCGAGCACGGCAGCAAGCTCGGGAGCAAGCACCCTTCGGCGCGCAAGATTTTTCTCGACCCAGCGGGTAAGCCGATGGATTCGGCCACCTTCGCCGGGCTGGTTTCGAAAGCCGAAATGGAGGGCCGCGACCTGGTGTTTCTGATTGGCGGCCACGACGGTCTGCCGCCTGGCTGGGCCGCGCGCGCCGATCTGCTGGTGTCCCTTTCGGCCATGACGTTTCCCCACGAATTGGCGCGCGCCATGCTGGCCGAGCAGATCTATCGCGCCTTCGCCACGTTGCGGGGCCATCCCTACCCGCGTTAACGTATTCGTTGCACCATGTCTTGGTTCAAGCGCGATACACCTGACGGCGACAAGCTCCCCAAGCTTGGCGATAGAGAGCGCCACGTGCGCACCGAAGGCCTGTGGCAGAAGTGCGAAGGCTGCCGCCAGATCATTTGGAAGAAGGATCTGGAAAACCACTGGAACGTCTGCCCCAAGTGCGGCGTGCACAGCCGCATCGACGCGGCCACCCGCCTGAAACTGCTGTTCGATGGCGGCCAGTTTGAGCGTTTCGACACCATGCTGCGCTCCTCCGACCCGCTGGGTTTCGTGGATAGCAAGCCCTACGGCGAGCGCCTGGAGGCGATGCAGAAGTCTACCAACCTTTGCGACGCGCTGATCGCGGCCGCGGGCAAGCTGGACGGGCGGCCGGTGCAGATCTGCGCCATGGAGCCGCGCTTCATCGGCGGCAGTATGGGATCGGTGGTGGGTGAGATGATCATGCGCGCCATTGAGCGCGCCATTGAACGCGGGGAGCCGCTGATCATCGTCTCGGCCTCGGGCGGCGCGCGCATGCAGGAAGGCGCCGTCAGCCTCATGCAGATGGCCAAAATCTCGGCCGGTCTGATGCGCCTGGATGAAGCCCGGCTGCCGTACATCAGCATCCTGACCGACCCTACCACCGGGGGCGTAACCGCCAGCTTCGCCATGCTGGGCGACCTCAACCTGGCCGAACCGGGCGCGCTCATCGGTTTCGCCGGACCGCGGGTGATCGAGCAGACCATCCGCCAGAAGTTGCCAGAAGGCTTCCAGCGCAGCGAGTTCCTTCTCAAACACGGCATGCTGGATGCCGTGGTGCCGCGCCTGGAATTGAAGGCGTACATCTCCACCGCCCTGAAATTCTTCGTGGCATGAACTACCCCGATTCGGTCGAGTTCCTGTACGCCCTCGGGAACGAAATCAAGACCGCGAAGTTCGGCCTGGATCGCACGCGGGCCGTGCTGGAAGCGCTGGGCCGTCCGCAGGATCGCGTACGCACGGTCCACGTCGCCGGGACCAACGGCAAAGGTTCCACTTGCGCGATGATCGAAAGCGCGCTGCGGGCTGCAGGCCGGCGCACCGGTCTCTTCACCTCGCCGCACTTGAGCCAGCCCACGGAGCGCATCCGCATCAATGGCCGGCAGGCCGGGGCGGAGCAATTCAGGGATGCCTTCAACCGTGTGCATCGGGCCGCCGAGGAACTGTTGGAGGCCGGCGCCATCGACTTCCACACCACCTACTTTGAAACCGTCACAGCCATGGCGCTGCTGGTTTTCGCCGGGGAGCGTGTGGACACCGCGGTGATGGAGGTGGGGATGGGCGGACGCCTGGATGCAACCAACGTGATCTCACCCGACCTGTGCGTGATCACGCCGGTGGATTTCGACCACGAAGCATACCTGGGCACGAGCCTCGAAGCCATCGCCGGGGAGAAGGCCGGCATTCTGAAACCCGGCGTGCCGGCGGTTTTCGCCCGCCAGCGCCCGGAAGCGGCCCAGGTGCTGGATCAGCGCGCCGCGGGGCTGGGGATTGCCGTAACGCGCACCAGCGATTGCCTGGTAAGCAGCTTGGAACTGGACGCGCGCGGCAGCCGGTTTGGTCTGGTGGGGGAACGCCTGTGGATGGGTGAACGCCGGTTGAAGATCGCCTGCCCGCTTGCCGGCGAGCACCAGGTGGAGAATGCCGTGACCGCGGCCGCGGCGTTGGTTCGCCTGGGAATTTCCGACGCCGCCATTGAAACCGGCATCGCCCGCACCGAATGGCCCGGCCGCCTGGAGCACGTCAGCCGCAGCCGGCGGTCTGGGGTTTCCCGCCCCGAAATCATCTTGGATGGCGCCCACAACCCCGCCGGGGCGCGCGCCCTGGCCGCCTACATCGACCGCTTCTATGCGGACCGGCGCGTGCGCCTGGTCTACGGCGCCATGCGCGACAAAGCCATCGACGAAATCATCGGCATCCTCTTCCCGCGCGCCAGCCAGGTGATCGTCACCGCGCCGGCGCAGGCCCGCGCATTGGCGCCGGAGGCCTTGCGCGAGATGGCCGCGCATCCCGATCTCCTGGTGGCAGCCTCCCTCAGGGACGCTGTGGCGCGGGTAGCCGATGCCACCGCGGATGATATCGTATTCATCACCGGCTCCCTGTACCTGGTCGCCGAGGCGCGGGAGTTGCTGCTGCCATGATTGGTCAAAACATGATTGGTCAAAAGCTATGAGCTGGCTGCGGTCCTGGCTGATTTCCGCGCCCCTGATTATCCTCGCCACCATCCTAATGGGGACCATATCGCTGCTTGATTCCTTCTTCGACTCTACCGGCAATTCGCAGCACCACCTGGCGCGGATTTGGGGCAAAATGCTGCTGGCCGTCAGCTTCATCCGGGTGCGTGCCGAGGGGTTGGAAAAACTGGACCCGCTCGCCAACTACGTCTTCGTGTCGAATCACGGCAGCTTGATGGACATCCCGGCGATTCTCTCGCAGGTGCCGCACCAATTCCGCTTCTTCGCTAAAAAAGGACTGTACCGGATTCCGTTCTTAGGTACGCACCTCAAGCACGCCGGCCACTTGCCGGTCGACCGGTCCAGTGCGCGGGCATCGCTCAAGAGCATGAGCGAGGGTGCGAAGATGGTCGCCGAACTGCACATTTCGCTGCTGCTTTTCCCCGAGGGCGGCCGGTCGGTTGAGGGCCTTCAGCCATTCAAGGAAGGCGCGGCGTACATCGCAATCAAGGCAGGGGTGCCGATTGTGCCGATGGCCCTGGTGGGAATGCGCGACCTGCTGCCGATGGGCTCCGGACACATCCGCAGCGGCCGCGTGGTGCTGCGGATCGGCGATCCGATTCCCACGTCGGGCCTGAAACCGGGCGATCGCGACCAACTGAACCAGCGGCTGTACGCCGAGGTGGCACAGTTGCTCGACGCGCGCTAACCTCAAGGTATGCGCACCATCGCGCTCCTGGCAGCCGTTGCGCTATGCTCTGGAGCCGCTGAATTTACCACATACATTGGAGACACCAACGATTACCGCGTGACCCGCGTGGTGGCCGACGCGGCGGGGAACACGTACATCGCCGGCAGCAGAATTCTGATCCCCTCACAAGGAGGGTTCAGCGCTTTCGTGTTGCAGTATGCCGAGAGCTTTGTGATCAAGCTCGACCCCACCGGCAAGATCGTGCTGTTCACAATATTCAGCGGCAAGGGCGACGAGATCATCAGAGACCTTGCCGTCGACCTGGCAGGGAACATCTACGTTGCTGGGCCCACGGGATCCGTGAATCTGCCGCTGCACAACGCACTGCAGTCTACGCCTGGCCCTGGGTTCATCGTCAAGTTCAATCCCGATGCCACCCAGATGATCTTTTCGACTTACTTCCCGGGCGACATCAACGCCATGGCGGTGGACGCAGCGGGCAACGTTTATATCGCGGGCTCCACGACTTCACCGACCTTTCCGGTGACTGCCGGACTGCCGGCCGGGCAGGTAGGGTCTTCTTCAGAGCCCATCGTCACCGGCGCCTTCCTCACCAAGATTTCGGCGGCGGGTGACAAGATCATGTACTCCACCGTGATTGCGGGCCACGGCGTTGATTGCAGTACCTGTTCCCAGGGCACCAGGAACACCGCGGCTGCGGCGGTGGCGGTTGATGCAGCCGGCAACGCCTATCTCGCCGGCGACACCGATACCAACGACCTGCCTTCCACAACCGGAGCCTTCCTAGAGAAGGGCACCGGGG
>Ga0210402_10001945_pt1 | contig 20672 bp, 12 predicted proteins | sample IncBWC7MmetaG_FD_161055 | JGI IMG/M metagenome (GOLD analysis project Ga0210402, IMG submission 161055) | Forest soil microbial communities from Barre Woods Harvard Forest LTER site, Petersham, Massachusetts, United States - Inc-BW-C-7-M | ecosystem: Environmental > Terrestrial > Soil >... | reverse complement strand
GATTAACGGCGGTTTCGGTTAACGACATTTGGGGGCATCGCTTACGGAGTTTCTGGAAATGCCCCAAAAATGATCCCTGTGGAGGGTCGCTGTCGATGAGAGCTTCAGGACATCTCTGGACGTTCAAACCCTGGGTTTATAGGGGTTTTGCACGACTTTCGATGTCGCGGTGGATGTTACCGGAAGTCTTTGGAAGTGGGTAAATGGTGGGCCGTGTAGCCACCGCATTCTTGTCCTAACGCGCTGTTTTCACTAGTAATTCTGACAGAGCATTCGTCAGAGGCCCCAGCAAAAGCCCCCACTGGAGTCGTGGTTGTCCTTGGCCGTTGGTGGACATCACCGCATCGTTTGCAATCGAAGCAATTGGGAATAAGGATACTTCGAGCTTACTCGATTCGACATCTGTTTAACGCGTGCAATTGCAGCCTGACACTGACGCGTCGCACCGTCGCGTGTCATAGTTGCACGGACACGTTGCGCAAGAATCTTCAGCCATCCACACGGATTGAGGGATAGAGTCACATGGAGATTGCAGCCAAGGTTTGGGTCTACTTGACCCTCGGCGTTGTTCTTGTAGCACTCAATGTCTGCTACGTCCGCGTCCTATATCAGAGCCTGACAGGGCGCGGAGATCTGGTGGTTGCGCCCGTCAGGATTCTTGGCGGGACGGGAGACGCCACCGCCGCGGGCGAAACTCTCGCCCGGATGATCATTTCCAAACTGCAATCGCTTGAATGGGATCTGCAGAACTCGCAAGCGGCCCTTCAGAAGGGCCCCAAAGCTACCAATTTGGCATCCGGGATGGGCAGCACAGACGCCCCCTCCGCCCCAAGCCTTGGGGGAGTCACAGCGGGAGTTCTTGGAACCCCTAAGACTGCAGTCCTCAACGCCCAGCTATTCGAGCCAACCAACATCGACGTCAAGGTCGCAGGCGTGGAGATTGGGCGACTGCTGCCGGGTGTCCAGCGCTGGTTCATGGCAGATCGGACTTTGGTGTTCTCGGTCAGCTGGCAGGGCACTACCGCGACGATTGCGGGGAATGTGGATGCGCTCAGCACCAGCAAGACGCGCCCGTTGTGGATATCGCTCGAGAATGCCACGTCGGACTCGGTTGCGACCGCCATCGCACTCTCACTTGTACAACTCCAATGGGCCCGCGACAGCGTCGAGTTCGGCGAACTGAATGACCAGGAATTCAGGGTGGTGGTGGATGCTATAAATGAAATAGCTCGAATCAACCGACGTGTCGTCGCGTATCACGCAGTTGCCAAGGCAGAGTTTCAAAAGGTGCTTGAATCCGTCGACCCGCTCGCCGACCGCATGAGCGGATGGGCGCAGCTGACCTACTTTGTTGCTTCCATAGCGGAAGCCGCGGAGGCTTACGATCGCGCATTGGTGCTATATCGCCGGGTGACGAATGCACCACAGCTGCCCCTCTCAGCAGACCTGATCCGCGCGAAGATCAGTTCGCTTGACAAGCAGACGGCGGGATCCGCGGGCGATGCCAAGCCAAAGGCGCTGCAAAATCTGAAAAAAGCTGCTGAGGCCGCGACTGCAATCCTAAATCGTTTGTTTTCACTCAATCTCTCCACGCCGAAGGTCGCCCTACTCAAAAACGATGAACTGAACGCGTTCTGGGACGGTAAGAAGATCAGTGCGCCGGCGGCAGTTCAAGACATGCCCGATATCACGTATCACGAGACAGCATGGCAGTTCCTGCAGGCCAAGTGGCAATTCAAATGGCAGGACCAGTCGGGCGCGCTAGCGAATTCCTATACGGATGTTCTGGCTTCATTGGTCAAGCAGGAGATTGCCCAGCAGGACGCGAAGCATGCTGACTGGACCATCGCGCCCGGTGCGATCGCCTGGTTGAGTGGCAAACCAAACGAGATTCTGACCGACAAGCGGCCCCTTCGGTCACTCAAGGCACCTGGCTCCGCCTACGACTCTCCGGTACTTGGGAAGGATCCGCAGGTCGATCACATCAGCGATCTGGTCAGTGGAGAGGCTGATTCAGGCGGAATTCACGTCAATTCCGGCATAGCAAACAAAGCATTTTACGAGGCTGCCATAAAGATTGGTTCTGCAAAGGCTGGACAAATCTGGATTCAAAGCCTGCCAAAATTTGGTGAGGCAACCAACCTACGCACCGGAGCTGAAGTCATCTACAAAACCGCAGTCGACCAATATGGGCAGAAAAGCCCTGAAGCGGTAGCAATCAAGGCCGCGTGGAACGCGGTAGGCCTGCTGGAGTGAACCCCAAAGGGTCTGCGCTCGGAGCGTCCGACGGCAGTTGTCGGTGCCGATTATAGATTGGCCTTGAAGCGCTACCACATCAAGGCAGCGCCTCAGCCGTTGACCATGATCTCGGACAATGGCCTTGAGAAAGGCTTTTCGATCGACAGTAGAACTCAATGCGGTTGCCCAGCAACGGGAGGACTAAAGAATGGGGGGTCTATGAAGAAATAAACTGATTTCGAGCAAAAGTAGATACCGAGACTCGCCTGCTTCTGACACTCGAGCCTCACTTATTGCATATATTTCTAATATAAACAATGTATTGCGCATCGCTTGAGTCGTTGGCCATCCATGGGCTTTAACGCCCTACATAAGAGGTCACCCAACGTCGACTAAAGCGCGGACTCCCCGACCGACTTTCAAATCACTCCGCACTGTTGCAGTGCCAGATACGCAGAGAGTGGATTTGCGTGGGAAGGCACCGCTCAATTTGCCCGGCCGCCCTGCCACCACCCAAACGCCTCCCCTACCATGTTCTCGTGACAAGCTATCTCCTTCGTTCGGCCAGCTCACTTGCGCCAAGTCGCAGGAATTGCGGAGTTTCAAATTTCTTGACGAGGAGTGGCACTTGATGAAGTATCCGAGTTGAGTCTTCGGCCGAGCCCTCGCTTGTGCCGCACGATCTGCGAACCGGCATTTTTCTATCGCGTGGTAATCGCAGTCAGATCGTCGGAATTGAACCGCCGACTCAGTTGAAAGGGAGATTCATCTATGGGCGAGTTATTCCGATTCACCATCGCACGTTCACCGCAATCCGTAGAGACGGGAACTACGATAGACCTCGGCACGGATTCGCCATTCCAAAAACAGCTCACCGCCGCCGCCGGCGGTGGTGTCCGGGCGCTGATGCTCGTAGCGCGCGGAAATTCCGCTTTGGTGAATGTCGCAACGGCCTATCTTTCAACGGCTGATTTTCGCAAAGACATCGAAGCCCTAACTCTTGGCACCGAGATTCAAAGCTGGATCTCGACCATTTCCGCAGCCCCTCCCGTCGGGCTTGCGGCTCTGGAGGCTTCAGTCCAGCAGGCTTTCAAGATCTCTTCCACTGAGCTTGTAGCCGCTGCGCAGTTTTCGGCTGATGAAGTACGAGTGAAGGACTCCCTCACCGCCACCTACATCGCACCAACCGGCCATCGGATTGATATGTCTGGCATTGCCGATGCCGTGCGCGCGATGGCCCTACTTCGCAGCATTGCTGCAAAAAGCAAGATGCTCGTCGATGCAGACGCCGTCATTGCCGCTCTCGATGCTTCGATGACAGTATCGCCAACCGTATTGCCGCAGGGAGGCACCTCGATTCGGCCGGCAGGCATCACTGACTTGCTCGTCGTTCGCCAGCAAATCACGCGGTACGAGAAGAGCGAAATTCAATCGATTGAGAACATCATGACCGGGGAGAGCCGGCGTAAAACTGTTCGCGATACGACAACCTCGCAGACCACGAATACAACGGAGTCTGATACGACCACGACGGTGACCAAGGAGGCGGATCAAACCGAACAATTCTCGCTACAAAATGAGGTCGATAAGGCGCTGCAGGAGCAACTGGCCGTCAAGGCGGGGGCGTCTGTGTCTTATCACGGCGGGACGGTCGACGCCTCGGTGAATGCCAGTGTCGACTACTCGCAATCAAAGTCTGACAGTCAGAAGATCGCGACCAATTATGCGCGAGAGGTGGTATCCAAGGCTGCGACCCAGGTTGTGACCGCCACCAAACAGCAATTAATTCAACAGCTGACGCAGGTCACGGACACCCTCGAGGACCATAGCTTTGATAACACCAAAGCCGGCAGCGCCAATGTGTCCGCCGTATATCAATGGCTTAACAAGGTCTATACGGCGCAAATATTCAACTACGGCTTGCGGCTCATCTACGATGTCATCGTGCCTGAGCCTGCGTTGCAGTGGATTGCAGCTTTTGGCAATCCGAGCTCCGCCACGGGTCTGCCGCTCGATCCGCCGCCGTCATTCACCGTGGATCCCAGTGCCATCAATGTCAATAACTTCGAAGGTCTTGCGAAAACTTATCGTGCGAGCGGTGTCCCGGGTCCGCCTGAACAGTTTCAGATTGCGGCAGCCACGGCTGTCGCGATCAAGGACGCCAATCCGCCTGATGCCATACTGGCGATCAAGATTCCCGATGGCTACTACGCGACCACGGCCTGGGTGTCCGGTCAGTACGACTGGACGCAGAACCCGAATAACTCGATTGAGCTCAATTTTGGCGAAACGCAGCTCGTATTCGGACAAAACAGCCCCGCGCAGAAGGTTGACCTGACGCTTAAAGGCAGTGGAGACCTCCCCTGTACGATCCATGCCTACAACATTTCCAACTACTCGGTGTCGGTCCGCGTCGAATGCTCGGTGGCACCCGAGACCATGCTTAACTGGCAACAGCAGGTGTTTGATAAGTTACTGGCGGGCTGGAGCAGCTGGAAAGCGGACTATGAAGACGCCTTCGCCAAGCAGCAGCAGGCCATCGAAGACAGCGGTGATCCTAAGCTCGGAGCCTCCGAGGATGAGAATCGGGCGATCGAGCGTACTGAAGTTAAACGCTCTGTGCTGCAGCTCTTGCTCGGCGACTTTAATCTGTCGGGCGTCGATGACCCGACCGGCTTTCCTCATCCTAAGTTGCCCGACGCGATCAGCCAGGGTGAGTTCGTCCGTTTCTTCGAGCAGGCGTTTGAGTGGGAGCAAATCAGCTACGTCTTCTACCCTTACTTCTGGGGCGATCAGTCCCGATGGATCAAGAAGCTTCAGTTAGCCACCGATGATCCGCTTTTCGAGGCATTCTTGCGCGCAGGATCCGCTCGCGTCGTCGTCTCTGTACGTCCCGGATTCGAAACCGCCCTCGACTACTTTTTTACCTTTGGCACTCTGTGGCGGGGAGCCGCAGGACCGTCGATCACGAGCTCGACGTACCTACCCATCGCAGAGGAGATTCGGGAGCAAACGGATGCCTTGGCTGATGAGGCTACGTACGGCAAACCCTGGGAAGTGGTGCTACCCACGTCTTTAATTCGCCTACGCACCGACAACAAACTTCCCGCCTGGAAGCAGGCGGATCCTACTAAGTGGGTCTGGACCGACGACAATCCGACTGACTGAGGAATATCACTCATCGTCCCACACCGCAGCTTCGTCAGCTGGCATCAGAGGGCCTCGATCCTCATCATCATCACTCTTCCAGAATGTCCATCCTTTTGGTGAAACGGCGCGGGGTGCCGCATAGGACGTTGCAAGGCTGGATTCTTCTGCCCATTTTTTGTACTTCTTTTCTTTAAGGCTTGCCACATCATCATAGCTCGTCCCTGAAATCGAGGTCGCAAGGACGGCGACGAACGCGTCGCGCTGATCCTTCGAAGTCGCAATCGCGGATCCTTTTGCTCCTCCTTTGGGATAAAACTTATTGAGCAGCTCCAGGATATCGGCTCTCTCGGTCGCAGCTGCCGTAAATAGCTCTGCGTGCGCAACGCCCGTTTGCTCGAGCTGGTCACGAAAGTCACCCAAGTCGACTCCTAATGCCTTCCAGATGTTTAAGTAGGCAGCCAATTCGGTCTTATCGACCTTGAATGCATCCGGGCCTAAGCTACTCGCGTTCGTAATGGAATTACTCACAAACACCACGTGCCAATGGTCATGATGATCGCGAGGCGCCCAAATGAAACTGGCCGACTGGATGAGCGGTAAAATTAGAGCCGTTTGATCCTTCAGCAGTGCCAGCCAATCGGGGTCATTGAAAAGCGCTGCCACCGTTCTTAGCGCAAAAAAGCGCTCGTAATAGGAGGCGTATATCCATTTGCGTACGCCAGATAAAGTGAGTGCCACCTGACCAATGAGATTGGGTATCAAGAGGTCAGCATCGGGCTCTCCATCTTCTCCCAACAAAACTGGCGTGCCGGCAAAGACCTCAAGATCCTGCGTCAGGTTCTCCCATTCCTGTCCGCCCAAAATGTTTGCTGCCAGCTCCGCGTATTTGGACTTGAGGGAAGCTTCTTTAAGGACCTTGTCGAGCAAAGGCAGATAGCTGTTGGCACTTAAGGGAGGTTCCGGCACGCCCACTATTGGCAAATCCTGGGGCTTTTTCTTGCCCTTTCCTCCCCCGCCAGCCGCGGGATCTGGAACCTTGTTGACTGGCCACGGGAGGTACTTCGATCGGTTCGAGACGTCAAAGGTGAATCCGTCACGATGCTCCAGGTGCGGCCACTGATTTCCGCCCCAGCGCTCAGATCCACCGCCTATCGAGACGTAGGGAGCGTTCGGATCGAGCGCCGCCGTTGGCGCCGTGCTGCTTGTTGCCAAAATCATCGCCAACTTTTTCGCCGCTGAGAGCTTTAAGTGGCTTATGAAGTGCCCACATTCATCCCACGGCGCGGCATCCGGCGGAGGAGGCTTTCGATTACCCTTCTTTGCAGAGCCCTCTTGCGGTTTAGGGGGCGGTGAGCGAACCGGGGGCGGCAGCGCGTGCTGCAACATGCGACTTCGAAGTTGATTGAGTGTCATCGATAGCGGCGCGGGACTCGACTTGGCGCCGGAGGGCAAGCTATAAGGAAAGCGCATGACTGGGCTTACCTCGATCAATCGAAGCTCCTTCATCATGCTGGCGTGGGTGACCGCTTGAGCCCCCTTCCAGAATGCGTCAAAGGGATCCAGAGAGCCAAAACTCCTGAGCGCGCCAGAAGCTTGAATATAGCCATCGCCCAGCCTCGCATCCAAGTGAGGCATGGAAGAGGTCAAAAGCTCCAGAAGCCCCACTGCCGTGTAGGCATCGTAGATGGACTTGGTTTGGACCTTTCCGTCCCTGCTATTTGGATCGGAGTCGATACTTACATTGCCCAACGAACCTGCGTTTCCTTCCTCGTACAGTCGATCAAGCGGTAGTGCCAAGCGGGCGAATGAGCATAGAAAGTCCGCAAGATAGACGCGCGCCGTTAAGGTCAAGAGCATGGCCCACGATCCCATCGCCAACTGAGCCTGAGATGCTCTTAAGGAACCACCGGGCTGAAGATTAAACAGGACCCAACCATCAAATCCATCCAACAGTTGGAAAAGCTTCCGTACTTGCGTAGGGAATGACACTCCCCACTTTTGGCCGAAAGGAAGACACTGAGAAAACAAGGCCTCCACATCACTCCAAATAGAATTGTGGAGCTTAAATTCTTTAGTTGCAGGGGGCTCTGGCGGTACGTTTAAACTCGTTGGGGCGGCAGGCGCCAGATTCGCCTTGTAGGCCGCCGCCACCGCCAATCCTGCGCCGGAGGCGCCTGATGCAGGTCCGCCAATCGGGACCGACAACACTGCTTGTCCAAATGCGTCTTTTAATGCCGCCGTAATCGCGACTAACGATCCAGAAGCCCTTAGTGCGATTCGTGCGCCCTCCACTAGTGAGAGGCTAACAGGCCTACAGAGCGAGTGCTTTCGATCAGGCGAAGTGGCATTTCGGCTACTTGGCTGCAGACAATCTGACAACGCTGCGCGCGGCCACTCCCAGGATGGCCCTTTACTCTTTTTGTACTGCGGAAGCGCCACAAAATATCGGTACAGCTCATCGTGCAACTCAGTGCGCGCTGTTCCCTGCCACCAGTAGAGCTGCGAACTCGTCGATGCGGCTGCGGGCAGTGCTCTTAATAGCGCAATGCTTTCCTCGAGCACTCCGTCCTGACTGCTGCTACTGAGAATGGCCATAGAATCAAAGAATCAGTTCTGAGATTGAGCGAAAGCTCTTGCGCCTATCAGCGTTTCGGTGCCGTATGAAGAGCAGACCATCCTTAGCCTCCTACTCATGCAAATATGTCCAGGGGCAGGTCGAACTCGACGAGTTTGATTCAGAAACGGAAGTGTAACTCGTTCCGCCAACCGCGCCCGACCAAAGTTACGCCGCCGCAAGCTTGGCTCTCAAGCACGCCGATACCGGCCCTTTGAGGAGCTGCTCTTTAAGTTGTTTTACGACGGCTGGGGGCAGCGGCCGCGCATCTTTCACGAAGGCCGCGGCTTGCGGAACGCGAAATTGCGATCTCTTATTTGTCAGCAAGTGTGTGGGACCGTCGCCACCGAACCTAAGACCGCTTTTTCCGGCGATTATTTCGCACGAAAGCTCACGTGCTCGAAGCAAGCGAAATTGCCGGTATTTGGGAGGTATTGGAAAGGGAAAGTGCCGGCAAATGCGATCGTATTTGGGGCCTCGGATTCGCAGCTGCGCAAAGAGCCCCCAAAAAAGCCCCAATTTAACGATGGCCGCCATAGAACCGCAGTGGACGTCAGTGGACACTGAGACGCGATTTTTTGGCAGGATTTCTCGGAATTGCCAGCGACTTCGCTGATGCAGTGGACGTCATTGGACGTCTTAGAACGCTATTGGATGGTGGGCCGTGTAGGGATCGAACCTACGACCAATTGATTAAGAGTCAACTGCTCTACCAGCTGAGCTAACGGCCCAAAAACCCTGCCAAACACTGCACTACCCGACTGTCACCCAACATTGAAGGTGGGGTGGACGACGGGACTCGAACCCGCGACGGCCGGAATCACAATCCGGGGCTCTACCAACTGAGCTACGTCCACCATCGTCGTCCGACTTTCAGATGGCGCGCCCGGCAGGAATCGAACCTGCAACCGCCGGCTTAGAAGGCCGGTGCTCTATCCGGTTGAGCTACGGGCGCTTTATAAATCAACATGTTACAGCGCCAAACGTAATCTTTCAGGCCGATGCCGGGTACCTTAACAAACCGAATCGGAAGTGCGCGCGGATTATATAGCAGTTTGCCGCGTTTTGAAGCGCCCAATGGCCCTAGGAGGGATTGCTTTCGACCGCGAACTTCAGTTTCGCAAGAGCGTGATCCCACTGCTGACCAATGAGTTCCAACGTGCGCCGCGCCTCCTCGAGTTGCGCGGGCTCGAACTCCCACAACCGCTCTCGTCCAATCTTGACGTCACGCACGAGGCCGGCGGCTGCCAGCACTCCCAAGTGCTTGGTAATGGCCTGACGTGAGATCTCGGTGCCGGAAGTCAGCTGCGTGATGGACATGGCGCCGCCCACGCACAGGGCGGCGACCAGCCTTAAGCGCATTTCATCGCCCAAAGCCGCAAACACAGGCGCGTAGTTTTGTAGCGGCTTGTTTCTTGCGGCCGCTTTACGCCTTGGCGACATGCTTTTTGATGTTCTCCATCTGTTGATCCCACCCGGAGCTGTTCATGCGGAACACGTCCGCGCGGCGAGCCAGCGGAATCTTATCCAATCCTGATTCGACCACCGTGAGCATCGTGCCGCCATCGACCTCCTGCAGCTCGAAAACGACCAGCGTGGTCGGTTCTTGCGAATAGTCGACTTTGGCGTCAATGGCCGCCGGATGCCAGCGCCAGGATAACAATTGCTCCGGCACGATGCGTTCGATCAGAACGTCCATGTCCAAATGCTCGAATCCGGGATACGTGACCTTTCCCTGCACGTGCTTCCCCGCGACGAAAGCCTTGCCTTTGAAATTGACGCCAAACCAGTCGCCGAACTCTGCCGCGTCCGACAAGGCACGCCAGACGCGTGCCCGCGGCGCCTTGATCAGTACTTTTCTTTCTATGCGATCAGTCAATGTGTTCATATGCAACCTCCTGGATGCATATTAGGTCAGACGCGCCATTTATGCAACTATCTAGTTGCACTTGCACCGCCATGCCTTTGCCATATCGCCGATAGGCTTGACGGCTGCGCGTGCAGCCGCGTAGGTTTGCATGGAATGAACCAGCAACCGCCGCAGAATGACACCGTCACCCTGACGCATCTGCAACGGCTCGAATCCGAAAGCATTCACATCATGCGTGAAGTCATTTCGGAGAGTAAAAAACCCGTGATGCTGTATTCGGCGGGTAAGGACAGCGCCGTCATGCTGCATCTGGCCCGCAAGGCGTTCTTTCCGGGTGCCCCGCCCTTCCCGCTGTTGCATGTCGATACCGGCTGGAAATTTCGCGCCATGTACGAAATGCGCGACCAGGTGGCCAAGCGTAGCGGCATGCAGCTCATCGTACACCGGAATCCCGAGGCCGCCGCGCGGGGAATCAACCCATTCGATCACGGCTCGCTGCACACCGACCTTTGGAAGACTGAGGGGCTGAAGCAGGCGCTGACGGAACATGGGTTCGATGTCGCATTCGGCGGCGCTCGCCGCGATGAAGAAAAATCCCGCGCCAAAGAACGCATCTTTTCGTTTCGTTCGGCCAATCATCGTTGGGACCCAAAAAATCAGCGTCCGGAGTTGTGGAATATCTATAATTCCCGAAAGAATAAAGGTGAAAGTCTGCGGGTTTTCCCGCTCTCCAATTGGACCGAGCTCGACGTCTGGCAGTACATTTATCTAGAGAGCATTCCAATCGTGCCCTTGTATTTTGCGGCGCCTCGGCCAACGGTCGAGCGCGATGGCCTCTTGCTCATGGTCGATGACGAGCGTTTTCGGCTGCATCCCGGCGAGACTCCCGTGCTGCGATCGATTCGCTTCCGCACGCTCGGTTGCTATCCGCTCACAGGAGCGGTCGAAAGCAGCGCGACAACGGTGCCGCAAATTATTCAGGAAATGCTGCTGACCACCACATCCGAACGGCAAGGCCGGGCGATTGATCATGATCAAAACGCGTCAATGGAATTGAAGAAACAGGCTGGGTATTTCTGATGAGCGGCACGCCGGTCCCGTCCGCGTACCAGGCCCATGACCTCATTGCGGAGGACATCGAAGCCTACTTGCTCAAGCATCAGCACAAATCGTTGCTGCGATTCATTACGTGCGGCTCGGTGGACGATGGCAAATCGACCCTGATCGGCCGCCTGCTCTATGACAGTAAGATGATCTTTGAGGATCAACTTGCCGTCTTGACCGCGGACAGCAAGCGGATCGGCACACAGGGACAGAATATTGACTTTGCGCTCCTGGTCGATGGACTCGCCGCCGAGCGGGAACAGGGCATCACCATCGACGTCGCCTACCGCTACTTTTCGACCGAGAAACGCAAGTTCATCGTCGCGGACACGCCCGGGCATGAGCAGTACACCCGCAACATGGTCACGGGGGCATCGACTGCGGATCTGGCGGTCATCCTCGTTGACGCGCGCAAAGGCGTGTTGACGCAGACGCGGCGCCATAGCTACCTGACGCATTTGCTGGGGATTAAACGCACGGTGCTGGCCGTTAATAAAATGGACCTGGTGAACTTTAGCCAGGCTACGTTCGAGGCAATCGTAGCGGATTATCGCGCGTTTGCCGACGGCATCGGCATCCGAGACTTCACCGCGATTCCCATTTCAAGTCTTGCGGGAGACAACATTGCTTCGGCCTCGAGGCGCACCTCCTGGTATGCAGGACCTGCGCTGATCACATACTTGGAGACCGTGGAGTTCGACGACAGAGGCGCGCAGCGACGGCCGTTTCGCATGCCGGTTCAATGGGTCAACCGTCCCAACCTGGATTTCCGCGGTTTCGCCGGATTGATTTCCCAAGGCCGCCTGCGGCCTGGGGATAAAGTGCGCGTTCTGCCCTCGGGCAGAACCTCGACGGTCTCGCGAATCGTCACTCTGGATGCGGATCTTGAACAAGCGGTCGCCGGACAATCCGTCACCGTCACCCTGTCGGACGCTTTGGACTGCAGCCGTGGCGATGTGCTGGCTGCGGCGGAGGAGTCCCCAGAGATCGCGGATCAGTTCGAAGCGACGCTGGTCTGGATGGCCGATGAACCATTGCTCCCGGGTCGCCCCTATTGGCTGAAGCTCGCCTCGCAGCTGGTGACCGCGACCGTCCACAGCCCAAAGTATCAGATCAACGTGAACACCATGGAGCATCTCGCCGCGAAGACACTGGGCCTCAATGCTATCGGGATCGCGAATCTGTCCACCGACAAGCCGTTGATATTCGAACCCTATGACATGAGCCGCGAGCTCGGTGGTTTCATACTCATCGATAAGATCAGCAACGCGACGGTTGCCGCGGGCATGCTGCATTTTGCCTTGCGCCGCTCGAGCAACGTGCATTGGCAACCGCTTGATGTTGATCGCGACGCGCATGCCCGCTTGAAACACCAGCGCGCACGGCTGTTGTGGTTCACGGGTTTGAGCGGTGCGGGAAAATCCAGCATAGCCAATCTGGTGCAGAAAAAACTCTACGCCCTCGGCAAGCACAGCTTCCTGCTCGACGGCGACAACATTCGCCACGGCTTGAACAAGGACCTGGGTTTTACCGACGCGGATCGCGTCGAGAACATCCGGCGCATCGGCGAAGTCGCCAAGCTCATGACGGATGCCGGCCTGATCGTGTTGACCGCATTCATCTCGCCCTTCCGCGCCGAGCGGCGCATGGTGCGCGAGATGTCGCTTGCGGGTGAGTTCATCGAGATTTATGTTGAAACGCCCCTCGAAGTTGCCGAGCAACGGGACGTCAAGGGGCTTTATAAGAAGGCCAGGGCCGGTCAGCTTATGCACTTTACCGGCATCGATTCTCCCTACGAACCGCCGGAGAATCCAGAGATTCGCGTCAACACGGTTGAAACCTCCGCCGAACAGGCCGCGGAAGAAATTGTCGCTTTTGTCATGCGTGGCCAGACAACATAGAGTAGTTCTGTGGATAGCGAAATCAGCTTGGTGTGCGGCAGCGACTCCCAGCCGCTGCTCGAAGAAACCATAGGCGGCGCCTTGGCGCGTGCGGCAGGCAGCTGGCCCGAGCAGGAGGCAGTGGTCTGCCGCGAGTCAGGCGCCCGCCTCACCTACGCCCAATTGGACGTGAACGCGGACGAGTTCGCCGCGGGTTTGCTCGCTTTGGATTTGAAACCCGGTGATCGCATCGGAATTTGGGCGCCGAACTGCGTTGAATGGTCCATCACCCAATATGCCGCGGCGAAAGCGGGCCTGATTCTGGTGAACATCAATCCAGCCTATCGCAGGCACGAATTGGAATTCGTCTTGAATGCCGTCGCATGCAAGGCACTGGTCACGGCGGCGAGCTTCAAATCCAGCGATTACCTTGCCATGCTGTGCGAGCTTGCGCCGGAACTTCTCCGCGATGAGGCCGGCATGCTCTCGGCACAAAAGCTTCCCCACCTCAGGCTCGTGGTATGCATCGACGCGGCGGACGTAGCCGGAATCCTGCCTTTTGCGGCAATCTCCAGCCGCGGCCGCGAATTGCATCGCGATCGCCTGCGCGAAATCGCCGCGAGCTTAAAGCCCGAAGACGCCGTAAACATTCAGTTCACGAGCGGCACGACCGGATCGCCCAAAGGCGCGACTTTGACCCACCGAAATATATTGAACAACGCGTTTTTTGTGGGTGAAGCGATCCGCACCCGCTTCGGCGACCGAGTCTGCGTTCCGGTGCCGCTGTATCATTGTTTTGGCATGTGCATGGGCAATCTGAATTGCCTCACCCACGGCGCCGCAGTCGTCTATCCAAGCCGCGGATTTGACGCGCTCGCAACGCTGCAATGCGTTCAATCCGAGCGCTGCACGGCACTCTACGGCGTACCGACGATGTTCATCGCCATGCTCGATCATCCACGCTTCGGCGAATTTGACATGTCGAGCCTGCGCGGCGGAATCATGGCGGGGTCGCCATGCCCGATTGCGGTCATGCATCGGGTGGTGGATCAAATGCACATGCCGGAGGTGACCATTGCCTACGGCATGACCGAGACCAGCCCGGTGAGCTTTCAATCGAGCGTCGATGATTCCTTGGAACGCCGCGTTTCCACCGTAGGCAGGATTCAACCTCACTTGCAGGTCAAAATTATCGACTCGAGCGGCGCTGTCGTTCCGCGCGGAATCAGCGGCGAACTGTGCACGCGCGGCTATTCAGTGATGCAGGGCTATTGGGGAGATGCGGCGCGCACCTCGGAAGTGCTCGACCAGGACGGCTGGATGCATACGGGTGACCTGGGGGTGATCGACTCGCAAGGGTATTGCAACATCGTCGGACGCATCAAAGACATGATTATCCGCGGGGGCGAAAACATCTATCCGCGCGAGGTGGAGGAGTTTCTATTCCAACACCCCAAGATTTTGGGAGTGTCGTGTTTTGGCGTTCCTGATCCAAGATTCGGCGAGGAACTTTGCGCGTGGATACAACTGCGCGCCGGCGTAAGCGCTACCATCGAGGAGTTCAAGCACTATTGCCGGGGACAAATCGCACACTACAAGATTCCACGCTACATTGAATTTGTCGACGAGTTTCCGATGACGGTCACCGGCAAGATACAAAAATTCATCATGAGAGACGTGATGATCGAGCGCCTCGGACTGAGCGTGGAAAAGACCGCTTGAGAAGAGCGTGGGATCCTGCCCGGCACATAGGTGACACTTTTCGGCTTTTGCCGGGGAGAATCCGCCATTTAACTTACTGCGGTGTGCTGTGAGGAACCCATCGCAATGCTTACACATGCTTATCTCAGATGACCGTCAGCCTGTGGCACTCTTCTTGTCGAGAAGCGTGCGCGACCGTCCCGGTGTCACGTACGTTAGCGAGGCACGAGATGAGCGACAGCAAAACTCCGACTCGATTTGCGAAGGTAATCCTAGCGGCCCGCCTTGAAAAGGGGGTACCAAAGAATGCCGAGAGAATCCGCGATCGTCACGCCGCGATCACCGATAATTTCAATAGTTGGCGCAGTTACAAAGCCTGGGCAGAGAAAATTCGCGGCACGTGGGAAGACAAAAAATAGGTTGTTCACAACCTGCGTCTTGAGATAGGAAGTTCCGGAGTCGACCGGCTGCGGTCCACTCACAATGACCGCTCCCGGGAGGCTGGCTTGCTGCGAATTCTCGCCAGACCCGGGCGGTTAATTCACCATGCGATAGATGATCCCGCCGGAAACCGTCAGGGTGATTACCGTACCGGAGCCGGAGGAACTCTCGATCAAGAATTTGCCCATGATGCGCTCAGCACGCTCGCGCATGCCTTGCAGACCGAAGTGCCCTTGCTTGCCCCGATTCACGATATCGGGATCGATGCCCACGCCATTGTCATAGATACGGAGGCTAAGATCCTGCGCATATGAGAGCTCCACTCTCAGTTGCGTGGCCCGCGAATGTACGCAGGCGTTGCGGATCGCTTCATACCCGATGCGATATACCTCGTCACGGACAACGGGATGCATCTCCTTAATCTGACCCGATGCCTGAAGCGAGACTTCCATTGAGCTGTGGATCCTGCACTCCTCCAGTGCCCGCCGGAAGCCGTCCGCAAGATCTTTCACCTCCGTGGCTGACGTACGCAAGGAGTTCAACGCGGCTCGCCCCTCTTCGGTCGCCCGTGCCAGCCAAGCCGACAGTTTCTCCATGGCTTGACGCGTGTGCGACGGATCGTCAGTGACGCTCAGCGCATTATCGGCGACCAGCTTGCTCCCCTGGATGGTTTGCAGGAACGTGTCGTGAAGCTCACGGGCGATCCTAGTCCGCTCGTCGAGACGTTCTTCCATGCGTTCCTCGAGCCCGCGGCGTACCCGATTGGTGACCTGGCGGACCCGCACGCGGACCACCGCCCACACGGCGGCAACCCCAACTGCCGCGCACAGGACGATGAACCATCCGGTCTGCACAAACGCCGGGGGGATCAAGAACGCAAGCGAGGCGCCCGACTCGTTCCACACGCCATCGTTGTTGGCCGCAATCACGCGGAAGGCAAAGTGTCCCGGTCGTAGGTTGGTATAGAGCGCCTGGCGCGCGGCGGTGAGCTCGCGCCAGTCGGTGTCGACACCGTCAAGCCGGTAGCGATAGCGCACCTTCTCGGGTGCCGTGAGGCTGAGACCGGCGTAATCAAAGCGCACCGCGGTGGTGTACGTCGGCAGTGTCAATCCGGGGATCGGCTCGATCGTGCGGCCGGCCGCTGTGAGCGCCCGAATCAGCACCGGTGGCGGGACTCGGTTGTGCACTCGCCGCGCCGGATCGATGCCATAAATGCCGCCGGTGGTGGCGAACCACAGTTTTCCATCCGCGGCCTCGATAGCGGTCGGCAGCGGTCGTAGAATCGCACTACTGCCGACGATGCCGTCGAAGGCGCCAAGCGTTTCGCCGTGCACGCGATAAGCGGGGTCTGCGCGGCTGCGCTCAAGCTCGCTCGCCGCGATATGAACAATGCCGGCGCGGCCGTTGATCCAGAGGTCGCCGCCGACCGTTTCGACGATGCCCGTGATGCCATCAAGAGGCAGCTCTGCCGCTGACTGCACGCTATAGAAGCGTTCTCCGTCGAGCCGCGCCAGCCCGAGCTCTCCGCCAAACCAATGACCGATTCGGCCCGAATGATTCGCCATCACGGTGCCAATCTGCAGGCCGTCCGGGACACCGTAGCTGCCTACCCGGTCACCATCGAGCACCGCGACGCCGCCACCGGGATAAGAGAACCATAGGCGATCGCGCCGGTCTCGCACGATGGTGATCGAGTAACCCTTCGGCAGTGCAGCGATGCCGCCGTACGGGGTCCACACCCCGTCCTTCAGCCGAAAGACCCCGGAACGAACGACTGACGCCCAGAGGCCACCGGACTTGTCTTCCGCCAAGGCCTGCGTGTTGCGATCCGGTCCGGGCGGCGCGACCGATTCCAGGTGCCCTTGCCGTTCGCGCCACAAGGCCTTGCGGCCGCCGAACCAAACCGTGCCGTCCGCGACGCGGAGCAGACTCTCGACATCCTGCCTGATGATGGGCGGGCTCATTCTCCCGTCCTGGTAGCGCGCGACTGCATTGACGGCGTTAGTGACCCAGAGGCCGCCCGCGTCATCGGCCGGGGCTACACCGATATGGTCAATCGTGGGGAAAACCTTCAGGTTCTCCGCCGAATCCAGCGGGGCTTTTAAGGTGGGCTCGGAAAAACGATCCAGCCCGTGAGTTGTCCCGACCCAGACATTGCCTTCCCGGTCGGCCAGCAAGGCACCCACGCTTCGCGACGTCAGTCCGTCCGCGTCCGTGTAGGCATCCGCGATATCCTTGAGGTGGAGCGTGGCCCCGATGGTCGGGTGTTCGGGATGCGCAATGCGGCGCAGAATGTCCGACGAGTCCCACAATGTGCCATCGTGATCGAAAACTGGCCCCATGGATGACCGGCCGGGCTTCCCACTCGGTGGGTTCTGGGCGACGGGCACCAAGTCGTAGCCCAGGTCCAGCCAGATGGTGCCAGCGGGGGACTCCAGCATGGTGCTGCTGACCCACGGCGTTGGCGCGGCGACCGGTTGATTGCGAAACTGGTGCTCTCCCGGGCGCAGGAAGAACAACAATGAGTTCTCGCCGCCGCCGGCCCAGATCGTGCCCTGACTATCGGCGAACACCATGGAGTTGCTGCCCTCCGGAAGACCCATCTCGGAGCCGACCGTCTTCCAACGAGCACCGTCGAAACGGGCGAGGCCATTGTTGGTCGCGACCCATAGCGTGCCCTCCGGCGTCTCTGCAAACTGCCGCGGTGATCCCGGCGGAACTCCATCAGCGCCGCTGAATACCTGCCAGTGCCCCTCCTTGAGGAGCGCTACGCCTCCGAACTGGAAGCCGACCCACAAGCCGCCGCCGCGCGGAGCAAAAGCCGAGTTCAGCCTCAACGACGAGAGCTTCGGGTCGTGGGGCAGTTCGATACGCTCGAACGCAATTCCGTCGAATCGAAACAACCCGCTCGGGCCCGCGATCCACAGATACCCGTCGTTCGTCTGCGCGAGGGCGACGGCGCCGCCCGGAGGCGCGCCCTGGCTCGGGCCCCAGGCCGTGTGGTGCAGCTCCTTGATGGTCAGATCAGGACTGAGCGCGGCGGCGCAGCCGCACCAGAGCAGCGCGGCGATCGCGAGCCACCATTTTTGTCGGCGAATGAGGAATCCTGCATTCACGTTGTCATTTTAGCGCTAGCACGTTCGTGCCGTCAGTCGAAGCGTTCTTGAGAACGCAAGCGATGAATGTTCACGGCAATCGGTCGAGTTATTGTGCCAACATCGTTTGCGATCGGCTCGGCGTTCCACTCCCAACTTGAAAGGTACAGAATGTCACCAGTCAAGGTTGCCGACACACTCGGTGGGGAGGAAGAAGCATGATGACACGGCGTCAGTTTCTGGATGGAGCGGTAGCAGGTGCAGCGGGTTTAGCGATCAGCTCGACGGCGAAGAGCTACGCGCAGATCATAGGGTCCAACAACCGGCTCAACTTCGCGGTCATAGGCCTGAATGGGCGCGCCTACGCGCACCTCTCTTCCTTGAAGGCGAACAAGGCGAACGCGCGCATCTCTCATGTGTGCGACGTCGAGAGCAACATCCTGAAGAAGTTCGCCACCGCCGCGCAGACTGAGATGGGCGAGGCCCCGGCAACCGAGAAAGACTTCCGCAACCTCCTCGCGATGAAAGAAATCGATGCAATCACCATCGCAACGCCCGACCACTGGCACGCGCCGATGGCCATCGCGGGCGTTCAGGCGGGCAAGCATGTCTACGTCGAAAAGCCATGCAGCCACAATCCCGCCGAGGGCGTAATGCTGGTCGATGCGCAGAAGAGAACGGGCAAGTTGGTGCAGATGGGCTCGCAGCAGCGCTCCTCGCCGCACACCATCGAGATCGTGGACAAGATCCACAACGGCTTGATCGGCCGCGCTTACTTCGCAAAGGCCTGGTACAGCAATGTGCGCAAGTCGATTGGCACAGGCAAAGAAGTTCCCGTGCCGCCGCAGTTGGACTGGGATCTCTTCCAGGGTCCGGCACCACGTCAGGCCTACAAGGACAACGTACAGCCCTACAACTGGCACTGGTTCAAAACTTGGGGCACAGGGGAATCGCTCAACAATGGCACGCACGAAGTAGACATTTGCCGCTGGGCATTGGGCGTGGACTATCCCAACAGCGTTGCGTCCATTGCCGGGCGATATCAATTCAAGGACGACTGGCAGTTCTACGACACCATGAGCACCAGCTTCGCCTATGACGACGCGATGATCTCCTGGGAAGGAAAGAGCTGCAACGGGATGCAGTACTACGGTCGCGATCGCGGTGCGGCCATCATCGGTACCACCGGCACAGTCGTCGTCGATCGCGACGGCTACGAGATCTACGACTTGAAGGGCAAGATGACTGCTGAGTTCAAGGCGGGCAACAAGACCGCTTCTGCGGACCTAGTCGGCCGCGACTCGATGACGGACGCCCACGTCGCCAACTTTATCGCGGGCATTCAGAAGGGCGAAAAGCTGAAGCAGCCCATCGCACAGGGCAACGTCGCCGTGACCATGTTGCAACTCTCGAACATCGCTTGGGAGACGAAGCGTGAATTGCACCTGAACAACAAGGACGGCAAGGTGCTGAACGATCCGGAAGCCATGAGGTTCTGGGATCGCACTTATGAAGAGGGCTGGGCTCCGCATTTGTAAGGCCAGTCCCGCTCCAAGCACATGAGCAACGATTCATGCATTTTCGAGGGTGCGTATGAAGCGAGATCTTTCGCGGCGAAACTTTCTTAGCATTGGTGCCATGGCCGGAGCTGCAATGTCCACTCCGGTCATGCTTTCCGCGGCTGCCTCAAGGCTGCCCGCCATGGGCAAACCGTCACCCATCAAGCTTGGCCTCGCCAGTTATACCTTTCGCAACTTCAGCCGCGCCCAGATGATCGGCTACATGAAGCAACTCGACGTCTCGGGGCTGAACGCAAAGGATGTCAAGGACCATCTTCCAACCGATCCAACGCAGGAATCGCAGGCCGTCGCCGACTACACAGCCGCCGACATCCAACTTCACGCTGCCGGCGCCATCTACTTCCTCAAGGATGAAGACGACGACATCCGCGCCAAGTTTGAGTATTGCAAGCGAGCCGGCGTCACCGTCATCGTCGCCGGAGATCCCACGCCCGCCAGTCTTCCGCGGGTAGAGAAGTTCGTCAGGGAGTACGGCATCAGGATCGCAATCCACAACCATGGTCCGGAAGACCAGCTCTGGCAGTCGCCGCTCGACATCCTAAAGCTCGTCAAAAACATGGACCCGCGAATCGGCTGCTGCATCGATGTGGGCCACACCGCGCGCGCCGGCACGGACGTCGTCGAGGCCATCCATGAAGTCGGACCGCGCCTCTTCAACATGCATATGAAGGACCTGGCCGACTTGAACGTCAAAGAGAGCCAGGTAGCAGTGGGTGACGGCAAGATGCCTGTCCGCGCTATCTTTGAAGCGCTCATCGCCATTAAGTACGAAGGCTTCGTCGACCTTGAGTACGAAATCCGCGCCGACGACCCGATGCCCGGCGTAATCAGCAGCTTCGCCTATATGCGCGGCGTGCTTGCGGGCATGGGGTATGCAATCCTGCCGAAAGTCGCTAGCCATGCCGCAAGAGCAGCGAAATGAAGGGGCTCCACAGCCCCCAGCACGCTTGAAAGGGGAAGGAGATCGAATCAATGAGGCATCTATTCAGACGGCAGTTC
>Ga0210402_10001943_pt1 | contig 20685 bp, 15 predicted proteins | sample IncBWC7MmetaG_FD_161055 | JGI IMG/M metagenome (GOLD analysis project Ga0210402, IMG submission 161055) | Forest soil microbial communities from Barre Woods Harvard Forest LTER site, Petersham, Massachusetts, United States - Inc-BW-C-7-M | ecosystem: Environmental > Terrestrial > Soil >... | reverse complement strand
TGTAACCGCGCGACGCGCCCAGCGATTTCAAAATTCCGATCTCGCGCGTCCGCTCCATCACCGCCGTATACATCGTCTGGAAAACGACGATGAATCCTACGATGACAGCGATACCAATCACGCTGCGCAGGGCCGCGTTGAATCCCGGCAGGTGCTCCGGCGTCATCTGCGACAAGACTTCCGCGAGAGTTTGTACCTGATATTGGCTCAGGCCCGGAGTCTTCAGAATCTCCTGCCGGATGAGCTCCTGGTTCGCAACCGAGTCGCTGCGGAGATAAAACTGCGAAGCGTTGTCAGGATTCCCCAACAATGTTCCCAGCGTATGAATCGGCAGGAATTTGCGACCGCCGCGACCGTGTTCCACGATGCCGGAGATGCGGAAGGGATGGTTCTTGACCTGGATCGTCTCGCCCACATGATGACCGTGATCGGCGCGGGCAAAAACGTCGTCGACAATCACATCATTCGGCCCCTCGAAAGGCCCTCCCGCAATAAAACCGAACGGCTTCAGCGCGTTGAATGTGGCGTAATCAATACCCCAGATAATTTCCGGAGAGCTCCCAAGGCTGAAGTCCTGAATGACCGGGCTAGCGACGGCCACATGCGGCAGATTGGCCAGTACGCCGGCAATCTTGGCCGGAACCGGCGCCCCCGCCATCCCACTGATAAAGCTTGAACTGGACGGCCGCACGATCAGGTCCGCCCCAATGCCGCTCGTCTGTTGGCGGGTGTTCGAAACCTGTCCAATAAAGATGCCAACGATGGACAGAATCATGACCACCTCCACCGCGACGGCAAAAATGCCGATCAGAGTGCGCAGAGGACGGTGAAGGAGATTGCCGAAAACAAGCTTGTTCATTCCAAATCCTGGGAAAAGCTCACATGTGAGGAGCCTGAAAGGGCCATTCCCGGTCTGGGAAAAGCGAAAATCTTCTAAAATTTGAGTGTAACAAAGCAGAAAGCTGCCGATAATGAAGTATGGAACAGATAGAACTTGACGAAGTCGTGGAAAACGACCAGGTTTGAGCTAGGCAGCTTACTTTAGATATAAGAAAAGAAAAGGGCAACCACACTTTTTATTTTGACTTTACATTGCTGTGGTTTTATGGTTTGCCCTAGAGGCTGTGCAGTATCATGGCCCGCTAAGCAACAAGTTTTTTTGCAGAACTTGCTGTGACATGATTTGCTAATCCCAAAGAGGGTTCTGCGCAGGATCGGGAACATGGGTCAGTTCGGCGAAGATTTGCGGAAAGAGCGGGAAACCCGCGGCATCGCGATCAACACGATCACAGACGTGACCAAGATCAGCGGCCGCCACCTGCTCGCACTGGAACAGGAACATTTCGATGCCCTCCCCGGCGGTGTTTTCAACAAGGGCATCATGCGCGGCTACGCGCGCGTCGTAGGCCTCGATGAAGATGCCTGGGTCGGACGCTTCATGTCCGCCTACCAGCAAAGCGGCCAGCTCAAAGACGACGACGTAAGCTGGATCGAATTCGCGGAAAATGTCGGCAAGGGCCGCGAAGACATTCCGCGCCCGGATGTCCGCCTGCGCTGGGCAGGCGTTGCCGTTCTCCTGGTCCTGCTCTCAGCCTTAGGCTGGTTTGTGTGGCACTACGTCAGCAATCGCGTTGCAACAGCCAACAGTGAGCATCACTGGTCGGTGTCCGCGACTGAATCGGCGACGGCTGCGTTAACGCCCACCCATAAGTGAATTTCTCGCCCTTCGTTTTGGTCGCGTTCAGCGGCTTCTCCGCGAGATCACGAATTGGCAAGAAGCTCCGGCTGCCAGCCCAGCAATGTGGCCTCCGAATCTGTAAGTTCCAGTTTCATCATCCAGCCCTCAACGGATCGAGCCTTGTCGAGAACTTCCTTCACATCCACAAGGTTGGGTGAAACACGACTCAGGATCTGGGCGATTTCCGACGCATCTCTGTGCCATTTTTCACAAACTAAAGAGCCTTTCGTTGGTCGATCGGCGGGAAAAATTACGCTTCGATACTGATCGGTTCCATCCTTTTCGGCGGCGAATACCTGGACGAAAAACCTCTTCTGCAACAACGGACCCGATGATTGTTCGTCCATTCAAGACTCGCTTTCGCTTGTGAGGCCGTACAAGTTGGACGGGCGGACGCATCCCGCACAACGAAAAAAACCCATTCTTAGATAGATTCTGCGACTCAAACCTTAAGCGCTGCTTAAGTCGTTGTCAAAAGTAAATGTGCTGATTCTACAGGCTTTTCATCAGGTTAAAGGTTCTTCCACATTCAGCCCACCTGCCGTCTATTTCACCCCGTAAAAACTCCGCGCTTCCGCTCTCCCGCCACGACAGACCTGTTTTGCTACACTGCGGAAGAAAGTTCGGGTAACGGCTTCCCCAGCGGCCTCCTTCACTTCCATCAGAGAGTACGGCATGTTTGCTCCGCTGCTTGAAAAAGCACAGTCGAGGGAAAATGCAAGCTTGACCCGTTCGGAGCAAAAGCCCGGGCGAGCGCCCGCGACTGCCCATGCGGCCGCGTCTGCCGCGCCTTGGCGCTTCAGTGAAATCCCGGTATTCGCTCCCACCCGCGCAAACTCACAATCCTCGCTCAGCCCGCCGCGCTTCATGCAGCGAAAGATCGCAGTGGGTCAGATCAATGATCCGCTGGAGCACGAGGCCGACCGTGTCGCCGACCAGGTCATGCACGCCGAGCCCACAGGCACAAATGTCCTGCAGGCCAAGCCAGCGCACCAGTCCGGCACAGGCGGCAGCGAGGCCCCGCCGGTCGTACACAATGTCCTCCACTCCCCGGGTCGCCAGCTCGATGCCTCCGTGCGGGGCTTCTTCGAGCCCCGCTTCGGGCACGACCTCTCAGGCATTCGCATTCATGACGATTCCGCTGCCGCCGATTCGGCCAGCAGCGTCGATGCCCTCGCCTACACAGTCGGCAACCACATCGCCTTTGCGCGCGGTCAGTACAATCCTGCATCCACCCCCGGCCGTAGGCTCATCGCCCACGAGCTGGCGCACACCGTCCAGCAGGGAGCGGCGCAAACAGCGCACAGGATGCTGCAGCGAACGCCGGCCAAACCGGACCCAAGGAAGTTCGTGACCGAAACCGTTGTGGAGCCGAGACACATCCGAAAATCGGAGTATCTGGCCGGTCAGGACGCCCATGGCACGCCAACCCTGACCGAAGAGTACTGGGTCGACTTCGAAGTGGATGCCAAGGGCACGATGACAGCTAGTGTTCGCACCGTTTCCCCCGACCGCGCTTTTCGCAGCGCAAACCTGAGGTTCGGCGATGAGTTTGGCCGCGCCCTTGAGCACTTTGACCAGACCGGTGTGCAGGTCAACTCCTTCGAAGGCGACTGGAGTTACATGACCAAGGATGAGATCTCCGACAATCTGAAAGCATTCAAGGAGGGCATAGGGCCGGAGAACCCGGAGAAGAGGCCATTGACGCGAGAACAGGCTGCCGCGGAGACGCCAAGCGGTAAGGTCGCCAGGAAGCACGGTTTCAAGGTTACAAACGTGGAAAATGTGCCGGAGCAGCAGGAGCATTTGGCCGAAGAAGGAGTCAGTCGCTGGCGGGTAAAGGCAACATTTCAGCGCACGCAGACCGCGCCTCCCATTGCCCCCAAGGCGCCAGCCGCTCCCGCTGCTCCCAAAGCACCCACGAGCAAGTTGCCTCCGTCCGGCGGCAAAACTGGCGCCGCCGTTGAGCACCCGCCAGCCCCGCCCGAGACCAAGCCCACGCCGCGCACCGCCCCGGTCGAGCGGCCCCCGGCCAGTGTTCCGAAAGGCGCGTCGCTGGGCGAGGCCCTTTTCGGTCTTGCCGAAATAGCTGGCTATATCCTTTTCGGTCTGCAGGCAAAGAGCGACTTCGAGCAGGGCGACTACGTCGGTGGAGGCTTGAACACCGCCGCCGCTCTGGGAAGCGAAGTCGCCGCCCCGCTGGCAATCGGGTACGAGGGTACAAAAGCCGCAGCCGAGCTGGCAGGCTGGGAAGGCCAATGTCGGGTGCTCGTCACCAAGTTTGAAACCTGCCAGATCTCCGACCGTGAGTTGCAGGATCTCGCAAAGTCCTGCCCGCCCATCATGATCGGGACCGAAGAGGTGCAGCGGGTTCTGAACGCCCTTTTCAACGACGAATTCCCATCACAGTGCGAATAGCGGCAGATCACCCGCATAAAACTGTCTTTGAATGACTGCACTACGATCGCGCTTCGATGCCAGCGACAACATCTTCTAGTTCTTTGCGATTCTGAAATCTTGCCGATAGTTTTCGTTGAATAAAATATTTGAAGCTCTCGGGGGTTATGGCGTTCATTTCTTTCCCAGTAAGTCGATAGTGGTCTCGCTGGAAAACTGAATATGCCAGTAGATCTGCTGCCTGTAGTGGAAGCAATTCCTCTTTGTCTCGGAATGAATGGCAGCCTTTATAAATTCCATAACGATGCAGAGAATCAGCTTCGTTTTCAGCGGCGCTAAATACCGAATCGATCTCATTCTTTGATTTACCTTTAGCCATGCGATCGAAAATATATTCAATCGGCTCCGAGATTCCTTGTTCGATGCGCCATCCTTCGATGAACCCGATTGCACATCGCACCGCATATGTGTAGTGATATGCGCCTGTCAATCCAATCAGAGAATTTCTATTAGGACTATTCGAAATCAATTCATCGTAATCTCTTCTTGCAACAGACATCGCGAAGCCTTTCGCCACTCTCGAATTAGTGATCTCTCTAAGCACTTTTATTAAGCGTCTCTGTGCTTTTTCGTCCCATTTCTTTTTGTCCGCATATTCGGATTTGGGGTTATTAGCTAAGAATTCAGACATGTGGAACGCATTAAACCCGTATTCCTTTCGCGCTTTGTTCCATTGACGACTGAATCTCTTCCATTGAGCAACATGAGCAATCCACCCAGCCACTGTGACAGATGGAGTCCCAGGATGAGTGCCGCTGTCATCGAAATATACGGTTAGCGCAGCCATATATACCTTTTGGCAATCTTCACGATGAGAGAGTATATGTTCCAGTCTGGAGATTTTGCTTGAGTGGGCAAGGTTTCCCTTCTAAACCTTGTCAATCCCCTCCAGCGAAAGAAATCCCCTAACCCGCACATTCCAAAGAGAAAAAAGTAAAGGGAAATTGGCCGACCATTTCGTCAAAATTGTTAGAATAGAAGTAGAGAGAGAAAAAGCCCGCCAGAGATGGCGGGCTTTCGTGTTTTCGGGAGCAGAGCCATTCCCCTCAACGATGTCATCCTGAGCGCGCAGCGCGGAGTCGAAGAGCCTGTCCTGAGCTTGCCGAACAAACCCGCATCGCAGATGCGCTTGTTGCCTTGTATAAGCAAGGCCCTTCCAACTACCACCTCGCTCTCCAAGCGGAATGCGGATGTTCGCGAGAGAACTGTGGGAGATACTCCTAACCCAAGCCCGTAGAGGAATTTAGCAAAACATGCCGGGGGTACCACCCAGTAAAACAAAGCAAGAACCGGGTGCCCCATCCAATCTCTTCGTGCCGTTCAAGGAGATCGGATGAGGCTAACCAGAGTGCGCGAAGCGCGCACCAATTAGATCCGTAACCACCAATAAAAAGAAGGATTTACAAAAAACATACCGGGGGGGGAATCACCTATGTACAACGAGTGCCGACACATCTTCACCAGCGGCAAAAAATGCCAGTCACCCGCACTGAAGGACGAGAGCTTCTGCTACTTCCACCAGTCCAACCGCCAGCTCCGAACCAGGGTGACGCAGGGCGAGCCCTCGATCGTAGTCCACCACCTCACGCCGCTCGAGGACGCCGACGCCATCCAACTCGCCATCTCTGACGTCGTCCTCGCCCTCGCCGCCAACCGTATCGACGCCCGCGCCCGGATCCTCATTTACGGACTCCAGGTCGCATCGCAGAACCACCGCCATCGCCATGCCATCGAAGTCGCAGAAGAGGCAAGAGAAGGAGCCTGCCCTGAGCGAAGCCGAAGGGTCCGCGAGATCCACGAACACGAAGACGGCAGCCTCATCGGCCCGGCCCAGCAGAGCCCCGACCCGGAAGAAATCGAGGAACAGAGACGCCCACCCAGCCTCGGTGAAATCCTTCTCCGCGAAGCCGAAGCCCTCACAGCCCCGCGAGAAGAACGCGAAGCCCGGCAAAAAGCCGAAGCGGAAGAAGCCGCAAAATCAGCCGAACACACAAGAACCTTCCAGCTCCCGCATACCGGACTGGAAATAAAAGCCGTCGCCGAGGAGCCTCCCGCAAAACCCTGTCGCAGCCTTACTCCCGGAAAGCGGCGGGTATCCAACATTTCCCAGAGATGTGCAGGTCAACAAGTTGGCCACGCCGCAAAGGTGCCTGGACAGGCTCCCGTTCGCTGGCGCATTTCCCCGCTGAAATCTTCCACATCCCTTTCTACTGAAGTGTTTTGCTCCGCCCCGGACTGTCTAGTACCATCTAATGAGTTAGACGCCTGTGCGCGGCAGGGCCAACCATACAGCTCCTCCGCTCCCCACCTTTTCGTGAGCAGGCCATTCGCAAAATCAAGGGAGGACTGTTTTGTCCGTACGCGACAAGTTTCTATTCACCTCAGAGTCGGTGACTGAAGGGCATCCCGACAAGATCGCAGACCAGATTTCCGACGCCATTCTCGACGCCTGCCTCGAACAGGACCCCTACAGCCGTGTCGCCTGCGAAACGCTCACGGCAACCGGCTTCGTCGTCATCGCCGGTGAAATCACCACCAAGGCCTACGTCGATTTCCAGACCCTCGTGCGCGGCGTCGTTGCCGCCATCGGATACGATAACGCCCTCTACGGCTTCGACTCGAACACCTGCGCCGTAATCTCCTCGATCAACAAGCAGTCGGGCGACATCGCCATGGGCGTTGACACCGGCGGCGCCGGCGATCAGGGCATGATGTTCGGCTACGCCACCAACGAGACGGAAGAGCTGATGCCGGCTCCCATCTCGTTTGCCCACAAGCTCGCCAAGCGGCTGAGCGAAGTCCGCAAGAGCGGCAAAATGTCGTACCTGCGCCCCGACGGCAAAAGCCAGGTCACCGTCGAGTACAGCGCCGAAGGCAAGCCGGTCCGCATCGACGCCGTTGTCATCTCGACGCAGCACTCGGAAACTGTCGGAAACGATGAGCTCCGCGCCGACATTCTCAAGCACGTCATCCAGGCCGTCCTTCCTGCCGAGCTCCTCGACGAAAACACCAAGTACCACATCAACCCGACCGGCCGCTTCGTCATCGGCGGACCGATGGGCGACTCCGGCCTGACCGGCCGCAAGATCATCGTCGACACCTACGGCGGCATGGGCCGTCACGGCGGCGGCGCCTTCTCTGGCAAGGACCCGACAAAGGTCGACCGCTCCGCAGCCTACATGGCGCGCTACATCGCCAAGAACATCGTAGCCTCCGGCCTCGCTGAGCGCTGCGAAGTCCAGCTGGCCTACGCCATCGGAGTCGCCGAGCCGGTCAGCGTACTGGTCGACACCTTCGGCACCGGCAAGATTGACTCAGGGAAACTTGAGGACCTGGTTCGCGCCAACTTCAAGCTGACGCCAAAGGGCATTATCGAAAGCCTGAACCTGCGCCGCCCGATCTACAGGAAGACGGCAGCCTACGGCCACTTCGGCCGCTCCGACAAGGAGTTCACCTGGGAATCGACCGACAAGGCCGCAGCCCTGCGTGAACAGGCCGGGGTTGAGACGACAGCCGCCGCAAAGTAACAATCAGCAAGTCAGCGTAAAGGACAAGCCTCCGGGCTTGTCCTTTGCTTTTTCTGTGTGAATCGCAGAAGATGCCTCCGGAATCGATAACGAAGGATGACGAAAACAAAAGAATTTGACAGCAAGAAGCGGAGTGCGACCGCCAGCCCGAAAGCGCGAAGATCGAAACAGCATCAGGAGGAAGATATGAGTGCTGTTCAGGTTTCGCATCAGGTCTGGGACCGGGCATGGCAGATGGTCGAGACGCGCAAGCCGGTCGCCGACATGCTTTTTGTCTATGCAGTGCGCACGACAGGCATCTATTGCCGCCCGTCCTGCCCCAGCCGCAGGCCCCTGCGGTCGTCGGTCGAGTTCTTTGCCACCGGCGAACTAGCGGAACGCGCCGGATATAGAGCGTGCAAGCGCTGCGCTCCGGGTGAGGCGCATCCGCAGGCGCACATGCTGACCGAGGCATGCGACTACATCGAGCGCAACATCGACAACACCATCAAGCTCGACAAACTTGGCAAAATCGTAGGCCTGAGCGCCTTCCACACGCAGAGACTCTTCCGCCGATACCTCGGCATCTCGCCACGGCAATATCAGCAGGCCCGAAGGATGGAATCCTTCCGCAACAACCTGCTCACGAACGACAGCGTAACCACGGCCATGTACGGCGCTGGCTTCGCATCGAGCAGCCGCCTCTACGAATCAGCGAATGAGCATCTCGGCATGACTCCGACGGAGTACCGCCGCGGCGGCAAAGACGTCGCTATCCGATACACAATCGCAGATTCGCCATTGGGCAAAATGCTCGTGGCCACAACCGACAATGGCCTATGCCTGGTAGCCTTCGGATCTCTCGAAAGCGAACTCGAAGACGAGCTGGCATCGCGCTTTCACGCCTCTGAGCGGAGCCGCGACGAAGCCAATCTTGGCTCGATGGTGAAACAGATCCTGGCGCAGATGACCGAACATCCAGTAGCTCTGGAGCTGCCCATTGACGTACGCGCAACCGCCTTCCAGAGACGCGTGTGGGAAGCCCTGCGACAAATTCCGCGCGGCCAGACAAGAACCTACTCGCAGATCGCTCAGGAAATCGGCCAACCAACAGCTGTCCGTGCAGTAGCGCGAGCCTGTGCCATGAACCCGGTAGCAGTGGTGGTTCCCTGCCATCGTGTCATCGGCAGTGACGGAACATTGACCGGATATCGCTGGGGAGTTGAACGAAAGAAGAAACTGCTGGAGCTAGAACATGCTCCAGTGAGCAACTGAAAAGGGCCGCGAAAGCGGCCCTTTCTGAGTATTACCGCAAACCGCCGGAGGCAACCAGCAACTCACCCGTCAGCCACGCTGAATCAGAGGAAGCGAGGAATGTTGCAATCGAAGAAATATCGCCTGGTTGGCCGATGCGTCCAAGCGGTGTCTGTGCTTCAAATTGCTTCTGGAAATCACTGCCGATAAAGCCCGCAGCGTGAACGCCTTCAGTCTCCACCATGCCGGGATTGATCGAGTTCACGCGGATCTTCTTGGGGCCGAGTTCCTTTGCCAGTGTGCGCGTGATTGCGTCCACAGCGCCCTTCGTGCCGGTGTAAACCGCACTTGTGGGAGGCGTAAGCTCGGTAACCGCCGAGCCAATGTTGATAATACTTCCGCCGTCTCCGTTGAAGTACTTCAAGGCTTCTTTCGTAGCCAGCAAGAGCCCAAGCACGTTCGTGTTAAAGATGCGATTGTAATGCTCTTCCGTAACGTCTTCGATCGGTGAGAATTCGTAAACACCGGCATTGTTCACCAGGACATCGACCTTGCCAAAAGCTTTCTTAGTCTCAGCAAACAATCGCTGAACATCGGTTGCTTTAGCAACGCTTCCCTGTACCGCAATGGCTTTGCCGCCCTTGCTTGTAATTTCCTTCACAACGCGATCCGCGCCTTCCTTGCTGGAAGCATAGTTCACGACAACCGCTGCGCCCTCTGCCGCCAGACTCGTGGCGATGGCCGCGCCAATACCTTTGGATGCGCCTGTAACCACAGCAACTTTACCCTGAAGCTTACCCATCTCTTTGCTCCTCTTTCGAAATGTCATCCCTTTGACATTTCGATAACTGTCTAATTGATGACTAGAGCTGAAAATGGATGCAGACCTTATTTATTAAATTGTGGCTAATTGATCGACGTAGGCCTGCCAGACGTCACGGCGAAGCGAAAAGTTTGCAAACTTTCCTTCGCGTTCGATCGTGATCAACCCCGCCGTCTCCAACTCCTTGATATGGTGAGACAACGTCGCCGCTGTAATGGGCAGGCAATCGCGCAGACTGCCGCAAGGCAGCGTCTTTCCGGAAGCGCTGATCTCCTTGAGAATCTGAAAGCGGCGCGGGTCGGCAAGGGCGCGTGAAATCAGCGTCATTTGACGCTCCGAAAGCCGATTACTTTTTCCCGCGACCATCTCTAAATGTTACAGGAGTTTAACCGTACACCCTTCGCCGAAAGCCCCCCACAGAGCAGCTTGATGCCCGATGGTATCCTCTATAGCAGCACCGCGAGGTGCTGCCCCAAGAGATTGTCTCTGACCAGGTGACATTGGAGAATTCATGGCAACAGCAACATTGCATCACGTAAAGAATCTTGACCTGGCCGATCAGGGGCGCAAGCGCATTGAATGGGCAAACCAATCCATGCCGGTCTTGCAGACCATTCGCAAGGAATTTATCAAGCATCAGCCTCTGAAGGGCATTCGTGTTGCAGCCTGTCTGCACGTCACTACCGAAACAGCGAATCTGATGATCACCCTGCGCGACGGTGGCGCGGACATCGCTCTTTGCGCGTCGAACCCGCTGTCAACACAGGACGATGTGGCCGCATCCCTGGCCCGCGACTATAACATCCAGACCTACGCCATCAAGGGCGAAGACAACGACAGCTACTACTCGCACATTCTGGCAGCAATCGATCACAAGCCGCACCTTACGATGGATGACGGCTGCGATCTGGTCCACCTGCTACACACCAAACGTCAGGACGCGCTTGAGGGGGTTATCGCCGGAACGGAAGAGACCACGACCGGCGTGATTCGCTTGCGCGCCATGGCTAAGGATGGCGTACTCCGCTATCCAGTGATCGCCGTGAACGATGCACTGACCAAGCACCTCTTCGACAACCGCTACGGTACCGGCCAGTCGACAATCGACGGCGTCATCCGTTGCACCAACGTGCTGCTGGCGGGATCAAAGTTCGTCGTTGCCGGCTACGGCTGGTGCGGACGAGGGCTGGCGACCCGCGCACGGGGCATGGGAGCGGAGGTCATCGTCACTGAAATCGACCCAACCAAGGCGCTCGAAGCGGTCATGGACGGCTTCCGCGTGATGAGTATGATCGAAGCAGCCAAGCTGGGCGATGTCTTCGTGACCGTGACCGGCAACAAGAGCGTCATTCGCCAGGAACACTTTGAAGTGATGAAGAATGGCGCGATCATTGCCAACTCCGGCCACTTCAACGTCGAGATCGACATCCCGGCCCTCGAGCGCGCCGCTTCATCCAAGCGTGCAACCCGCGAATATGTGGACGAATATGCTCTGCGCGATGGCCGCAAGATTTACCTGCTCGGCGAAGGCCGCCTCATCAACCTGGCAGCTGCCGAAGGCCATCCTGCATCGGTGATGGACATGAGCTTCGCCAACCAGGCCCTCTCCGCCGAGTACATGATCAAGAACCATGCCAGTCTTGAGAAGAAGGTCTACTCGGTTCCGCAGGAACTCGACAAGCGCGTTGCCCGCTTGAAGCTTGAATCGATGAGCATCGGCATCGACCGCCTGTCGCCGGAGCAGGAGGAGTACCTGGCCAGCTGGTCGGAAGGCACGTAGCTCGCACTAAAGATCGACAGAAGGCCTCGATCCGCCAGGATCGAGGCCTTTCTGTTTGCCTAACCTATCTCTACTTGTGCAGAAACCGCCAAAAGTCGGATGATGATGTTTAGGCCATTTGGTCTACTGCAACGTCATAGACTTATGAACCATTTGAGCTTGTTCCAGTGCACCCTGAGCTTTGTAGGTACCTGCCTTACTCTGTCGGGAATCGCGTGCAGCCAGCAGCCAGCGCCAGCCACTGTATTAAAGCCTGGAGTACAGCTCATTGAAATGAAAGCACCCGACGCGAGCGTTCTGTCTTCGCGCAAAGGCACCTACACCCTCAAAGTTCCAGCCGGAGACTGGACTGACACCGGCGTCACCGTGACGCTCGGCGATCAACTGGACTTTACTGCAACCGGAACCGTTACGATTTCTGATGGCCACTCGTCTACTCCCGATGGCAATGCGCGCGGATGGAAGGACCTGATCCGCCAGTTTCCGATGAACAGCGCCAACAGCGGCGCGCTCATCGGCCGCATCAGCAATGGCAATGCCTCGGTTCCCTTCTTGATCGGGGCCAGCAAACAAATCGACGTGTCCACCAGTGGCAAGCTCTATCTCAGCGTGAACCTGAGTAGCGATCTTACGGGCGACGGCAGCTATTCAGCCACGATGAAGCTGTCGAAGTCGCAAGCTGCGGCCTCTCCTGCAGCAACGGTTAATCTCGCAACCTCGTTGTCTCCAGATTTGTTCGCGACGATCCCACGCAGAGTGCAGGATCAGCAAGGCAACCCGGGAGACATGGTCAACTTCGCCATCATCGGAACTCAGGACCAAGTGCAGAAAGCTTTCACCGCCGCAGGCTGGACCGGAGTCGATAAGACAACGCAAGATGCAATCGTCCACGGCCTGCTGGCGACGCTCTCGCACGAGGCCTATACCGAGATGCCGATGAGTGTGCTCTACCTCTTCAGTCGCCCACAGGATTTGTCGTACGCTCGCGCTGATCCTCTGGCCGTCGCAGCGATCCGGCATCATCTGCGTGTATGGAAGTCGACGGAAATGATAGAAAACAAGCCCCTATGGGTAGGTTCGGCCACACACGACAACGGTTTCGAGAAAGACCAGCGTAACGGCAATGTGACCCATCACATCGATCCTAATATCGATGAAGAGCGAGACTTCATCGAGCAGAGCTTTGCTGCAGCAGGCGTGATGAGTGGAGCGGCCTACGTTACGCCTGCCAACCCGCTCAAGACCGCGGTCACCGCAACCGGTGGGAGCTTTCACTCCGACGGCCGCATCGTGGTCATCGCGCTGCGCTGATCTTTCCTTTCCTCATACATCTTGTGTCAAAACAGGGTAGGATGTTGGCTCAGCTGTGCCATTCTCATCGAGTATCTGAACAGGCGATATGAGAACTCTTGACCTGCTGTTTGGCCGTCCTTTAGCCACGTCAGACGAACGCGCCGAGCAGATCGGCCCATCAGCCGGTATTCCTATTTTCGGGCTCGATGCGCTCAGTTCTGCCGCGTATGGACCTGAAGCTGCGCTCACTCTCCTTATCCCTCTGGGACTTGCGGGAGTGCACTACATCGTACCGATCAGCACGGCGATCATCATCCTGCTGGTCATCGTCTATTTTTCTTACAGGCAGACTATCGAGGCCTACCCTCACGGCGGCGGCTCGTATACGGTAGCGACGGAAAACCTCGGCAAAGGTCCGGGACTTCTGGCAGCGGCTGCGCTGATGATCGATTACATTCTGACCGCTGCGGTTGGCATTTCAGCAGGCGTTGGCGCCCTGATATCCGCCGTTCCCAGCCTGCATCAACACACGCTGGCAATCTGTCTTGGGATTCTGCTTATCCTCACGCTGATCAACATGCGAGGCGTGCGCGATACCGGCGTTGCATTTCTCGTACCGACGTATCTTTTTCTCGGAACACTGCTCATCGTCATCATCCTCGGGCTGTTTCACGTACTTGTGGATAAAGGCCATCCGGTGCCCGTCGTCGCGCCTCCAACACTTCCGCCCATAACATCCGCGCTTACCTGGTGGCTTCTGCTCAAAGTGTTTTCAAGCGGCTGTACAGCAATGACCGGAGTGGAAGCCGTCAGCAACGGGGTGATGGCATTTCGCGAGCCAACAACGAAGAATGCGAAGACCGCTCTCACGATCATCATTGCGCTGCTCATCGTCCTGCTCGCTGGAATCGCTCTGCTCTGCCGCGCTTACGGCATCGGCGCAACCGATCCGGGCGCGCCGGGCTATCAGAGTGTCCTCTCTCAATTGACGGCCGCCGTGGCGGGCAAGGGCATCTTCTACTACGTTACGATTGGATCGATCCTGCTGGTACTTTCACTCTCGGCGAATACAGCTTTCGCTGATTTTCCCCGCCTTACGCGTGCCATCGCGCAGCGCGATTACCTGCCGCACGTCTTTATCCTGCGCGGACGCCGGCTGCTCTACTCGCACGGCATCGTCGCGCTGGTTATATTCACTGCTGCTCTGCTGATTCTCTTTGGCGGCGTCACCGACAGGCTCATTCCGCTGTATGCGATTGGCGCCTTCCTCGCCTTCACTTTGTCTCAGGCGGGCATGGTGGTGCATTGGTACAAAGAGGGAAATGCCACCGGCCGGATGATCGTAAACGGAATTGGCGCAACAGCAACTGGCCTGACTCTGCTAGTAGTGCTCGTAGCTAAATTCCTCGACGGTGCATGGGTAACGGCCATCCTGATTCCCGCGCTCATCATGATCATGAGCATCGTCCGCAGACACTATGACCACACGGCGAGAGAAACGGCCAATCCCGAACCGCTACGAGTTGATGGTCTGCAGCCTCCGCGCGTGATCATCCCGATGGACAAATGGAATCGCATCAGCGAAAAAGGTTTACGCTTTGCGCTAGCTATGTCTCCTGAAGTCGAAGCTGTACACGTGGATTGCGGGGATGAAGGAAACAGCATCTGCAACGTATGGGGAGACGCCGTGCTTGGGCCGATTCGCGCCGCCGGCTTGCCCGAACCACGGCTGACCACCATCAAGTCGCCCTATCGCTTTTTCATTACGCCGATCGTGGAGCACGTTCTGGCGGAACAGAAAAAATCAGGCGACCGGCAGATCGCCGTGATTGTGCCCGAGCTGGTGGTAAAGCACTGGTATGAAAATCTGCTGCACAACCAGCGCGCCAACATGTTGAAGCTCATCCTGCTGGTAAAGGGCAACGAAAATGTCGTCGTGATCAATATCCCGTGGTATCTGCACAGGTAGGTCGGCTGCACAACTCAAACGGGCATGCCATAGCATTCTTCCCCGTTTCCATATATGTTTTTCTACGACGCAATTTTGGGGTGGTGCTCGCATGTCATGCGGTAAGCTGTTTCTGCTTTTTGGAGTTCTAGCGCAGTCCATGTACACGTATACATTCGCGCAAACGAATCGTATCCAGTACGACCAGCAGTCTCGCGTCTTTCGCATCGACGGCGACAATGTGACGTATGCCTTCGGCCTCAACGAGGCAAATGCGCTGCAGCCTCTCTATTGGGGTGTCCGCCTTGGTGCAAACGATCATCTGGGCCCGGCGCGCGCCAACAGCGGTCGTGCCTCGTTCGATCTGCCGTCAGGATCCACGCCGCAGGAGTTCCAAGGGTGGGGAGGAGGCCTGTTTTATGAGCCCGCGCTTAAGATCACCTTCCCCGATGGCAACCGCGACCTGGTGCTTCACTATGTTGACCACCACATCGACGGCAATACTCTCACCGTGCATCTCAAAGATATTTCGCGCGACGTCATGGTTGATCTGAAATACCAAATTGACCCTGGCACCGGGGTGCTCGCCCGTTCGGCGGTGATCACGAATAAGACAAAGGAGCCTTTGCTCATTGAGCAGGCTGCAGCCGCCGCGTGGTCGTTGCCGCAGGGTACGGATTATTGGCTCTACTATCTGACCGGGCGATGGGCTGGCGAGATGAATGTTCAGCATGAGGCTGTTCGCCCTGGTACGCGCCTGATTGAGAGCCGACGCGGATCGACAGGGCATCAAAACAATCCATGGTTCGCAATCGAACGGGGTAACAGTGGCGATCAGGATGCAGGCGACGTGTGGTTTGGAGCGCTTGCATGGAGCGGTTCTTGGCGCATCACCGTCGAACAAGACACGCTGCGCAACGTCAGAATCACCGGCGGCTACAATCCCTTTGATTTCGGTTACAAACTCGCGCCGAATGAGCAGCTCGAAACGCCCGTCTTCTACGGCGGCTATTCGCATCATGGCATTGGCGGCGCGTCACGGCTGCTCCATCGATTCGAGAACACCAAAATCTTGCCGGAGGCCCCGAAGCCGCGTCCGCGCCCGGTGCTTTACAACTCGTGGGAAGCAACGGAATTCAACGTAACCGAGCAGGGGCAGGAAACGCTCGCGGAGAAAGCGGCAAAGATCGGCATAGAGCGCTTTGTGATGGACGACGGCTGGTTCGGCCAGCGCAAAGACGACCACGCAGGCCTTGGCGACTGGTACGTGAACAAGGAAAAATTTCCGAATGGCCTCAAGCCGCTCATCGACAAAGTGCACGCACTCGGCATGGACTTTGGACTGTGGGTTGAGCCGGAGATGGTCAACCCCAACAGCGATCTGTACCGCAATCATCCCGACTGGGTTTTGAATTTCACAGGACGCCCGCGTACCGAAGGCCGCAATCAGCTGTTGCTGAATCTTGCGCGGCAGGATGTGCGCGATTATGTTTTTGGGTTCCTCGACAAGTTGCTGAACGAGAATGACATTGCCTTCCTCAAGTGGGACTACAACCGCAACTGGTCAGAACCTGGCTGGCCCGCGGTTTCACCCGATGAGCAGAAGAAAGTCTACGTAAAATACATTGATAACCTGTATTCAATTTTGAAGGAGCTGCGCGAGAAGCATCCCAAGGTTGAAATCGAATCCTGCTCCGGCGGCGGTGGCCGCGTCGATCTCGGCATCATGCGCTACACCGATGAAGTATGGCCCTCCGATAACACCGATCCCTTCGATCGGCTCTCGATCCAGGATGGCTTTACCTATGCCTACACACCCGGCGTCATGATGGCCTGGGTTACGGATTCGCCGAGCGGAGCGAATCACAGCCCCAGATCTACTGAATACCGCTTCCTTTCGTCTATGCAAGGCTCGCTCGGCGTCGGCTCGAACCTGAACCACTGGACTGACGCAGACTTCGCGACCGCGCAGCATCTGATCTCCGAATACAAAGAGATCCGCGAAACCGTACAGCACGGCGCGCTCTATCGCCTGATTTCACCGGCGAACGGGAGCGAGCAGTCTGCAACGGAGTCGGTTGCCGCAGACGGCAGTCAGGCTGCAGTGTTTGCCTTCCTGCATTCCAGCCAGTTCGGATATTCATACCCGCGGCTGTTCCTCCGCGGACTCGACAAGGATACGAACTACAAGCTTCACTGGATTACTGAGAAACCCGGCGGCGACCTGCCCGAAGTAGAAAGCGGCTCCTACTGGATGGGCCACGGCGTGGATCTCAATCTGGATGGCGATTTCCAGGCTACGGCTTTCCGACTGGAGAAAGCTCCTTAGACTTCCGCAACCGGCGATTTGACGCGACGTAGACGGCTACACCCGCGCCCACCAGAAAGAGAGTTGAGCCGATCACTTTCGCGATAGCAAGCGGCTTGTTCGGCTCTTCGTCTGGCGGAATCACGGACAGCACAATCGTCAGCAATGTTGTCAGCATGCCTATGGAGGCCAGAACAACGACGACGGGCCTGCCTCCGGGAATGCGGATTGTCCCCTCAACCACCGGCTCACGCTGTAACCGGATCATCGAAGCAAAAAGAAAGGCAAAAGGGATGAAGTAGGTGATGATCGACATGCTCACCAAGATGTCGTATGCACTGCGCACTGTGCTTCCTGCCTGGCTCAGCAAAGCGCACAACATTCCGACTATGCCATAGGCGCCAATTGCGACCCACGGTGTGCGCCACCGTGGATGCACATTTCCAAAAACCGGCGGCAGATAGCGGTCAATGCCGGCGACAAACGGCAGCCTCGATGTCGACGAAAGATACGCGCCTGCGCTGCCAACACTGTTGAATACGACCAGTAATGCAACAGGGGCAATGAGCCATCCCATGCTCAGCCTGGTACACATCAGAGAGATCGCGCTCACAAACCCGCCTACTCCACTAATCGAGGTATTGGGCAGAGCAATCAACATTGCAATCGTCCCGGCGATGTAGCACAGCACGATCAAGAGCCCAGCGATGACGAGTGCGCGCGGAATCGTGCGTCGTGCGTCCTTGATCTCTTCTCCCATGAACGAACCGGTTTCAACGCCGCCGAAAGCAAAGAAAATTGTCGACCAGAAGATGGCGTTCTTCAGATCGGCATGTGGAACCAGGTGCGCCGCAGAAAAGCTCGTCGCAGAACCATAACGGCTGGCAAAGATTGCCGCCAGTCCCAGCAATACTGCGATTGGAATCCATGTACCCAGCGTGCAGCAGTTGTTCAGCCACTTGGCCTGCTTCAGTCCGAGAATGTTCAGAAGAGTAATTAATCCGAGCCAGCCCAGCGCAAAGAGCATGTAGTAGGTTGCATTGTTGGTCAGATGTTCGCCGCGCCTACCCATCGCGAAGAGCGCGCTGCCCGCGCCAAAATAGAGCACAGCCGGGAAATATGGCAAATTGCTCATCCAGTACGTCCATGCAGCGATGAATCCGGAAAAATCGCCGAACGCCCGCTGCGTCCAGACGTAGAGGCCACCTTCCTGCGGATAGCGAGAGGACAACTCCAGCACGCATGCGGCAAGTGGTACGAAGAAACAAAGACAGGCGAAGATCCAGATGATGATCGTGCTCGGGCCCGCAGCCGCGGCGGTCGCGATCCATCGAAGGCTCAGTCCGCTCGCCACGTAAAAGAGGACGAGGTCGAAGATGCCAAGTTCGCGTTTCAGTGCAGTGGTGGGAGTTTTCTCCGGCATGCTTTCGCGCAGCATACATGCAGATGTCTGCGAAGAACAGAACTATTTCTGCGCCATGTCATTGAGCACTGCCATCGCAGCGTTGCGCCCATTGATTCCGATGACACTCCCGCCGGGATGCGTGCAAGCTCCGCACAGATATACACCGAGCATGGGCGTTCTGGCCGTGAGACGATTCGACCACATGTATTGCGGCAGACATTCTCCCTGAAAAATGTGGCCACCGGTGAGGCCGACCTTTTCTTCGATGTCAGGCGGCCCTAGCACCTGCGCATCGATCACAGCCGTGTTCATGTTGCTGCAGAATCGTCCAAGACAGCCGAGTGCCAGCTTTCGTACCTCGTCGCGGAGACTGTCCCACGTGCCGTCTTCGAAACGGTACGGCACATACTGCGCAAAGACGCTCATGGTATGTTGGCCGTCGGGCACTACGGTTGGATCATGCGCGCTCTGGAAGTAAAGCTCGCACCAGAGGCGCTCTGGCAAGCGCCCGGCCCGCGCGGCAGTGAAGCTCTGCTTCCATTCGGCTTTCGTTAGCGGCGCGTTGATCTGGCCCAGATGATGTGCCTCCAGCGTGCCCGGACGCGAGGTGAAGTTCGGCAGTTCGCTCAGCAGCACATTCAGCTTCACCGTGCAGCCTTCGATCGGCACGGAATCGACCTTCGCCTTCCAGACCGGATCGGCGGCCTCATCTAACATGCGCAGCGTCCGACGTGGATCGGCATTTGAAATGACAACAGGCGCAATGATGCGCTCGCCTCCTTCAAGCAGCACGCCTTCACCGGGGAGGATGGCTGCGACGGGAACTCCGGCGGCTACGACTGCCCCGGCTTCGCGCGCAGCATCGCAAAAGTAGAAGGAGACCATGCCCATTCCACCTTTCACGTATCCCCACATGCCGGGCATTCCGCCGAGGCGTCCAGAAGAGTGATGAAAGCGAATCGACGCCGTCCCGGCATCGAATGGGCTTGCGTTGGTGCCGATTACGCCTTGTCCGAGATACGCAATCTGCAGTCGCTCGTCCTGAAGATAGTGTTCGACGAACTCCGCCATCGACCAGTCGAAGAGCACCCTCATCGCTTCGGCATCATTGCCTAACCTGTCTTCAATCTGCTCCCGCGTGAGCGCTTCGCCAATCCATGCATCACCCTCGCCGGCAGGACGGAGCGCGTCGCGCAGCCGCCGGACGACATCACTCATCGCGCGCCAGCCCTCGACATCGCCGCTGCTGAAACGACGAATCTCCTCTTCGCACTGAACGTCATCATCCCAGAGTTGGATGCTGCTGCCATCGAGAAAGGGCACGAAAAGGCCATTCACCGCGGGCGTCCACGCAAAGCCACGTTGCGGCAATTGCAACTCTTCAATCACCAGAGGATGCAGCAGGCCCGCCAGATACGCACAAGGCGACATGCGCACGCCGGGAAATGGCTCTTCGATTGTGCAGGCACCGCCGATGCGCTCGCGGCTTTCAAGCACGAGGACACGCTTGCCCGCGCGCGCCAGATATGCAGCGCAAGCAAGCCCATTGTGGCCCGCTCCGACGATGATGGCGTCCCACACGCGTTGCGCGAGTTCTTTGATTGGCGCCGGAAGGCCAATCTTTCCGAGAGAATTTGCCGCGGGTAAGAAATGATTATTGGTCATCAGAAAAATCTTGAGTATGAAATGCAGCTTACATCAGAGGAAAACGTTCGCGCACCTCATACCTCGGCCCCGTAGGATCGGTCAAGCTCTGATAAAGAAGAAATTCCTTTGCCTGAAACGAAGGCAGTCTGGCGGCGCGCCCCAACCCACGGCTTTTTTTAGCCGCGCAAAGTCTGGTGATGGCACACGCCCTTTTCTGCGCGCCAATGTAATATGCGGCGCGAAGGCACGCGCCTCCGGCTCAAAACCGCAGGGCAACAACGCTTGTTCAATCGCGTCATGCAGTGCCAGGAGCGACGGTGTCAGGTGCACAGAGACATGAAAGACTCCGGCCCGCTCAAAAAATCCCGGTTCCTCCAGTTGGATGTCAGCGGCCTCTGAGCGGACTTGCCGCAGGCGTTCCGTGACGCACGAACATCCTGCTTCGTCTGTCTCGCCAAGGAATTGCAGAGTCACATGCCATTGCTCCGGCAAAGACCACCGCAGACGAAGGAATGCCTCGCGCAGT
>Ga0210402_10001942_pt1 | contig 20701 bp, 17 predicted proteins | sample IncBWC7MmetaG_FD_161055 | JGI IMG/M metagenome (GOLD analysis project Ga0210402, IMG submission 161055) | Forest soil microbial communities from Barre Woods Harvard Forest LTER site, Petersham, Massachusetts, United States - Inc-BW-C-7-M | ecosystem: Environmental > Terrestrial > Soil >... | reverse complement strand
AGGTTCTGCGAGAGAGGGTCGATGTGGTCTTCGACTTGGTCGGTGGCGAGACACAGAAGCGGTCGTTCCTCGTCTTGAAGGAAGGTGGCCATCTCGTATCCGCCGTTCAGCCCGTATCGCAGGAAGAAGCAGCGATGCGCCATGTGTCGGGCGTGATGATGCGGCTCGCCCCGTCAGGGGACGTGCTCGGCAGAATCGGGCGAATGCTGGAAGAGGGGACAATACGATCAGACGTTGCGACCGTGTACGCACTCCAAGATGCAGCCCAGGCCTGGAAGGACATCGCTGAGAAACTGCCAAGGGTTCATGGGATGTCGCCCAGTGAGCCGGGAGCGCCAAGACGAAAGAAACACGGCAAGATCGTGCTTCGTGTGGCCTAGCGGGGTAATGGAGGAGATTGAATCATGGTCGGCATCGTAGTCGTAACCCGAGCGGCCCTGTTGATCGCTCGGCGCGCCTCCACCTGGACGGTCGACGAACACTTGGCCGGACTGTCGCCCGGATGTGTTGCGGTCGACCTGAACAGCCCGGCCCAAGTGTACTGCGGAACTGCGCGTGCCGGTCTCTTCCGAAGCCGCGACAGCGGCCGGAATTGGGAACCAGTCGGACGGGGCATCGACCACCTGATGGTCACCGCGGTTGATGTGGGTCACGCGGAACAAGCTGACGGGTTCGGCGTCGTCTATGCCGGCACCGAACCAAGTGCGGTGTTTCGCTGCGACAATGGCGGCGATAGCTGGGTGGACCTCGCCGGATTGCGCGCGCTCCCTTCTGCTGACACCTGGAGTTTTCCCCCACGGCCCCAGACGCATCATGTTCGGTGGATCGAAGCCGACGTGAGCGTCGCGGATCGCGTGTTTGTCGCGATCGAGGCTGGCGCGCTCGTGCGCACGTTCGACGGCGGGCGGATATGGCGTGATCGCGTTCGCGGCGGTCCGTACGACACGCACACAGCGATGACGCATCCGTTTGCGCCCGGGCGGATCTACTCGGCCGCCGGCGATGGGTATTATGAAAGCACAGATGCTGGGGACTCGTGGAGATCGCCCGAGGATGGATTGAAGCACCTCTACCTCGTGGGTGTTGCCGTGGATCCTGCTGATCCAGATATCGTAATCGTGTCCGCAACAGACGGACCCGGCTCCGCCTATTCGCCGCGAGGGGCCGAGGCGTACGTGTATAGGAGGACTGGGGTTCGGAGATGGGAACAGTCAATGAGCGGCCTATCCGGGGCGAAGGCCACGACGGTGAGCCGTTTTGCCACTCATGCTGGCGAACCAGGCGTCATCTACGCCGCCAACAACCGCGGCCTCTTCAGATCAGGTGATGCAGGACGGAGCTGGAAGCCAATGGACCTCGCTTGGCCAGGCCCCGGCCTTGCAGATGGCGTGGCGGCGGTTGCCTGCCTTCCGGAGTGATATGGAAAGACGTTCTGCTGTCGTGTCCCTGATCGTTGTGCTGCCGGTTCGTCGAGCGAATGAATCTCCGAATTGCCTCTGTTGGCAGCGGAGTTCGGGCATGTCAATCGGATTTTGGGTTGCGATGGCTGTAACCATCCGAAGTGTACGGTCCATTCACAAACGAAGAACTAGTGGGCGAAGCTCTCGCTCCCTTCCGCGGTCTCAGTCTCTGGATCGTCAAACGACCACGCTTGCTGGAGCCTTCCCAACAGGTCCTCAAAGCGCGGCAATTGCTTTCGTGATCTCCGGAGGCATTTCGACCGAATGAATCTTGCTACCGTCGCCCGCGAATGCCAGCACGTTCCCATTTTCATCAAGCACAACCGCAAATGCTAAGTGCGGTCACAGACCTCTGCGACAAGATCAGGTTAGGTGAGTCCTGCTAAGCGCCCGTCTCGTCAGTGCTTGATTTACTTACGAGATGCCGACTTCCCGTTACGTATCCTTGCTCCGTGAATAAACCGGCGACTTAGAACCAATTTGGATAATCGACCGCCCTTATGCCGCCAGGTACGGCTCCGGCACAAGCCTACGCGGTCAACTCATCCGGTTTAGAACGTAACCGCGGCGGAGATCTGGAGTGTGTATCCTTGAAAGGTAGATCGGCACTCGAACTCATGAAAATATTTAACACCAACGCTCACCTTCCGCTCGGGTAGTACTGCGTTTGCTGCGAACCCCAGAGCGTTGACTTTGTAGTGCGCGGCTGCCTGTTCCGGCGTAATGTTCGGGCCATGTTTATTGGTAGTCTGCCACTGACCGTAACCCGCCAACCCAAACTGAAGTCTCAAGCTACGTGGAAGGGATAAGGTATGGGTTAGCGAATAGTCGAGGTTAAAGGTCTGGCCTGGGTGGACCATCGTGCCCTGTTGGATACCGTGAAATTCATACATCTGAAAGGCAGATAAGGCAGTGGCTTTACTCGGGTTGAGATAGATCGTCTGTCCACTCGCAACGATTGAGGTCCAGTAACCTGAACCAACATTCGTGTTGGCACCCGCACTAAATCTTCCGGTCGGCGCCAGAAACCCATAGATCGCCCGAATGGCAAAGCGCTGCTTGCGCCAGCCGAGAATCAACGGTTGATAATAGGAATCCGCAAACCCGCCACCGCCGCTGAGGGCACCGTGGACATCCGAAGTGAGCGAGTTGTTGGCAATCGGAAGGGTAGCGGATGCCGAGAATACTGCTCCACCCAGGAGACCCATCTCCTTTTTGCGCACCCAGACAAAACTGTTCATATCCATCATGATCGAGTTCTGGCCGGTGGCCAGTATTTCACCATGTGGGCCCTTCTCTTCATCACGCGAGAAAAAAACAAAAAGGTTTGAATAGGTGATTCCTGCTTCTGGTGTCACCCCAGAGTTGGTGGCATTCATGCCTACAGGATAGACGCCTCTGACTTGCGCTTGGACGGGAGTCAAAACGACGAAGTTAGCAACCGCAACGAAGGCAAACACAGCAAAGACACGAAATGCCAAGTCCGCTCTCATCAACGTTCACAGTTCCGCTGTTTCAAATCCGGGACACTCTGCGGTCCTGAACCTGAGCTGTTCTAAGCCGGCGTTTCCGCGCCGCGAGTTCCTAAGAAGCGCGCCAGCGGCATTAGAATAAGCAGCCCAACAACGGCAACGACGACAATCATGACGAGTACCCTTGGGTCGTCGAAGTCCTTGCCACCAACCACAAGAGCAGCGGCAATATTGCGCTGTGCAGTTCCTAACGCCAGCACGCCTTTTGTTCCGAGGCCCGGACCACCTAGGAGCCACCCGATTCCAACACCGCTGAAAAGAAAGAGGACGCTCGCCAAAATGCCGCGTGTTCCGAACAGGGCGACTACATTTTGAATGTTCGTCACCAATAGCAGCGCGATCAGGAGTGCCAGGCTGAGAGTGGAGATTCGGTTAAGCGGCGCGCGCATTCTTTCAGCAATGCTTGCGAACCCGGCGTTCAGGGCAAGCCCGGCACCCAGCGGAAGCAACATAAGAAGAAGCAGCGAGCGTGCTATTTTCATCGGGTCGACCGAGACGCCTTCAAGAAGCAAAGGCAGGACAAGCGGCATGTAGGCCACGGTCAAGACCATGAGTAGCACCATCAACCCCACTGCGAAGGCAAGGTTGCCCTTGGCGATCCCTGCCAGCTTAGGAAGGAATGGTGCGCCAGCAGCTGCGCCTAGCAAAAGCAAGGCTATCCCAAGCGGCTGGTCAAGCCTGAGAAGTGTGGCGATGGCTAATGCCCCCAATGGCATCAGCACAAAATTTGCGAGCAATGCGAGAAAAACAAGTTTTCCATTGCGCAGGGGATCCACAATCTGCTGAATGGTGAGACTCAAACCAACCGCCAGCATGCTTGAAACCACAAAGGCGAGCATCGTGATCGGGACTGCCTTACTCAGGAGTTCCATTCAACCTTTCCCGTGTAGTGCTTGAGCACTTCGCGTTTCGGATCAGGCGACGGCCTGAGTTTTCTTCGCTTGCATCCCGCTTGACAGTGGCATCGTTGCCAGGTTTTTCCAAAAGGTCTCCAACGACTCGACGCCGCCAAACAACGTAGTAAATATCGTGGAGTCCGCGAGCAGGATGTTTCCGGCGCGTTGTGCATTAGGTGGCATCCAGATGAACGAGTTGAACTCGGAATTTCCCGCCTGGGTGAAAGGATGCGGCCGGTCCAGGTCAATCGGTTGGCGTGTAAGCACGTGGACGGACTTGGTGTCATCGGTGGTCAGCGCGTAATGCGGCAGGTGGGGATGAAAATTAAATGTGGAAACCCCGTTGAGGAGGCCAAGCTTATCCAGGTCTTTGTTGATTGTGAGCGGCGCAATTTGTTTTGTGCCTTTGACGAGGGCCGGGCGAAGTCCGAATTGATTCATCACCGGCACGCCAAGTGCTTTCATCATCGAACGCGTGTATTGTCCGAAGCGCTGCTGGCGAGGGACGAGCGCATCCCCGTGGTGCGTATATTCCAGTTGGCGCTGATTCAGATCTTCTGTAAATCCCACATCGTGATGGGGCCCGAGCAGAAGGCAAGTTCCTTCTCGTTGCAGCCACTCGCCGACTGCCTCGATCTCTCGTGAGGCTGCCGCCTGCTCTGAAAGCAGGTGATCGAGACCGAACACCATCAGGGTATCTGTGTCCGCCAGGATTCGTTCGTCTATCGGAAGCTTGAACCCGGCCTGGTCGATTCGTTGAAATACTGCAACCGAATGTCCAGTGACTTCACCTACGACGCTCTGAAAAGCGAGGGTGGAGCGGTGGAACAGTTCCAGGGTCCCAGCAATTCCTTGTAGGAAATGCATCTCATCCCATTCGGTTCCCTCATACGCAGGCCAGGCGACTCTCCGGACCTCGGTCATGGTCGAGAAGCGATTGTCTAATTCAGTGGTGTCCCGGTTGGCTTCCCAGGGGTAACTCCACGTCCAGTAAATGGAAACTCTCCGTTTGCCCGGAGTGTACTTGCGCGGCGCATGGTTTTGGTTGTAAGTACGCGACGGTTGAGGACTGGAACTCATGATTCCTCCCTTTCTGTACTTTTCAATGACCTTTGTTTCAAACACCATCACCCAGCGACGCCAGGTATCGGAGCGCCTTTATACCGGGCAAGAAGAAGTAAGCGCCGCCTCGGATGGTGGTGAAAGCTGGCAGGCCGATGATCTTTTTCCGAATGGGCCGCTTTGGGATGGTCATGTCAAAAGTGCCGTCCTGTGTACCGAAAATCGGATCGCGCTCGTTTCCCAGCTCGTGAAAGTTTGGGTCGTTCGCCCACACATTCATCGCAAATTCAAATTGGCGGACGAGGCTCGCACAGCCGACGAACGCGGCGATACCTCGCTCTATGCCGTCGTCGGAGATGCCCTCGGGCAGGGGCGGACCGTAAGTCCCCCCGCGCCGGATCATCTTCCGCCGGCTCATGTTCGCCGCAGTATCGCGCGGGTTCATGCGCCGGATGTGCGCGCCGAGCGGGCAGCCATAGCCGTGAGGGTCCATCTTTGCGTAATTAAAATCGTTGCTGCGCTGAGAATCAGCGCCGAGCTTTGGATTGTCCTTATCCGGCGCCAGGACAAGCGGAGCGCCGCTCCGCCATCGTCCCATCAGCTTGGCCGCTATTAATTCCTGCTGTTCCGGTGTTTCACCATGGGCTCGGAGGAAATCGCGAAACGCGCCTACGTGCTCTTGCATTCTCAGATAGGCAACATAGCTGCCGTTGCGAGAAAGAATTTCCGGCTGCGGCAATCCGGCAGCAGGACCCTCTTCGTCAGGATAGCCAAGAAAAAATTCGCCCGGTTTGATCGGTGGGCCAGAGCCGGGCGTCGGCTCTACTCCGGTTCCCTCGATGACCGGCTGTGAGAGCCGATCCCGGTAGCCGAAGTGTTCGTGAGCGTAATCGAACGGGGGGATAGCTTCCAGATCCAGAGAGGACAGCACTTCGATTCCGCCGCATTGCGCGACATACCGTTTGTGCTCCCCGCGACAGCGCTCGCGTTCGGCAACGTCGCGGGCAAACAGTACGACAATCGCATGCAGGTTAGGACTGGCGAGCCCTCCCACCCAATGATCTGGATGATTAGCGCCTGTGGTGCCGAGGACGCCCGCCCGGGCCGCCATGCCCTGACGAAACTCTTCCGGGAAGGTGGCCAATGATGCTTCAGCCACACCGAGCGTTTGCAAACCGTTCCATGTGAAGCCAACGGTCACCCACCTTGCGTCAAGTAGGCTCGATCCGACAGCACCTGCCGTGCCCACCTTATCTATCAGGCCCGTCAGCCAGGCTCGTCCACCTAACCCACTCCTAAACGCAAGAAACTCGTAACGCGCTGCCCGCGCGGGTGGCCGCGACATCAGGAAATGCTGAATATCGTCGAAATCAAGCGAAGCAGGCTGATCGGTTCGTTTGGTCAAATCTTGTGAAATGTGATGCGATTGTTGCAAGACGGACACGGCTCTCTCCGTAGCGAGTAAAACAAGAGGTCTGCTACTGCATCAGGTCCAGCATGTCAGCGAACGCAGCCTTGAGTTTTAGAGCCTTCTTGATCTCGTCGGCTGTCACGTATGGATACTCCCCGTATTCCAAAAAGCTTGGACACTGGTGTTCACGAACGAATTTAACGAACGCTGGGACGTTGGTCTTCCAGTCTTCCGGAAAGCCGTCAAGGTTCTCAAAAACCGTATTCACACCGTACTTTGTGAAAAGGGCCACGGCGTCCTCGGTGTACTTGTCGAAATCGGTGTCAAAGATCCCTTGGTACATGAAATAAGTGTCCTTCCCGATGTCAAACAGAACCCACCGAAGATAGTGGAGCTTAAGCGTCGCAAGGGCATCAGGAAGGTCAGCGATCGCCTTCTCGATGGTCTTGCCATAAGCACGGATGGCGTCCTCTCTTCCCGGTTTGATCTTCGCGATTATGGTAAAGCCGTGGCACGCGGGCGTCTGCGGATAGATCGGTCCATATCTTCCCTGCATTGGCGTGAAGAATCCTTCCTTCGGGATTGCCATCGCACTTGGCTTCGTCCAATCGCGCTCTTTGGGCGTTGAAGGTGTTGCGGTCGCGGCTGTGGCCATGTCAGTCTCCTTGTACAGATGGGAGATTCTTACTACCTTTAAGCTTCTTATTCCTCGTGCCAGACTCTCCTCAGTGAATGCGGCTCTCCCTCAACCTGTGTGGCAGTCCGTACTCTTAGTTGATAATCACGGATATTTACACTGTTAGTTCTTACAGTGAAGGTTGCCGAAGACGAGCAGAGTGGAAGGCCCCTCGAATATTAGGGGCGGGGCTGAAACAGGAAGTCGGATGCTTAAGGAGAACGGATTAGTACCGAGAAACGCGATTGTATTGACTGGTTTGGCCACCATCCAGGTGGTTGGCAAACCAGAAGTAGTCCTCGGAACCGATATGTTCGATGGTCAGGTTGTCAACGCCCTTTTGAATTGCTTCGGATTATCGAAAACTGACCCACCACCCGAATTGGGGTTGAATTGACGGAGCTGGTTTTTCCCCCGTATAGTCGAAGATTACTCTGCACGCGGCATGGGACACGTGTATGCGCGCGTTGCGGAATGATGATGGGAGTTGAGTGACGAATGGCTCGAGAGATCGCTAAAGCTTACGAACCGCAGCAGATAGAACCGCACTGGGCGGAATACTGGGTTAAAGAGGGGCTATTCAAGGCCGACGTGAATGCTCCTGGACCGGTGTTTTCGATTGTGATTCCGCCGCCGAATGTGACGGGATCGCTGCACATCGGGCACATGCTGGAGCATACAGAGATCGATATTCTCACGCGGTGGCACCGTATGCGCGGGTACAACACGTTGTTTCTGCCGGGAACGGACCACGCGGGGATTTCAACACAGCGCGTGGTGGTGAAACAGTTGATGGATCAGGGGATCGACTACCAGAAGCTGGGGCGCGAGGAGTTCGAAAAGCGGGTTTGGGCGTGGAAGGCGGAGGCCGGCGGCCAAATCACGGAGCAGATGAAGAGCATCGGGGAAAGCTGCGACTGGTCGAGGGCGAAATTTACGTTCTCACCGGAAATGTCGGGGGTGGTCCGCAAGGTGTTCGTGCAGCTTTACAACGAAGGATTTATTTATCGTGAAACGCGGCTGGTGAACTGGTGCCCGGTCTGCTTGACCGTGTTGAGCGATTTGGAAGTAAACCACGAAGATCGCCAGGGACAACTGTGGCATATCCGCTATCCCGTGGCTGGATCTCAGGAATTCGTGACGGTGGCAACGACACGGCCGGAAACGATGCTGGGGGATACGGCGGTGGCGGTGCATCCAGAGGATGAGCGTTATGCGCGCCTGATAGGCAAGACGGTGATGCTGCCCCTGATGAACCGGGAGATTCCGATCATTGCGGACGCGATGGTGGACCGGGAATTCGGAACTGGTGCGGTGAAGATAACTCCGGCGCACGATCCGAATGACTTTGAGGTGGGCAAGCGGCATGGGCTGGCGGAAATCGACGTGATGACGGATGACGGGCACATGAGCGCGGCGGCTGGACCGTATGCAGGATTGGATAGGTTCGAGGCGCGAAAGAAGATCGTGGAAGATTTGAAGGCGCAGGGCTTACTGGAGAACGTGACGGAGCACGCGCATTCGATTGGGATTTGCGAACGAAGCAAAACAATTGTCGAGCCACGGATATCGACACAGTGGTTCTGCAGGATGAAGGAGCTGGCGGCTCCTGCGATTGCGGCAGTGAGGGAATACGAGCCGGGAAAAGAAAATACGATCCAGATTGTTCCCGATAACCGGCGGCAGGAGTTTTTGAACTGGCTCGACAACATTCGGGATTGGACCATTTCGCGACAACTGTGGTGGGGACACCGGATTCCGGCGTGGTATTGCGGGGATTGCGAGCACATTGTAGTTGCGGAAGAGGCACCGGCAAAATGTACGAAATGCGGGAGCGGAAAGTTGACGCAGGATCCGGATGTGCTGGATACGTGGTTTAGCTCGGCGCTTTGGCCGTTTTCGACGCTGGGGTGGCCGGAGAAGACGCCGGATTATCAAAAATACTATCCGACGAGCTTGATGATCACCGGATATGACATTTTGTTTTTCTGGGTGGCGCGGATGGCGATGATGGGCATCCACTTAACGGGAAAAGTGCCGTTTCGGGCGGTGTATTTGCATTCGCTGGTGCGGACGGGAAGCGGCGAGAAGATGTCCAAGACGAAGGGGACGGGGCTCAATCCGGTAGTCTTGAATCAGCAGTACGGGACGGACGCGATGCGGTTTTGCCTGGCGTCGATGGCGGCGCCGGGGACGGATATTGTTTTGTCGGACGACAGGCTGGGTGGGGCGCGGAATTTTGCTAACAAGATTTGGAACGCTGCGCGGTTTTTGTTTGTGAATTTGGAGAAGTTTGAGCAGAGCGGGACGGGGCTGGAGGAGCTGGCTTCGCCGGAAGTGCGGGCGAGGGCGCCGTATGAATTCGCTGGAAGTGTGTCGCTTGTGGATCAGTGGCTCTATTCGCGGCTGGCGATCACGATTGAGACGGTAAATGAGGCACTTAAAAACTACCGATTCCACGAAGCGGCGCAGAATGTATATCAATTTTTCTGGGGCGATTTCTGCGATTGGTATATCGAGTGGGTGAAGCCGGAATTACAGAGCGCAAACCGCGAACGATCCGTTGTGGCTTGGAAGAATTTGTTCGCGGCGTTCGACGACGCGCTGCGACTGTTACATCCGTTCATGCCGTTTTTGACGGAAGAGTTGTGGCATCAGCTGCCGCAGAAGAGCGGGGCGAAGTCGATTGCGCTGGGGACATTCCCGACGGCACGGAAGGACTGGGCAAAGGGGAAGATTGTGGACGCGGTGGACATCTTTTCGCTGCTACAAGACGTTATCACCGCGCTCCGAACCATTCGCGCAGAGAGCAAGCTTGATCCGAAGAAGAAGGTGCCTGCTGAATTTTGGAGCAGTGCTGCGTTAGTTCGCAACAGAGTGCAAGCCGAGTCTTGTGCAATTGTGCGACTTGCGTTTCTGAGCGAATTGAAGATTTCGACGACGCCTCTGGAGCAGGCCGGCGGAGCGGTGCGTTCGACGGCGCTGTTCGATGTGCGGATTGCGTATTCGGACGTCGTGGACCCAGAACTGGAGAAGGCGCGGCTGAGAAAAGAGATCGAGGGACTGCGAAAAGCCATAACGTCTAAAGAGACGCAATTGGGAAACGAGACGTTTCGAAGCCGGGCGCCAGAGAACATTATTCGCGGACTGGAAGCGACGCTAGCGGGGCAGCGGGTTGAACTACAAAAACTTCTGGACCGGTTGAGGCAGCTCGAGAACGGCAAGTAGTTCCCTTTTCCGGCCTCCCGTGGGAGAGTAAGCATTCCAGGTTCGCGACGAACAATCAATGCCACAAGAAACCCTTCCGGGAATAACTGATAAGCGGCTGGCGGCGTTGCTGACGCTGCTGGCGGAAAACTCCACGATTGTTATCAGCGGGGCGCGGATCGCAAAGGAAATCGGTGTGTCGCGGTCGATGGTGTGGCAGTGGGCGAGGCAATTGCGCGGGCTTGGGGTACGGGTGAAGGGGAAGGCGGGCGAAGGATATTTTCTGGAACGCGTTCCGGATATTTTGACGCCGGACATGCTGCGGCAGCGGTTGAAGGGCAGTCTTTTCGGCAAGCACATCTATCATTTTTTCAAAACGGATTCGACAAATCGCGTGGCGCTGGAGTTGGGCCACGCAGGCGAGCCGGAAGGCGTGGTGGTGCTGGCCGAGGAGCAGACGGCGGGCAAAGGACGCGCGGGACGCACGTGGCAGTCGGATCGGGCGGCGGGAATTTATGTGACGTTGCTGCTGCGGCCGCGGCTCGCGCCGGTACAGGCGCCGCTTCTGACTATGATGGCGGGACTCTCCGCGCGGGCGGCGATCGAGGCGCAGACAGGACTCACGCCGGACCTGAAGTGGCCCAACGATTTAATGATGCGAGGAAAAAAAGTGGGTGGCATTTTGACGGAGATGCATGCCGAGCCATCGCAAGTGCGATTTGTGATCGTGGGGATCGGGTTGAATGTGAATCAGGAGAAATTTCCAGGAGAGCTGGGGACGACGGCGACTTCGTTGCGGCTGGAGACGGGTAAGCAGGTGTCGCGGCTGGAATTGCTGGTGCGGTTGCTGCGGGAATTCGAGAACGACTACAATCGTTTTTTGCGGGAAGGGCCGGCCGGAGTGACGCGCAAGTTTGAGGCGGTCTCGAGTTATGCGCAGGGTAAGCGCGTGCGGGTGACGAATGGTGCGGAGAGTTTTGCGGGCACGACGGCGGGACTCGGGCCCGAAGGGTTGTTGATGGTGAAGCGCGATGACGGGCAGATGGTTACTGTGATTTCGGGAGACGTGACGGAGGCGCAGTAGATGCTGCTGACGATCGATGTCGGGAACACGAACACGGTGCTGGGCGTTTTCCGCGGCGAAGAGTTGATCGCCAACTGGCGGTTGACAACGGCGCGTCAGCAGACCATCGATGAGTACGGTGTGCTTACGCGGAATTTATTTACGCTGGCCGTGTTGGACCGCGACGCGATTAACGGCGTAATCATCAGTTCGGTTGTGCCGCCGGTGAATTGGACGCTGGCGGAGATGTCGCGGATTTATTTTGGTCAAAAGGCTCTGTTCGTGGAATTGGGCGTGAAAACGGGGATGGCGGTGCTGGTGGATAATCCGCTGGAAGTTGGCGCGGACCGTATCGTGAATGGCGTGGCGGCTTTCCACAAGTATGGCGGGCCGTGCATCGTGGTGGATTTTGGAACGGCGATCACGTTTGATGCGATATCGGCGCGCGGAGAATATCTTGGGGGGGTGATCGCGCCGGGGCTGGGGATTGCGTCGGAGGCTTTGTTTGCAAGGGCGGCGAGATTGCCGCGCGTGGAGATCAAGGATCCGGGAAAAGTGATTGGCACGAATACCGTCACGCACATGCAAGCGGGGCTTTACTACGGCGCGGTGGACATGGTGGACGGGATGTTGACGCGGATGAAGGCCGAGTTGGGCGGCGATGTGAAAGTGGTTGCGACGGGCGGGCAAGCGAGACTGGTGGCAAAGGGTTCGAAGCAGATTCAAGATACGGATGAGTTTTTGACGTTGACCGGGCTGCGGCTGATTTGGGAGAAGAATCAGCCTGCGGAAGCGGGCAAAGGAGCAGCGGCGAATCGCGTTGCGCGGCCTGCGGCTTCGGTGGCCGTCCCGGCGAGGAAAGATCAGAAATAGGTGCAGAGATGCTTTGCGCGTGCACCGGAGCGCAAAAATTGGCAACGCAAAACTGAGATGCTGCGCTCCTCATAGCGAATCACATGGACAGCTGGAACTACTTCAACTACTTCACGGAAATCGAAGATTATTTCTGGAAGAAGCGCGGGGCACATTTGCTGGTGTCGCCGCTGGACTGGGCGATCATGGAGACGTGGCAAAAGGCGGGTGTGTCCCTGGAAGCGGTGTTAAAAGGGATTGATCACGCGTTCGAAAGTTATCAACGGTCGCGACGCGGGGCAGGCAAACCGCTGAAGAGCCTGGCGTATTGCACGGACGCCGTGTTGGAAGCGGCGGCGGAACAACTGGAGGCCGCGGCCGGGAGCGCGCCAAAAAATGGAAACGCGACTGCAAAAGAGCCGTTTTCGCGAAACGAGTTGCAAGCGTACCTCGCGAAGAACGGGGCGCAAATTATGAGCGTCGCGGATGGCACGAGGTCGGTAGGAGTGGAATTCGCGGGACGATTGAAAGAGATCGCTCAATCACTCAGCACGCTGGCGACACTGCTCGATACGCCCGGGACGCTGGACTTGGAAGATTTGGAGCGACGGCTGACGGTTCTGGACGACAAGCTGCAGGCGCTGCTTATGAGCAACGCGAGCGAAGAAACCATGTTGAAGATTCGGCGCGAGATGGATGGGCAGCTTGCGGCTTACCGGCGCAAGATGAAAGCGGAACAGATCGCTCTGGTCGAGAAACAATACTTGCAGAAGCGGTTGCTCGAAGAGTACGGATTGCCGCGGCTGAGCTTGTACTACTTTTCCTGAACTCACTTTCCGGAAGCAATTGTCTTTTCTTTCCACACGAAACATCGCAGAATGGGGTCTGCACAGATGGCTAACGAGTTACTATTATCGATTGAGAAGCTGGTATACGGAGGCGATGGGTTGGGGCACGCCGATGGAAATACAATTTTTGTGCCCTACGTGCTTCCGGGGGAGGAAGTGCGCGCGGCGGAGAAATCGAAAAAGAAAAAGGTGATTTGGGCAAAATTGCTGGAGGTAATGTCCGCCTCGAAGGAGCGGATTGCGGCCCCATGCCCACATTTCCAGACATGTGGCGGATGCCATTATCAGCACATCACGGCTGGAGAGCAGGTTCGTCTAAAGAAAGAAATATTGCGAGAGACGTTGTCTCGACTGGGTGGAATTACGTGGACCGGCGAAATCCAGGAACATAGCGCGGAGCCATACGGTTATAGGAATCGCGCGCAGTGGGCGGTGCGTAGCGGGATGCCGCGGGCGCTCGGATATTTTTTGCCGGAAAGCTCGTTCATTGTGCCGATCGACGAGTGTCCCGTGCTTTCGCCGCGGCTGGCGCAGACGTTTGGAGCTTGGCAGGAAATGGCGAGGTCCGGGGCATTGCCGGGAGGAATTCTTGAGATTGAGGCTTTTGCGGACTCGGCGGATGAAAAGATTGCTCTTAACGTGGCGTTCGAACGATTTCCGAAACCGGCGGCGGAACTCGCAGCAGTTCTGAGAGAGGCGATTCCGCAGATCGATAGTTTGCTGCTGCTGGACCAGAAGAAAGATAAGTTCGAGCTGACGGGGCCCGGCTATTTGGTGCACGAGGCAGGTGGATTCAAGTTCCGGGTAAGCCACTTGTCGTTTTTTCAGGTTAACAGGTTTTTGATCGAGGACTTGCTGAAGACAGTGACAGAGGGCGCAAAGGGGCGGTTAGCGCTCGACATGTATGCTGGAGTGGGATTTTTTACGCTGCCGCTGGCGCGCGCATTTGAGAGAGTGGTGAGCGTGGACGCAAACCTTGCGGCTACGCGCGATCTATACGCGAACGCTGAAGCCGCGGGCGTTTCGGTCACCTCGCACAACGAGCACGCTGAAGATTTTCTGAAGAAAACACAGGAGCGGCCAGAGTTTGTCGTTCTGGACCCTCCGCGTGCGGGACTGGGGGCCGAGACGGCGTCGAGACTCGCAGAGCTCGGAGCAGCGGAAATCGTGTATTTATCCTGCGATCCATCTACCTTGGCGAGGGATTTGGCTGTTTTGACCAGCTCGCCGCGGAAACCTAAGGAGATTACCGGACCGAGCGTGCGATACGAATTGAGCGAGATGCACCTGTTCGATCTGTTTCCGCAAACGTATCACATCGAAACTCTCGTGAGGTTGAGAAGAGTCCCATGAGGCTGCCGGCCGTCGCCATCGCCGCGCTATTTACTTGCGGCGCTGTGCTCGGCCAGGCAACGCGGTTTTCAGAACGAGTTTCGTCTCATGCTTATCTCGCAATCGGTTTTGCTTCCGTGGGATTTCTCGTTTGTGTTGGCATCTTCTTTGCCATTATCGGCCGTCTCCTCCCTGCTGCCACTATTTCTAGCTTGAGTTGGCTAATTCTGGGCGTGCTGGGCGCCGGCATTGCAAATCAGCCGCGGCCTTCGCAGCACGTGTTGTCTCTTCTTGAGGCGGGGCGCATGGAGCTAAAGACGCCGTTGCGCTGGCATGGCCGTCTGCGGGACGAGCCGGCGCGACTGCCGTGGGGCTATGGCTACGAAATCGAATTGACAGGGGTTGAATATGAAGGCTCTTTGATTCCCGTGCGAGGAGGAATGCGAGTCAGTTTATCGAAGGCTCCGGAGCAGGCAGCGGCGCCGGACGTTCACGTTGGAGACGATGTCGCCGTCACGACACAAGCAAAGCGTCCGCAGGTTTACAGAGATGACGGGGCGTTTGACCGGCGCGCGTATCTTGAGGAGCAGAACATCGATCTGGTCGCGACATTGCGCGCGCCGGAGTTGATGGAGCAGACAGCCATTTCTCGCGTGACAGCCGCAACGCTTTTGGCGCGTGCTCGGCGCAGATTGCGAGAAGAGGTCGACACTTTGTTTGGTAGCACGCCTCAAGTGGACGGGGTCTTGCGCGCGATGCTGCTGGGTGACCGGAGCTTCGTGGAGCGCTCGGAGTCCACAGATTTTCAAAAAACGGGCGTGTTTCATGTGTTGGTTGTAGCGGGGCTGCACGTGGGGGCGGTCGCGGTATTTCTATTTTGGATCGGACGCGCGTTCAGGCTCACGCCTTTCTGGACGGCTCTTACGACGCTCACGCTGTTGTTTGCATATGTAGCCGTGGTGGAACAGAGGCCGCCGGTGCTTCGCGCGGCCTTGATGACCGCGATCGTGGTGATCGGCGGATTATTCTTTCGAAGATTGGATTTGTTGAATTCCGCGGGAATGGCGGCGCTGATTCTCCTGGTTGCCAGGCCGCTGGCGGTGCGTGATTCGAGCTTTCAACTGACCTTCCTGGCTATTGGATGTATCGCAGGGCTTGCCGCGCCCTGGCTTGAGAAGACGGTTCAACCCTACGTGAAGGCGCTACGCGGCTGGCGCGACGTCACACGCGATGCGGCGCAGGAGCCGCGAGCAGTGCAATTTCGAATCGATCTGCGGGCGACAGCGCGTTGGATTTCCTCGCGCGTCCCCACGCGCTTGGAAAACCCGGCCGGGGAGGTGCTGGCGCGCGGCATTGCGTTTTCACTGCACGTTTGGGAATTGCTGGTGATCACTTTGGTGCTACAGATTGGAATGCTGCCCCTGATGGCGCGAGATTTCCATCGCGTCACGCTCAGCGCGCCATTAGTCAATCTGGTGGCGGTTCCGATTACCGGGATTGTGGTGCCGCTGGGATTTCTGACGATCGGGAGCGGGCTCCTCTTGCCCGCGCTGGGAAAATTGTTGGCGGCTCCGTTATCGTGGGTGACGATGCTCCTCCTGCACGTCGTGGATCGGTTTGGGCAAGTTCCGCGGTGGAGTTACCGCATTCCGGGACCGCCGTCCTGGTTAGTGGCGGTGTTCCTGTTGGCTGCCTTGCTTCTGGCCGTGACAGCACGCATCCTCAACTTCTGGCGTGTAGCCTCGCGGGGAGCGGCCGTCGTGATGGCATTGAGTGCTCTCACCATTGCCATATTTCCTTTTGCACCGAGACGGTCGGATGGGAATCTGGAATTGACAGTTTTGGATGTGGGACAGGGAGATTCGCTGTTTGTCGTCACGCCGCATGGAAAAACAATGCTGATCGATGGAGGAGGTTCTTTCGGCGGATTCCCTGGAAATGAAGAGCACAACGGCCCGGATCCCGGGGAAGACGCCGTGTCGCCCTACTTGTGGTCACGCGGTTTTCAGAGATTGGATGTCGTCGCGCTGACCCACGCTCATCAGGACCACATCGGAGGATTGACTGCGATTCTCGAGAACTTTCGAGTGGGGACACTTTTGATCGGGCGGGAAGTTGCGTCGACGGCGTTGGCAAATCTGGAGAAACTGGCTCGCGAAAAGAAAATCGCGATCGCGCACGAAATCCGCGGAAATGCTTTTTCTTGGGATGGCGTGGAGACACAATTCCTCTGGCCTGAGATTGCGCCGGAGGAAGTTGGTCCTTCTCCGAAGAACAACAATTCACTGGTGCTGCGGCTGAAGTTCGGAGACCGAACTGTGATGCTGCCGGGGGATGCGGAAAAGCAGGCGGAGAAGGAAATCCTGGAAGAAAACAACGAAGCTATTCTAGGCGCTGACATTTTGAAAGTTGGCCATCATGGCAGCAAGAATTCGACCACGCCAGAATTTCTGGCCGTGGCACATCCGCGGGTCGCGGTAATTAGCGTGGGAGAAGACAATTCATACGGGCATCCCAACCCGGAATTGCTCGAACGACTTGAATCTGCGGGGGTGCGGACACTGCGCACGGACCGCGACGGCGCTGTACACGTTTTAACAGACGGAAAGCGGCTGGAGATCAGCTGTTTTGTCGCATGTTCGGAGACAACGGCGAAAGCAGCATCAGCGGAGACGCAACCACCAGATCGACAGAAGCGCAGCGAGCAATAGGACGAAACCGATAGCAGCTTGATATTCGTGGTTTTTTCTGTACTGCGCAAAGGAAAACACGCCAGCGCCGCCAAAAGAGAGTTTCCTCGGAGTGAGCCGCGGAAGAAACAAGGGCACGGCGCGGGCGTATTCGTCAAAAGCGGCCCCGTGATGCTGGTGAAGCTCTGCTTCTTCACGGCGCATGACCATGGAATAGAACAACGCAAAGTAAGCGAACAGAATGAGGGCTGACGGCCAGGAGTGGGTAGCAACGCCCGCGGCGAGCGTCAGAATGGCACTGCCGAAGTAGAGCGGATTGCGCGTGTAGGCATAGGGCCCCGTAACCGTCAGGACTTCCTGCTTGTGAAGATGGCCAGCGGCCCTCGCGCGGATGAACAGACCGAGCAAGCCTATAGGCGCTCCCCAAAGAATGCTGCGAGGAGTCGGGCGCGCAAACCACAAAACGAGGATGGCACACGGATAACTGAGACGCACTCGCCAGCGTACAAAGAAGGCGCCCGCGGAATTCAAGCAGGAACCCCGAGACGCCGTCGAACCGCTTCAAAGACTTCGTCTACCTGGATTTGCAGCATCGATGGGTGCACCAGATCACTTCGGCTGTGGGTAGTGATGACGTTGGCCGTGCGTAAAACGATGTCGTCCGTGCGGTACGGGCCGTTGCGCGCAGGATCCGTGGGACCAAACAGAGCGACGGCCCGAGTGCCGAGCGCGATCGCGAGATGGAGCGGACCGGTATCGCCGCCGACGATGCATTCCGCGTTGCGCAGAAGGGCCATCAGTGGACCAAGCGGTCCGTTGTACGGCACAGGTTCGGCGCCGCTACAATCGCGAACCGCGAGGGCGAGGTCGTCTTCGCCGGGACCATAGTTCACAACACAACGCAGGCCGAGAGAATCCCGGATCATTTTGCAGAGTTGGCCGAAACGCTCGGGGGGCCAGCACTTCGAACGCCAGCCGCCGCCGGGGCTCAGTACGATGAAGCGATCGAGTCCGAGTGAATGCAAATAGTCGCGAATTCCGCAATCATCTACTTGGGGTACGTGCAAGCTAAAGGGCGCGACGGGATTACGCGCCCCTGCGCGCAGAGACAACTCTCCGTTTTGATCGGCGATGTGAGTTGCAGAACAGCGGACGCGGTCCGTGTAAAGGAGCGGCACGCCAAATTCCCGAATGGTTTCCGAGGAGAAGCCAATTCTGCGTTTGACGCCACCGAAAAAAGGCAGCGCCGCAGACTTCCATAGACCTTGATAATCGATCGCCGCATCCCAACGAGCACCTCGAAGAGTTTCAATAGTCTTGCGAAGCGAAGGAATCGAGCGGGTTTCGGTTGCCCAGACTTGCGAGGCCAATTGGCTGCTCTCGACCAGGAGCTTCCACCGCGGATGCGTGAGCCAAACGATTTCTGAGGACGGGAAAGATTCGCGCAAGCTGGAAACAGCGGGAAAAGTGTGCACGATATCGCCGAGCGAGCCAAGGCGCACAACCAAAAAGCGCGCGTCAGGCATGCGGAGCCTTGCGGACGGATTCGAGAAGATCGCGAGTGGAATGATCTTTTGGGTCGCCGACGATGGCAACGCGGATGCCGAGACGCGCGGCGGTGGCACGCTCAGGCACGGTCTCCGCGGTGTAGTCGGTTCCTTTGGCGTGAACGTCGGGGCGGAGATCTTCGAGCAGAGACTCAACGCTGGGTTCGCTAAAGAGCAGCACGTAATCAACGGCACGAAGAGCAGCAACGAGTAGCGCGCGGGCATTCTCATCAAGAATGGGACGGCCGGGGCCCTTCAGCGCACAGACGCTTGAGTCCGCATTAACACCGACCGCGAGGATGTCTCCTTCACGGCGAGCGCCTTCAAGATAACGAATGTGGCCCACGTGGAGAGTATCGAAACAGCCGTTGGCAAAAACGATGTGCTGACCGCGCCGCTTATGCTCCGCTAATGTTCCGCGGAGCCATTCGCGCTTGACGATCTTGGATGAAGCGTGGCGCATGACTCAGGAGGCAGCTCCACCGGCTTGGTGTCGAATGGCGGTGAGAAGTTCATCGCGGGAGACGGTGGCTGTGCCGCGCTTCATGACGACGAGACCGCCCGCGATGTTGGCGATGTGCGCGGCTTCGAGGGGAGAAGCGCCGCAGGCAAGCGCCACCGTGTACACAGCAAGAACCGTGTCGCCCGCACCAGTGACGTCGACGGCCTGATCGCTGCCGTAAACTGAGATTTGCGCGAGGCGGTCACCGGGTTCGAAAAGCGCCATGCCATCGCGGCCGCGCGTGACGAGCAAGGAGTGCAGCTTCATTTCGGCAAGCGTCGCGGCGCCGCAACGCTTCAGTTCAGAAAGGTTCTGGCCGATGGTGACATGATGAAGGGCCTCGAGTTCCGCTTCGTTGGGAGTGGCCGATGAAATGCCTGCCTTGGCATAGGCATGAAGGCTGTGCCTCGCATCGAGTGTGACCGGCGGCGCATTCTTTTGCAGCGAAATTGCTTGCCGGACAAGAGAAGGTGAGGCAACGCCAAACCCGTAATCGGAAACAGCGAGAGCATGGGCGCTACGAAGCCTCGTACGCAACCTTTCTTGTAATTTCTTGTGGACGGGCTCCGGTAAGAGAGATTGCGGCTCACGGTCGACGCGGAGAACCTGCTGGCCAACGGTGTGTGCCCAGCCGGCAAGGATGCGGGTCTTGGTGGGAGTCGTCCAACCTTTGACGCGAAGGATGCCGGAAACGTCGACACGTTTGCTTCGGAAGTAGGCTATGAGAGCGTCTCCAGCAGCATCGTCACCGACGGCACTAAGGGGAAAGACGCGTGCGCCGAGGGCCGCAAAATTGTTGGCGGCATTGGCGCCTCCTCCCGGAACGAGATGCGTTTCACGGTGGCGGAGGATTAGGACAGGCGCTTCGCGCGAGACACGGGAGATGTCTCCGAACTGATATTCGTCGGCGACAAAATCACCAAACAGAACAACCGTTTTCGAAGAGAACTGCTCGACGTAGTCCGCGAGGGCAAGAAGATCGACGGACGATGACGGAGAACTTTTATTTGCGGCGCGCTTCATTTCGTTGGCCTCAAAATCCAATGGACCGCATCGGCAAGGTCCGCGGCGACAAAATCTGGTTTAACCGGCCAATTCGGGGCATTCCAAAGATATTCCCCTTCGCCGTAACCGGTGCGGACCAGGATACTGCATGCGCCGGCGCGCAGGGCAAGCTCAACGTCGCCGTGACGATCGCCGACCACGAAAGATCGATGCAAGTCGATGGCCTGCTCCCTAGCTGCCCGTTCGAGCATACCCGTTTTTGGCTTGCGGCAATCGCAGCCGTCCGCCGTGGTGTGCGGACAAAAGTATATGGCGTCGAGACGCGCGCCCGCGGCCGCGAGCTGCTGGGTCATGAGTTCGTGGACCGTGTGGACGAGCGTTTCCGGAAAGTACCCGCGGCCAACACCGGATTGATTTGTCACCACAATCACAGGCAAACCAGCCTCATTCAAGCGGCGGATGGATTCCGCGACCCGCGGCAAGATACGAAATCGGCTGACGTGATTCAAGTAGCCGACTTCTTCGGCAATGGTGCCGTCACGATCGAGAAAAACGGCGGGGCGGAGAACTCCGGTTTCAGTCAGGACGCACCTCTAGCGACGAAGTCCAGTGTCGCAC
>Ga0210402_10001941_pt1 | contig 20702 bp, 17 predicted proteins | sample IncBWC7MmetaG_FD_161055 | JGI IMG/M metagenome (GOLD analysis project Ga0210402, IMG submission 161055) | Forest soil microbial communities from Barre Woods Harvard Forest LTER site, Petersham, Massachusetts, United States - Inc-BW-C-7-M | ecosystem: Environmental > Terrestrial > Soil >... | reverse complement strand
GGCTGAAAGAACAGGCGCTGGAAGCGGCGCGAAACGCAGCGCTATTGAAGGCGCAAGCCCTTGGCACCAGACATACCGCGCTGGCGAGCGGTCTTGATGCGACCAAGGGGAGCATCCCAGAACTCGCCCGGCACACAAAGGCCGCGAAGGACGGCGCGCAGGCGCCGCCGCAGACACTGCAAGTGCAGCACAGCCACGAAGATGCCGCCACGCTGGTTGAACGCACCAAGGTGATTGCGGCCGATCAGGCGATATTGACGCTGGTCAACAGGCGCATCGCGGATCAGAACCAACTCGCCAATGTGTACGGCCAGTGGGCCTCGGTCATTGCGCTGCAATCTCTCAGACTCGCCCATGGATTATTGCTGGACGCATTGATCGTCATCGGCGTATTGATCCTGTTGTTATTGCTGGACGGTTGGCTGCAGCATCTGCTTGACAGGCCGAAACTGGATCGCAGACAGGTCGAAACGCTGCGCAGCATTACGCGCATGAGCCTGCGCGTCGTCGGGGCGTTGATCATTTTGCTGGTCGTCATTGGAATCCCGAGTCAATTCGCCACCACCATCGGCCTCGTCGGCGCGGGACTGACCGTGGCGCTCAAGGACTTCATCGTGGCCTTTTTCGGTTGGCTGGTCCTGATGGGCCGCAATGGCATCCGTCTGGGCGACTGGGTGGAGATCAACGGAGTCAGCGGCGAAGTCACGGAACTCGGCATGTTTCATACCGTGCTGCTGGAAACCGGCAATTGGAGCGATTCCGGGCACCCGACGGGCAGACGGGTGACCTTCACCAACAGCTTTGCCATCGAAGGCCATTACTTCAATTTTTCAACCTCAGGGCAGTGGCTCTGGGACGAGCTGCAAGTAATCGTGCCCCTCGGTCGCGACCCGTATCCGATCGTCGAGGCCATTACCCAGCAAGTGGAGCAAGCCACCGCCGACAGCGCGCGCCAAGCAGAACAAGAGTGGCAACGCGCCGTTCCTGCGCAACGCGGCAAATCGTTCTCAGGCACTCCCGGCGTGAACCTGAAGCCCGTGGTCGGCGGTGTGGAAATCTCGGTGCGCTACATCACGCGCGCCAACGAGCGGTATTTGGTACGGGCGAAACTCTATCATCAGGCCGTGGATCTGTTGGGCGCCAAGCCTTGAGCCCGCGCTGAAATAGAGAACTGTTATGTTTCGGGGTTGCGTCCGGTCTCATCCATAAGTATTACGACATGGAGATGTGACATGCGGCTTTTTATCGATTGGCTGATTGCCTGGCCGGAACGAGTTGCCAAACATGTGATGTGGGTTGCACCCCTGTTTGCGAGGATCACGGTCGGTTGGGTGTTTTTGTTGAGCGGCTGGGGCAAACTCAATAACCTGCCGCAAGTGACGGAAAACTTTATTGGCTGGGGAATCCCCTTCCCGCATTTTTTTACGCCGCTGACTTCGGGTATCGAATTTTTTGGCGGGCTGTTTCTGCTGTTGGGATTGTTCACGCGTATTTCGGCCGGAGCGCTTGGCGTCACGATGATCGTGGCCATCAAGGCGGCCAAATGGGGCGATGTCGATTCGCTCGAAACCCTGCTCGGATTTGATGAATTTGAATATCTCGCCCTGTTCCTCTGGCTTGCAATCGCCGGGCCGGGTGTCGTCTCGCTAGATCACCTGTTGATGCGAACGCGCCGGCCCGCCCAAGCTTAACGCCGCAGGTACCGCGAAGTGGGGTCCGGTATAATGCGGCCCTGCTCCCTAGCCGGCTTAGCACAGTGGTAGTGCAACGGTTTTGTAAACCGTAGGTCGGGGGTTCGAATCCCTCAGCCGGCATCACTTTCGCGAAAAATTTATCGGCAGCTTTTCGGCACCGATAGATCACCCGGTCGAACCCCCGACATAAAACAAGACGGGTTCGACAACTTGGCCGACAGGCCAAGTTGGACGCCGGAGGCTTTGCGACGGCGGTCCCGAAGGGACGAGGCGTAGCCGAGCAATCCCTCAGCCGGCAAACCCCCGCACGACAGTGCAAAAACCGCAATTCGCTTTCCATCGCACGTTGGATTCAATTCGAACCCCCGACATAAGAAAAGTCGGGTTCGACGACGCCACGAAGTGGCGGCGATCGCCCTTTAGGGCGACCCCGTAGGGGCGAGGCGCGCAGCGCCGAGCAATCCCTCAGCCGGCACCAATTTACGCGCTGAAACATCAATTTCAGGCCCTCAATACCCCCTCAGATCCCCTCCGGTCCCCCTAGTCTGGGACACGATTTTAGATGCTAGTTAGCCAGCTAGTGGCCGCGCGGATCGGCAGGAGCGGAAGTCGACGCTAGGGTTTCTTGGCAAGTGCGCTTCCTAGCGCCTGCGAAAGACTATCCGCGAACTCTTCCGCATTTACGTACAAGCCCATATCTTGGAACGTCGTTGCTGTACCTGTTGGCCTGTAGACCTTAAGTACAGGACCGTTCGGGCCGCCTGTCGCAAAAGACTGGATGAAGATCTTGTCTCCCTTCTCCGGATGCTCGATTAGTTGGTTTCGTACATCTCGGACTCCGATGCACTCGAACGAAACACCAGGCAGCGGCTTCGCGTAGTAACGTACTAGCTGACGAATTCGCCACGCAGAATTGTAGAACGCCTCGCTCAGTACCTTTGCCTCTGTGGACATGGCACCAATGAGGTTGCCAAAGACTTCAAATGCCTTAGCGGGGCTTTCTTGCGCTGCCTTTATCGATGACTGAATGGCGTTTACTTCGCCGTCAGTCTCGACTACGTGCACTCGGTCGACGATGAATTGTAGTTCTGCCAACCGCACTTTCACTTCTGCGGCAAGATGCGGCTCGTAACCATTAGCGTGACCATACTTCTCAGTGTAGAGGTCCAAAATCGGAATGATTGCATCAAACATCGAAGGTTTATACGGCATTAGTTCGCCTCTCTAGTCAAATCTATGTACATCTCACGGAGGAACGGCTGCTTGCGCTATGATTAGGTTAACGCAGAGCACAAGGATGGACCATGCGCACTAAAGGGTCGCTGAATCCAGCATCACTCTATACGCTGAGGCGCGCGTGAACGAGTCTGCCTCCGCGCCAGTCAGCGCTCCGCCCAAACCGCTAAGCCAGCAATTTTTCGATGTAGCTCAGAATCACAGGGCCCGGGCACGGGAGCTGCGAGTGGCATCGGCGCCCGGTCATTCTAGCTTGGACGCTGATGCGCTCGACGCGCTTGCGGACAAGTTGGAAAGCAAAGCCATTGAAATCGACGCGCAGAGTGAAATTAAGCGCGACAGCGTGAGGGCTGATAAATGGCTGAAGGAACATGAGAACTATCTCGCGTGGCACTTGGAGAATAGCCGTTCGATTATTTCGATGTCGCAGTCTGCTGTACGTGTGATCGCCACTGCTAACGCAGGCGCCGCAGTAGCTTTAATAGCCTTTCTCGGTAATGCGCTGGCCAAAGACTCGCGCCTTGTCGCAGCACTATTTGCACCGGCTCTCCTGACTTTTGCGGCAGGCGTGGTAGTCGCTGTGCTCGTGGCTGGGTCATCGTACTTAACTCAGCTTTACTATGGCGACGAAGCGAAGAATAGGCTTGCAGTGCGCCTTCATGTACTTTCGGTCATCTTGTGGTTCTCGACGACTGGTATTTTTGCAGCCGGTTGCATAGAGACCTACTTTGCGGTTCGATCAATGCCTAAAAAAGAGGAAGTCCTTATGCCAACCAAGAGCGAGTCAGCCGACTTCAAAAGAAACGCACCTCCCCCGGCTCGGCCGGCCGCTGAACCTCCGACTACACGAGTGCCCGCACAACCTCCCGCGCAGCCGCAGCCACGAACTGACAAATGAACGAGAAGCCGAAGAATCCTGAACGGATTCCCTTGAGGGAGAATGCACCTCCGCCGCGAAGACCTCCGCCAGAGCCTCCCCCGCCGAAGCCCAGGTAATCACCGAAGTGTTGCCTAAGATCCTCCCGCAAAGTTGACGCACATCACGCCTGAAGTAGTTCAGCCGTGCACCCGAGCACACATCGCGAGTGCAGGTTCGCGGAACATGGTGCATCCCCGCTGAATTCGTGGCTGATTCTCCCAAGGACGAAACCGGCAGCAGATGGAGGATGCTGGTAGGCAGCTTGGGCAGATCCTTACCCAGCGAACTCAAGCGGTACACGCTGTTAGCGTAGTCCTTGCCGGCAAGTGTGGACATTCAGCCCAATTCGCGATGGTCACTTACTCGGACGGCTCCACAAAGAAGGTTGATATGAAGTACGAAATTACCGACGCCGACCGGACAAACATTGCGGCCCTGCTTCCGCAGGTTCGCATTGTCGATTTAGTTGCGCGGAAGCACAACCGATGAAAATTGGACTTTCAGTACTGTTCCTGGCCCTCGGGATTGGATCTATAGCCTTTGCTGATACCCCAGCAGCAGACGAAGAGGCGCGCAAGGCTGTTGCCCACCACAACACAGTATTCAACTACAACATGCTGGCTGCCCTCGACGTAATAAATAAATTTGGTCAAGCTCTTCGGGTAGCGACGTGGTTGAAAGAGTGCAAACTTGATGCTCTCGCAAATACAATTTCTCCCACAAGCGAAGACATTCGTAACGTCGTAATCGAATATCTTCGGAAGCAGCCAGACGGGAAAGAGGTTCTTTGGGATGTGTTGGCTGGCGTAACGTCGTCCGTCAATTACTACCAAATTGGCTTTAAGGAAACGGTTAAACCTATCCGTTCCACCCTGGGCGAAGGTTTCTGTTCGGAAGCCACGAAGCAAGCCAACGATTTATTGCGACAGCGGCAGACTGCGAAATAGGATGCGTGATTCAGTCACATTGATAGGAATCCTCGACGAGGCTGTCGCAGGGCTTGACCGATGCGTCCAACTTTTGATGAGCAGCTTCCCCGCGCCCCGCCTTGTCAGACTTGGTGATGGACTAGAAGCATTCCGACATACAGGGAAAGACCAAAGCGACCTGCTATTGTCGTTCATGAAGCTCGTGAAAATTGCCAGCCACAACAATGCGGCAATAGCTTTAATACGAACTGGTTACGTCAATGAAGTCTATGCTCTGTGCCGAATGATCGACGAAGCCTGCGAAGATATTCACTTTGTGGAACGTCCACATGGGAAAGACGGCAAACCAAGTGATGATCAAGTCAAATTTATCATCGAGTTCTTTCAAGAAGAGTTTTCTGGCAAGGATTTGGTGCAATCCCAAAATCCTAGGGACCGGGTATCTCGTAAACGGATTCGTGCAGCGAATGCCAGGGTCTTGGCTGATCCGGTCAAACCAAACCCCAGTAGAGAAGTAGAAGTGATTGGCGCTTTATACGGCGCGTTCTCTGGCTTTGTGCATGGCGCCTATGTGCATCTGATGGAATCGTTTAACGGCCAATTTTTCCATACTCGTGGCATGCTCGGAACTCCACGAATTCAGGAATGCCTTGCAAACCAAGTGCATCATACTTACCGTTCCCTACAGATTGTCGAAGGGATAGGTTATCGAGCGTATCGTGAGGACGTCGTACACCGGGCACTTGACGCGGGCATTGCTCTTGCCCGACAGACCAAATGTGTGAAGGCCGAAGCAATCGACATGATGATGGAACGTCGAGCGCTACCGTTGGTTAAACCGACCTAATTAAGGCTTTGGATGGCTCTAGAGCCTTCTCCTTCTTGGCGGCAGCCAAACCAGACTTTTCCTTTCCTTATGCGAACAGGTCAATAGCCTTCTTGGCCCATTCATCACGTTGCTGGATGGCTTCAACGTGCAGGTTTTCGTTGCCCGCGTACAGTGTTGGGAGTCGTCTAATACTGTGCGAGATTTCCAGCAACAATCCACAGGCGGTCAGCGTCATCCCTACAAAATGTGGCGGCGATAACGGCCGATATGGCCTGTCGACCTACCTCCGCGTGAAGATGATGCCTTTAGCCCGCTGCTTGAAGACCTCGAAACCACTGATCTTTCCACCCGGGTCTCTCGTAAATACCAATGTCAGGAAGTCTTCGGCATTGAACTCATCTCGCGCGAGCGGGCTCAGGGGCAAAGGGGGAGCCCATGCGTTGTGCAGTACGAGTTGCATTTGCTCGACCGTGAATCTGTACTCGGTATGGAGCTCGGTACTCGTGTAGTTGCCGGCATATTGCAACAGGTCTTCTGCGCTTAGCCGAGGCGTGTCGACGCGAGTCAGGACGAGCTCCTCTTCGCCGGCTTCCTTGAAGATCGCCCGCATCTTCGTGCCTCGTGCCTCGAACGCCACGTTGACATCATCAGGTGAGTTCTGCGACAGAGTGAAGCGCCCAAGGGACACCGGTGTCATCGGTATCGCAGAGGTCCCCTGCTGTAAGCCTAACCGGCCATTCCTTGCCACGAAGGTCCGGACACCATCATGTGATGCGTCCTCATACCTTCCAGCGTAGGGTGCTGGGTCGAACGCGTTTCGCGTTGCTGCAACGCCGGTGGCGACTGGCGGACCACTCTGGCTGGTGAAATCACTAGCGAGATAGAGATCCGCAACACGGTGCGCAAGCCCTTCGGCGTTGGCACTCGCTAGGTTGCACAGGCAGATGACTGTGAAACGCTGCTTCGGGAAGCGAAGTAGCTCGGTGTTATACCCAAACAGGTTTCCGCCGTGCTCGACGGTAGGCAGGCCGCGGTAATCGCTTATTTGCAGGCCGAGTGCATAGTCGATCTCCTTCCCGCTATTCAAGCGCCCACGTACCTGCAGTTCCTTCATTACGGAGCCATCGGCGAGCTTGTCGTCATAGAAATTCTGATCCCAACGGAGCAGATCATCGACGCTGCTCATTAACCCACCATCGCCGACTTTGTCGAAATTGGTAGACCAGTCGACGAGGAAATCCCCTTTGGGGCCCGGCTCATAGGCCGCTACCCGGCCGGGCACGACTTCGGTACGGTCGTCGAAGAAGCGTGTATGAGTCATGTGAAGCGGCTGAAAGATGTTTTTCTGCGCGAATTCTGATAGGGGCTCCTTGCTGACGCGATGCACGACGTCGGCCAAGAGGAGATAGTTCGTGTTGCTGTACGAGTACTTATCTCCGGGTGTGAAGTTCAAACCTTTCTGTCGCGTCACGAGGTCCAGCAGCTCGGGAAACGTATAGACGTCGGTGACGTCGCGGCCCGAGAGCGTCAGGAGACCCAGGTAGTCCCGGAATCCGCTCGTGTGATGCAGCATCTCCCTGAGCGTAATCGGGTGCCCATAATCATGAAGCTCCGGGATGTACTTGTGCACGTCATCATCGAGGGACAGAAGCCCGCGATGCTCGAGGATGACAATACTCGCCGCAGTGAACTGCTTGGATACCGAGCCCATGTAGAAGACCGACTCGCTCGTGAGAGGCACGGCAAGCTCCAAGCTCCCCTCGCCATAGCCACGCCGGTAGACGAAGCTCCCGTCCCGGATGACGCCCAGTGAACATCCCGGGGAAGCGGGCTTGACGTAGGCGCGGAAGATCTTATCGACAGCCGAATCGTCGGGTGTTGCCGGGAACGCTGGGGAGATCACCGCGATGCACAGCAGGAACATGGCGGAACGCATTTGTATTCTCCTCGATCTTGAGCCGCAAGACCTACGAGTCTCCGCGCGGTTGGGGGCCATCTGATCTGAATTTAGATGGTCAGGACTCGCTGAAGGTTTAAATCTGGCCGGTTGTCCTTAGATGAACATGTGTCGCTCAAGCCCTCTGCGAGCGCATGTGTCGGCGAGGTGAGGTGTGACACCTGCGCTCCCACGCCACAATCGTAGAGGCTTTGCGCGAACCGTAATTGTGGCACCCCATAGCTGCCGTTCGTGACCGGCAGAAACGGGTCGAGAGAACTCATTCGCTGTTTCAGCTGCGATGTAAACTGCGTTCACCAAAGAAGAAGGATACAGAGCTTCCTCGAATTACTCTGGGCTCCGCCCCGAGTCCATGTGTGTCCAACGCCGTCAAATAATATCCCCCCTAGGGTGGGGTAACTTTTCGGGGTAACTCTTCTCATCGATTTTTCTAAAGGCTTAAGAAACAACTTGTTATCGCGCGTGTTCGAATCCCTCAGCCGCAAACCCGACGCCACGCAGTGGCGGCGATCGCCCTTTAGGGCGACCCCGCAGGGTATCGTGCGCCGGAGTCCAGGCCGATGTCGGCGGAGCGGGCCAGCCGTCGATCCTCGTCGGTATCAAGCGAGCGGCACGCAAGAATGTACACCACCGCGGACACGGGCAGTCCCACCAGCATGGCAATGTCGGCGCCGCCGAGCGCGGCGGCAATGGGACCGGTATACAAAGGCGTGCTGAAGAAAGGGATCATCGCAACGAAGCCGACGCCGTAGGCCAGCAGACCGCGCCAATTCCATCGCCCGTACATGCCACGCGGATTGAAGATTTCGCGGACTGAATAATGTCCTTTGCGGACCCAGTAGAAATCGACCAGGTTGATGGCAGTCCAAGGCGTGAACAAGTACAACAGCACGGCCAGGAAAGCACCAAATTGTTCGACGAAATCTTGCGATGAAGCGTTGGCGATCACGGTCGCGGCGATGGCGGCAAACAGCAGAGTGGCCAGACGCTTTGTGAGCGTCGGGCGGCTCGGCTTCAAAGAGTCCATGACGCTGAGGAGCGTCAGTGAGGCCCCGTAAAAATTGAGCGACGTGACGGTGACCAAGCCAATCACGAAGCAAAGCAACAGCGGTTTGCCGAAGCCGGGAATCATCCCGTCAGCCACGCTGCGTAAGGCCCTTGCGAGTTCCATATTCGGGTAGAGGGCTGCCGCGACAGTGCCAACCAGCATGGTCCAGGCGCCGCCGATCGTGGCCCCCAAATACGTCCACCAGAACGACGCGCCGACCCCCACGCTGCGCGGCAAATATCGGGAGTAATCGGACACATACATGGACCACGAGAGTTGATAGGAGGCAGCCGCAAAGAACTGCGCCAGGAAGGCTACTTTGTTGAACTCTCCCCAGGCCAGGAGCGCCGGGGAAAACGGCGTCCTCACGGCTACCGCGATGCTGAATAAGATGAGCGCCGCGATCAGTACATAGGCGGTCCAGCGCTGCGCGAGGTGAATCAGGTCGTAGCCGATAACCGCGAGGAATAGCGATAGCAGCGTAAACCCCAGCATGATGGCCTGCTTGGAATCAATTCCATACAGCGTGTGCGCGGTCTGGGCCGCGAGAATCTGGTTGAAGGCGTTGAAACCGATGTAAGCGATCAGAGCGACGCCCCATACCAGCAAGGCACCCACGTACCCGAACTGCGGACGGGATTGGATCATCTGCGGCAACCCCAGCTGCGGGCCCTGGGTCGCATGAAACGCCATGAAGAAGGTACCAAATGCACATCCGAGAACCACGGCAAGGACCATCCAACTAAAGCTGCCTCCCAGGGCAATCCCCACCACCCCGGTGGCAACCGTCGCCAAATGCGCATCGCCCGAGAACCACACCGGCCACAGATGCCAGACCTTTCCATGGCGCTCGGCGAGCGGAACATAATCAATCGAGCGCTGTTCGATGAATTGGCGAGTCATGATTCGCCATCAGATAGCGAATACGCGGCTTCGTCAACGGAAATCAGTGCCGACGCCTGTCGCAGTTGCCCCCGATCGGTTTAAATATTATTATCAAGATAATAAAAACACTGTGGGTCGTGCTGCGGAGAATCCCTTATGAATCAAGACGTCATCATTTCCTGTGCCGTCACCGGCGATGACACCAAGGTGACCAAGAGCCCGCACTGCGCCATCACGCCCGAACAAATTGCGGCCACAGCCGTTGCCGCGGCACAGGCCGGAGCGGCCATCGTTCACATTCATGTTCGGGAGCCGGAAACCGGCGAGTTCAGCATGGAGACCCGTCATTACCGCGAGGTCGTCAAGCGCATCCGCGAGAGCAAAGTCGACGTGATAGTCAATCTGACCTGCGGCATGGGCGGATATATCGTGGTTTCCGATGAGGGCCTTAAGGGCACGCCGGGCCCTGGCACCGACTTCGTCAGCCAGGAGGACCGCATGCGTCACGTCATCGACTTGTGCCATGAAGGCTTGTACCGGCCGGACATTGCGACACTGGATTGCGGCAGCTTGAATTTCGGCGACAGCAATCGAGCCTACGTATCGACGCCGAATTACCTGCGCAAAGGGGCCGCCATTTGCAAGGATCTGGGCGTCAAGCCGGAATTGGAAGTATTCGATACGGGTAATCTGTCCTTCGTCAAACAGATGATTAAGGAAGGATTGCTGGTCGCTCCGTCGATGATCCAGCTGTGCATGGGCATCCCCTACGGCGTCCCGGCGGACGTGGGACACCTGCTCGCCATGGTCAACGCCTTGCCGGAGAATTGTAATTGGGGCTCCTTTGCGATCAGCCGCATGCAAATGCCGTGGGTGGCCCAGGCTGTGCTGCTTGGCGGCAATGTGCGCGTCGGACTCGAGGACAATCTGTACTTGAGCAAGGGCGTCTACGCCAGTAATGCTCAATTAGTGGAGAAGGCCCGAACCATCATTGAGGCCATGGGCGCCCGGGTGCTCAACCCGGCCCAAGCGCGCGAGCGCCTGCAGTTGCATTGAGCATTCCGATATGACGGAACTCCCGGTCTGTCAGGTCAAGATCGAACCGGAATGGATCGATTTCAACGGGCATGTGCGCGACGCCTATTACGGCCTCGCGGCGAGCTTCGCCATTGATAGCTTGATGGATCAACTGGGTCTGGACGAGGCCTATCGCCAGAGCACCCGTTGCACCCTGTATACGCTCGAGATGCACATCCACTTCCTTCATGAGTTAAAGGACTCCGACGATCTCAAGATCGCCACTTGCGTGTTGGATGCCGATCGAAAAAGAATTCATGCCGGCTTCACATTTGTCTGCAGCCGCCTGGCTGATCCTGCTGCGACAGCCGACGCGATGTTGTTGCACGTTCATCAGGGCGAGAAGCCCGCCAGCGCACCCTTCCCGCAAGCGGTGATTGAAAGTCTAAGCGCCTTAAAATTGTCTGACGCCGCGCGCGATGCATGGGGACCGCTCTCGCGAAAGATCGAACTGAAGCGCCGCTGAGCATGGCGTCGACGGACCTACGCCGATTGATTGCGCCGCGAAGCATCGCCTTGATCGGAGCCGGTGCTTGGACCGACGCCGTTGCCGCCGGCAATGCCGCCATCGGCTACCCGGGCAAGATTTGGCGCGTGCATCCGTCTAGAACCTCGACCGCGGCGACGGCCTACTACCGCTCCATCGACGAACTTCCCGGCACGGTGGACGCGGCTTTCGTCGCCGTACCCAATCATGAGGTTCCCGGAGTGGCGCGCGCTCTGGCATCGCAGGGTGCCGGTGGTTTTGTCTGTTTCAGTGCGGGCTTCTCCGAAACCGGTTCGGAGGCTGGCCGAGGCTTAACGGACCAGTTGCTGAAGGGCGCCGGCGCCCTGCCCTTCTTCGGCCCCAACTGCTACGGGTACGTCAACTTCTTCGATCGGGTTGGCATGATGCCCGATCAAATCGTGGGCGGTCCCGTAGAACGCGGCGTGGCGGTGATCTGCCAGAGCGGCACCATCGCGCTCACCTTGATGTTCAATGATCGATCGCTGCCGATCGGCTATTTGTTCACGGTCGGCAATCAAACGCGCCTCGCCGTCGAGGATCTGATCGAGATCCTAAGCGAGGATTCGCGGGTGACCGCATTCGGCCTGTATCTCGAGGGCATCAAGGATGCCGCGCGATTCGCGCGCGCCGCCGACTTGGCGAGGAAAGCGGGCAAGGCCATTGCCGTGATCAAATCCGGGCGCACGGAGGCGGCTGCACGTACCGCTCGCAGTCATACCGGCGCACTGGCAGGCGCCGACCAGGTGTTTGAGGCTTTCTGTAGGCAGGCCGGCATTGCCCGCTGCGATACCTTGGGAACTCTGTGCGAGACGCTGAAGCTGTTCCATGCCGGCGGCCCGACGGGCGGCAGCAAGGTACTGGTAATGGGCGCATCGGGCGGCGACATGGCGATGACCGCAGACCTATCGCGCAACTTGGCATTGGAATTCTCCGCCATCCCGCCTGCGCGCGCCGCCGCGCTGAGCGCGATCTTGACCGATCGCGTCACGATCGCCAATCCGTTCGATATCCATACCTATTTATGGTTTGATCCGCCGGCGCTGAAGCGCGTGTTTTCAGAGGTTCTGCACGCGGGATACGATGCGGCCGGGTTCATGCTCGACTGCCCGCCCGCGCAGGCGAACACGGCCTCTTTCGACGCGATCATCGATGTGTTCATCGAAGCCTCGCGCGGCGCGCCAACGCGCGCCGCGTTGATTGCCTCGTTGCCCGAAACGCTGGATGCGAGCGTACGAGAACGCTGTTTGGCGGGGGGTGTAACCCCACTGCAGGGACAACGCGAGGCGCTCGAAGCTCTGGCGCTCGCCGGCAGCGTCGGCGCGGCGTGGCGTGCCAACGCTATCGTGGAATTGAGTTTAGCGCCGCTTCAGGCGCTGCCGCTGCAGGTTGAGACGCTGGGCGAGCAGCAAGGCAAGAGCGAGTTGTCGGCCTTTGGGTTGGCCATTCCGCGAGGCCGGATCGTGCCGGGGCACCAAGCCGCGCAGACCGCGGCAGAACTTCAGTTTCCGGTGGTCATGAAGGCTGCGGCCGCGAATTTGGAGCACAAAACCGAGGTGAGCGGTGTCGTGCTCAACATTCGGTCTGCCGCCGAGGCCGCCGCAGCCGCGGAACGACTGTCGACATTGTCGCCCGTGCTCCTGGTGGAAGAAATGGTCACCGATGGCGTTGTCGAAATCCTGGCAGGCATCATCACCGATCCGAAATTTGGCCAGGTGCTGGTCTTAGGAGCGGGCGGAGTGTTCACCGAAATCATGTCGGACACCGTCAGCCTGTTGCCGCCCTGGACTGAAGGTGCAATCGCGGCGGGGCTTCGGCGGCTCAAGATTGCCGAACTGTTTGACGGATATCGGGGAAAACCGGCCGCCGATTTCGAGGCGCTGATCCAGGCGGTGTTGAGCGTCGCAAGGTACGCGGCCGCAAATGTATCCAGATTGGTAGAACTCGATGTCAATCCCATCATCGTGCGCCCGGCGGGCCGCGGCGCAGTCGCAGTTGATACCATGATGCGGATGAAGAAACTGAGTTAACGGGAGAGCACGATGTCCGACGGAATCCGTACTGCCACCGATGGCGCCGTTCTTGAAGTGACGATCGATCGGCCCAAGGCGAATGCGATCGATTTGAAGGCCAGCCGCCGTTTGAACGAGGTGTTCACCTCCTTTCGAGACGACCCGGCTCTGCGCGTCGCCATCATCACCGGCGCGGGCGATCGATTCTTCTGTCCCGGATGGGATTTGAAAGCGGCCGCGGCGGGCGAGAAGTCCGATGAAGACTGGGGTGTCGGCGGTTTCGGCGGATTGAATTATCCCAGGAATCTTAACAAGCCGATCATTGCGGCCGTGAACGGCATCGCTTGTGGCGGGGGCTTTGAGGTGGTCCTCGGCACCGACATCATCGTGATGGAGGAGCATGCGCAGTTCGCATTGCCGGAGATACAAGTCGGGGTGCTGGCCGATGCGGGTACGGTCAAATTGCGGCGCCGCATTCCCTACCATGTCGCCGTCGAGTTCTTGATGACGGGCCGATGGATGGACGCGGCCGAAGCCAAACATTGGGGGCTTGCCAATCACGTCGTGCCCAAGGGCGCAGCAATGAAAAAAGCCCGGGAAATCGCGGCGCAGCTCGCCTCGGGTCCGCCGCTGTTATTTCCGGCAATCAAACAACTGTTGCGCCATACCGAGATGGTTCCCGAGCACGAAGCCTTCGAAGTGCATGATGCGCTGGATGCGGTGCAACGCGTGATCAGGTCCGAGGACCTCAAGGAAGGCACGCGTGCCTTCACCGAAAAGCGCAGTCCGCGCTGGAGCGGCCGTTAGTCGCTAGCCTCCCAAAGGACGCAGCAGGCTGCGGGAAATAATGTGACGCTGGACCTCGCTGGTCCCGTCCCAGATTCGTTCGATCCGCGCATCGCGCCAAATCCTTTCAAGCGGCAAGTCGCTCATCAGGCCCATGCCGCCATGAATCTGCAGCGCCTCGTCTGAAACCATGGCAAGCATTTCCGTGGCCTTCAGTTTGGCGATTGCCATATCCATATCCGTAGCGATCTTTTGATCGCGCTTCCAGGCGGCTTCGAGGACCAGCAGTTCCGCGGCGCGCAGTTCCACGGCCATGTCGGCCAGCTTGAAGCTGACGCCCTGAAATTTGCCGATTTGCTGTCCGAACTGCACGCGATCGACGGCCCACTGCTTGGACAGCTCGAGCGCCCGCTCGGCGCGGCCCAAGCAGGTGGCGGCGACTTGCAGCCGTGTGGCGCCGAGCCAGGTGTTCGCGACATCGAATCCCCGGTGCAGATCGCCGAGGATGGCTGATTTGGGCACCCGGCAATTATTGAACTCCAGAATGCTATTGGTATAGCCGCGATGCGAAACATTTTTGTATCCCGGCCTCACCTCAAAACCTGGATGTCCCATATCGATCAGAAACGCAGTCATTTTCTTGCGGTTACCATGCGCGCCGGCTTCCTCGCCCGTGGCCGCGAACAGAATCACATAGTCCGAATGATCGGCGTGGCTGATGAAGTGTTTCGTGCCGTTGATGACAAAATCATCGCCTGCCATAACAGCCGAGGTCTTCATACTGCGCAGGTCCGACCCCGCATTCGGTTCGGTCATGGCCAGACACTCGGTTCGATCACCTCGCACGGTCGGCAAAAGATAGCGTTCTCTCTGCTCGCCCTCGCAGGCCAACAGAATATTGGAGGGGCGCGCTACGCAGTAGTGGAGTGCGTAGCTGGTAAACCCCAGCTCTTTTTCATACAGCGCCCAGGTGACGGTATCCAGCCCCGCGCCGCCCACCTCCGTCGGCATGTTGGCTGCATACAAGCCTGCATCAATCGCCTTTGCCTTGAGCTCTTCTTGCAAATCCGCGCGCAAGACGCCGGTTTCTTCGACCTCCGTTTCGTGCGGGTAGAGTTCGTTGCGCACGAAGTCCCGTGTCGTTTTGATCACGAGCTGCTGTTCATCACTTAAGGAAAAATCCATGGCGGCCCCCGTTAGACAGCTTTGCTCTTGCGCTTTTCCTTGGCCCAGCGCCGCAGCAGCTCCAATTGCAGGCGCAATTGTTCAACTTGCGCAGCCGCCGGCCAATCGCGCGGGCTGGTGACGGCCCCGGCGGTCAATCCATTGATGAATGTCACCACGGACTTGAGAACCCGATCGCGCACGGCGGCAGGCCAGTGGTGCCATTCGGGCCAATGCTCGGCGAAGCACCGCTCATACAGCCGAAGATACTCGCGATGCACCCACACGTTGAGGCGCCTGAGTTTCTTGTCCGCCGAAACCTGTCCCCAAAAGGCCATCCAGAATGCACACTCCGCCAATCGCTGCTCATCGATCGCGAGCGCTTCGGAAAGCACATCCAAGAGAGTCGTTTCCGGGCCGTTGCGCTCCCGCGTGAGTCTTTGCTCGATGCGCAGCAAAATCAGGCGCAGCGCGGCGAGAATGATTTCCTGCTTCGACTCGAAATAATGCGCCAACATCCCCGTGGTGTAGCCGGCCGCGCGCGCGATTCGCGCCACCGTGGCTTGCTCGAAACCGTACTTGGCAACTGCTTGGCAAGCGGCCTGGGCGATCTCATCGCGGCGCTGGGCATGATCGACGACTTTGGGCATGGCCGGGTTTACGCGGGTCCAATCGAACGACCAGCTTCCGGCGGCCTCGCCAGTGCCGACTGACCCTGCCGAATTGCATCAAGCTTGGCTCGAACGCCGGAATCTACCGCCGCCGCCTTCGCCCGCGCCGTGTCGACATGCAAGTGAAGCTGTTCGGCCGTGGCAATGACTACGTCATCGCGCCCGCGGTGCAACCGCAGGAAAACATGCAGCCGCTTGTCATCGACGCCGAGCAGTTGTGTGGTGACGTAAACCGTCTCGCCGGCCTTGGCTTCTCCCAGATGTCTGGTATGACTTTCCACCGAATAGTACATGTGACCTCCCGCGCGATAGGTTTCATCGGCTCCCACTCGCCGGTAGAGGGCGTCCATGGCGTCACCGAAAACCTGCCCGTAGCGAAAATCAGTCATGTGACGGTTGTAGTCGACCCACTCGGGCCTCACGGTGGTCTGAAGCAGCCGCAGCGGTTCTCCCGGCGCATCCGCGCCGGCCGGCGCAGCGGCCGCCGCATCTTTGTAAAGGCGTTCCTCGAGGGCACGCAGCGTCGCGCCGGCGCCCATATTGGTCTGCCGCAGTACTTGTTGGACTGCCACCAGTGAATCGTCCCGCAGCCGCTCGAGCTCTCGAATCGACCGGCCGGCGGCCTGCGCCTGCGTGCCCTCGACCATGCGGTCGATCAGGGTTTCCGTGAGCTCCGGAGCCTCGAGCTTGGTCCACGGCCACTTCAGGCAGGGACCGAACTGAGCCAGCATGTGCCGCATACCGCTCTCGCCACCCGCCAGGTGATAGATGAGATTTGTCCCCATCGCGGCCCACCGCAAACCCGGACCATACACGATGGATTCATCGAGTTCCCCCGTCGTGGCAACGCCGTCTTTCACCAGATGCAGAATCTCGCGCCACAACGCCTCCTGCAGGCGATCGGTTAGATGCCCCGGCACCTCGCGCCGCACCCGCAGCGGATGCATGCCAATGTACGTAAAAAACTTCGCCGCGGCCTCAACGGCGGCGGGCGCGGTTTTCTCCCCGCCCACGAGTTCCACCAAGGGCAGTAGATAAACCGGATTGAACGGATGCGCGACCAAGAAGCGTTCCGGGGCGACCATATCCCTGGCCAAATCGGTCGGGGTCAGGCCCGAGGTGCTCGATGCGATCACCACGTCCGCCGCCGCGAAGCGGCTCACCTCCGCCAATATCCGCTGCTTCAAGGGCAACTGTTCAGGAACGTTTTCTTGGATGAAATCGGCGCGCGCCGCCATGGTCTTGAGATCAGTCGTAAAGATGAGCGTGCCCTTGGGCGGCAACGGAGCTGATGTCAGACGCGCCAGGGCCGGTTCGGCGTTTGCCACCGCCCCGCGAATCCATTCTTCCATCTCCGGTTTGACGTCCGCGGCGATCACATCGATCCCAAAATGCAGGGCCCGCGCGGCCCAGCCGCCGCCGATCACGCCAGTGCCAAGAAGCCCGAGAGTCCTTATCTTGCGCATTGATATACCTTGAGCATCGCGATCTTTGTAATGTCACGAGTATAATATAAAAAAGAAAGCCGGACATGATCCGGCATCTCGATACTATTTGCTTGCCGGGGTGATGCCCAAGACAGCGGCGATCGGCTGTGCCGCCTGCGGCACCGCGGCGCGGTAGTCCTTGCCGACGAATGCCGCCACCGTGGCCGCGATTTGCGCCTGCGTGACCGGCGCAGTGTGCGTGTGCTCGCCGAGCGCGGCGGTGTCCGGCCCCAAGACGGCAATCCAGATGTTCTCGGAGCCCTTCTGCTCGACTCCGTGTTCCTTCCACTGCACCAAGCCGCCACCCCGACCATGGTCCGTCGTGATGATGAACGTGGTGGTTCCTCGATAGCGAGGCATGGACTGCATGGTCTCCCACAGTTGTTTCACGAAGTAATCAAACCGGTGGGCACTGTCGAGCACCAGATCGTAGCGTCCCTGATGCGCCCAATTGTCGGTTTCGCCGTATCCTGCGAATAGGACGCGCGGCTGTCCGGTGCGCACGTAGTCAATGAGGCTCACCTGAAGGAAGGAGTTGCCGACATCCTCTTCGTCGAACTGCGTCGTGGTCGAGTACAGTTCGCGCAGCAGCGCATCGCGCGGCGTCTCTGGTCCGCTCAAGGGCGGCAGGGTCCACCCGGTTTGCATGACCAGCCCGCTGCGGCTCTTGTTGAAGATATTGTCGTAGACATTCCAGGTGCCGTAAATAGCCACGCGTCCGCGCAGCTCATCGAACTTGTTCAGCCATTCGAATACGGTCGCGTTGGGATTCGGACCATATTCGTTGCTGTCGATGGCCTCATTGGGATAGCCGGTCGACATTTCGTTGTATCCTGGGTACGAGAACGCCTTGCCATTGGTGACGTGCGCGTCGCTACCCTTGAGTCGATTGCCGAAAATCTGACCTTGCCTGGCAACCGTGCCCCACAGGAAAGGAAACAACAATTCCCGCCGTGCTTCGGCAGTCGGCCGCCAGTAGCGCTTGCGCAGATCCGCCTCCGGCACCCAATTGCCCCCGGTCTTATCCGAGATCAGGCGCCGGTCAGCGCCCGTGAAGACTTCCTGCCAGCGCAGACCGTCGCTCACGATGAGCACGACGTTCTCGGTCTTGCCGGCGAACGCCAGGCCGCTGCCGAGGCACGAGACAAGACTCAGGGCGAGCGCGGCGAAGCGCAGCATCACTGCTGCAGTAACACCGCGCAATTGGCGGTCCAGCTCAAGTACACCTCATCGCTCCAGTCGATCGACCACTCGGAGGTGCGGCGCTCGTTCTGTGCGAAGACGGTGACGAGCTTTCCGGTCTCGGTCTTGATTCGATAGGTTGAGCGATTTCCAAGATAACCCAATTCCCAAACCACACCCTTGATTTGATTGACCCGCTCGCCGCCCAACGGCTGCTTGCTCAGGCGGATCTTTTCCGGGCGAAGCGCAACCCAGACACGCTGACCATTTCCGAAGCGGCCCAGTTCGTCCACCACCAGATCGCAGCCGGCCTCGGCACTGCGCACGATGAGATGTCCGGGAGTCGCGCCGCTCACCGTGCCTTCGAATAGATTGGTGGTACCGATGAAATCGGCGACGAAGCGGTCTCGTGGAAATTCGTAGATCTCGGAGGGTGTCCCGACCTGAACGACCTGGCCGCGGTTCATCACCGCGATGCGGGTTGAAAGCGCCATGGCCTCATCTTGATCATGCGTGACAAAAACAAAGGTGATGCCCACCTGAGATTGAATGTTCATCAGCTCGAACTGCGTCTGTTCGCGCAATTTTTTGTCGAGGGCGCTCAAGGGCTCGTCCAGCAGCAGCACTTTGGGTCTGCGAATGAGCGCGCGCGCCAGCGCCACTCGCTGCCGCTGGCCGCCGGAAAGCTGGTGGGGTTTGCGTTTTGCCAGCGGCCCAAGTTGCACCATGTCCAGGGCGTCGGAAACGCGCTTAGCTTTGACCGACGGCTCAAGATCCATGCGCCGCAGGCCGTAGCCGACGTTCTCCACAACCGTCATGTGCGGGAACAAGGCATACGACTGAAACATCATGTTGACCGGACGCTCGTGCGGGGGCACGTGGGTCATGTCGACTTCCTCGATCATGATTCGCCCCGAGCTTGGGCTTTCGAATCCTGCCAGCATCCGCAGCAAGGTGGTTTTACCGCATCCTGAGGCGCCCACCAGGGCGAACATTTCGCCCTTGAAAACACGAAGATTCACGCCGTCGACAGCGGTAAAGCCGCCAAAGGTTTTGTTGAGGCTCTCAATGACGATCTGCGGCTTGGCGTCCGGATCGAGCCAGGGCCGATCGGTGATCGATTTAGGCGTGGCGGCCACGCTCATTAGAACTGTCCGGGCGGCGTCGCGCGCCTACGCTCGGGCGCAAAGAAGGGACGCTCGACCACCTGCGCTCGTGACATCCGACGCTCCCAGACCAGTTCTCGGCTCAAATAGATCTCGGCCCAAACTGTTGAGCCGACTTTAAAGTGCGGCGCGTCGACCATAGCAAGGGCGATGTTGCGCTTGCAAGTCGGCGACCAGATAGCCGAGCTCACATTGCCGATTTCGCGCTTGCCGCTGTTGTTCGTGTACAGGAGCGCATTGTGCGCCGGCTTGTTGCCCTCAAGGTCGAGGCCGACGAGCTGGCGCAATGGGCCGCGCCGCTTCTCTTCCAGCAGCGCCCGCCGGCCGGTGAAGTGGCCCTTATTGAAGTCCACCAGCCATCCGAGTCCAAGCTCCAGCGGCGACCTTTCGGTGCCGATGCGGATGGTATGGTCGGCCGACACGAAGTCGACATTCGGGCTTAAGAACCCGGCCTCGATGCGTGCAATATTGAGCGCCTGAGAACCGATTGGCCGAACGCCGCGCGACCTTCCGGCTGCCATCAAGGCGTCCCAGTTCGCTTCTGCGTCCTTCGGATCCATCCACAGTTCGTATCCCAAGTCCCCGGTAAAACCGGTGCGGGAAACGGTGACCGCGCGCGAATTGAGCTCAAAGCGGCCAATCTCGAATAGCTTCAATCTTTCCACGCCCGCGAGTCCCAAGTCCTTAAGCAACGCGCACGAGGTGGGGCCCTGCAGCGCCAGCGCGGCAACTTGCTCAGTGACCTCGCTCACTTCGACCTCAAAACCGATGCTGGAATCGAGCAGCCAGTCGAGCTGGCGCTGGGCCGTGCAAATCCGGTATTCGGATTCGCCCAGCCGAAAAATGGTGCCATCGTCGATCAGCTGGCCTAGGTCATTGCACCAGACGCAGTAGCCCACCCGGTCCGGTTTCAGTTTACCCACGTCTCGCGTCACCAAGCGATTGAGGAACGCCAACGCATCGCGCCCGACAATCCGGTATTTGACCATCGGCGTCAGGTCATACAACGTCGTCGCGTTGCGTATTGCAAAGTATTCCTGTTCCACCGTGGTGAACACATCGACGGTGGTATACCCGGCCCAAGGGATGAAGCTATCCGTTTGGCTCAGGGCGCGGGCACGCTCGTGAAATGGGGTCTTGAGCAGCGGCTGCGTG
>Ga0210402_10001940_pt1 | contig 20708 bp, 17 predicted proteins | sample IncBWC7MmetaG_FD_161055 | JGI IMG/M metagenome (GOLD analysis project Ga0210402, IMG submission 161055) | Forest soil microbial communities from Barre Woods Harvard Forest LTER site, Petersham, Massachusetts, United States - Inc-BW-C-7-M | ecosystem: Environmental > Terrestrial > Soil >... | reverse complement strand
CCTGGACGCGATGCTGAACCGCTTCAACAGCGAGCATTGGCACGATGAGGATGAAGTGCGGTTCATCATCGAAGGCCGGGGAATTTTTCACATACATCCGCGCGACGGAAAAGTGGTTTCGATCACAGTCGAGGCGGGAGATTTGTTGCGTGTGCCGCGCGGAACTTGGCATTGGTTTGATTTGTGCGAGGAGCGGCGGATTCGCGCGATACGCTTGTTCCAGGATGTGAGTGGATGGACACCGCACTATACCGAAAGCGGCGTGGATCGCGGGTATGAGCCGGTGTGTTTCGGGCCTCGCTATTTTCCTGGCCGCGCGAATTTGAGCTGAACTTGCCGTTTTTGCCCAACAATTCTTCTATCCTTTGCCTTCTGCTGGACATCGAAGGAACGACCAGTTCTGTTGAATTTGTTTACAAGACTCTGTTCCCGTTTGCGAGTGCGCATGTGGAATCGTATCTGTCTCGACATTCGGCCGAACCGGAAATCAAGCGCCGGATGAGCGAGCTTCGAGCAGAACAGTCCGCCGACGCGGCGAAGGATCCGCAGATAGGCGTCTGGATGCGAGGAACAGCGGAGGAGGAGATTGTTACGGCGGCAGTCTATGTGCGGCACTTGATCGCGCAAGACAGGAAAGTAACGCCGCTGAAAACGCTGCAAGGAATGATTTGGGAAGAGGGATTTCAAAGCGGCGAGTTGAAGGGGCATGTCTATGAAGATGTCCCAGGGGCATTCGCTCGATGGCGAGAAGAGGGAAAGCGAATCGCCATTTTTTCGTCGGGGAGTGTGCAGGCGCAGCGGCTCCTGTTTGGACATTCGGAAGCGGGAGATTTGACGAAATATATTGAGGCGTATTTCGACACGACGACAGGACCGAAACGCGAGGCGGCGAGTTACGAGAAGATTGCGAAGTCGCTTGGCGTTGCAACCGGCAGTGTATTTTTTGTTTCGGATGTTGCGGCAGAATTGGACGCGGCGCAGGATGCAGGGATGCGCACGGCGCTGATGGTGCGGCCGGGAGCTTCGCGGTCTAACGATGTGCGACATGCCTGCATCGAAACTTTTGACGGATTTTAAGGGAAGCAAGGGAGGGACATTTTATGAGCACGCAAAAACAAGTTGTCTTGATTACCGGTACGAGCAGCGGATTTGGGCGGCTGTTTGTGGAGACGTTTGCGAGGAACGGGTATTCCGTGTTTGCGACGATGCGGGGCGTGGCGGGCAAGAACGCCAAATCGGCGGAGAGTTTGCGCGCGTTTGCGACGCAGAATTCGCTGGACATTGCCGTGGAAGAGATGGATGTGACGGATGACGCGTCCGTGGAAAAGTGCGTCGCAAACGTGGTGAGCAAGGTTGGACGGCTGGACGTGGTGATCAACAATGCCGGATTTGCGTACGTGGATCTGATGGAAGCAATCACACTGGACCAGGCGAAGAAGATTTTCGATACGAACGTGTTCGGTGTACAGAGAGTGGCGCGCGCGGCGCTCCCGCAGATGCACAAGCAGGGCAGCGGACTGTTGCTGCAAGTGAGCAGCGGGGCGGGACGTGTAGTGTTTCCGTCGTTTGGGATCTATTGCGCGTCGAAATTCGCGCTGGAGGCGATTACGGAAGCGTATCGCTATGAGCTGGCGGCTTCCGGCATCGACTCCGTGAGCTTGGAGCCGGGCGCTTACAAGACGGAGATTTTCGGAAAGATTGATCGCGGGGCCGATCCCTCTCGCCTGGCATCGTACGGAGGGATGAAGGCAGTTCCCGACAAGTTGAATGAAGCGCTCACCACTTCGGCTGCGGATCCCAAGGAAGTGGCCGACATTGCCCTGGAGATTGTAAGAACGCCATTCGGAAGACGCGTATTGCGCTATCGCATCGGGAGCGGTGGGCCGGGCGTGGTGGAAATAAATAAGCTGACGGACCAGGTGCAGGCACAGCTCTTGAGTGCGTTCGGGCTGGCGGAATTGACCAAACAGGCGAGCGGTTCGTCCGCGACGGCGTAATCACGATTGCCGAAGGAGCACAGCCAAGAGCGGCTGTGCTACCTTTGGCCAATGCTCCTACAAAACCAAGTTGCGTTGATTACGGGCTCCGGCCGCGGGATTGGGCGAGCTATCGCGAAATTATTTACCGCGGAAGGTGCGGCCGTGTTTTTGGCGGCGCGTAGCGAGACGGAGCTGCGTTCGACGGTGCAAGAGATTACCGCAGCGGGTGGACGCGCGGAATTCCTCGTAGCAGATGTTGGACAGGTCGAAGAGTGCCGCGCCGTGGCACGCGGGGCAGTTGAAAAGTTTGGCCGCGTGGACATTTTGGTGAATAACGCGGGGCACTATGGACCCGTGCTGCCAGTCGAAGAGTATCCGTTGGAAGAGTTTGAAAGAGTGATTGACGTGCATTTGCGCGCGGCGTTTTTGCTGAGCCAGCTTGTGCTGCCGGGGATGTACAAACAGAATCACGGCGTAATTCTGAATATTTCGAGCATTTCCGCGAAGGCGGCGTATGGGTGGGGCTCAGCGTATGCTGCGGCGAAAGCGGGAATGCTTGGGTTGACGCGCGTGAATGCGGCGGAAGCGGCGCGCAAGGGCGTACGCGTGAATGCGATTTGTCCCGGTCCGGTGACGGAGACGGTGATGTCCAAGGAATTGGGCGCGGAGCTGGCGAGGAAATTGAATGTCAACGAAAAGGATCAGCTGGATGGATTCCTGAATTCTATTTTGCAGGGCCGCGGACAAACCGCCGATGAAATTGCGCGCGCGGCGCTGTTTTTGTGCTCGGACTATGCCAGCGCCATTACCGGCCAAGCCATCAATGTAGATGGCGGCGCGGTTTTCTCTTAGCGAGCGATTGTTCGCATTGCGCTGAAGCGGGCGAGTTTATATACTTTTCGAGTTCCACAGCCTCTTCGCACGAACTGTGCCCGGAACGAGTACGGGCGTGACGCTCCGCAATCGCGGGATGATTGTGCGCGTGCGCTCCTGCTTGTGAGCCCCAACCGTAGAGGCGGAGCGGAAACTTGAGCCAAGCTTTTTTTGGAACACCGGCGCGCGTCTATTCTGGAATCGAATTGCGCCGGAGCACGCGCATCGAACGCACCGTTCCCCTGTTTATCTCCGGCCGCGACACCGCGGGGCAGGATTTCCTCGAACGTACTTCCGCGGTCAGCGTCAATTTGCACGGCTGCCGCTATCCCTCTCGCCACGATTTGCGCGTTGGGACGTGGATTACCCTGCAGCTTGGCGAGCCTTCGATTGGGGAGATTTCCACCACCGTGCGCGCCCAAGTGAAGTCGGTCCACCTACCGCAAAGCCCGCGAGAAATGCATAGCGTTGGAGTTGAACTGGAAACTCCCGGGAATGTTTGGAGTATTCCCTCGCCGCCCTCCGATTGGGTTGAGCCTTTGGAACGCGGATTCCGCGGCAACGGGGAGACGGCTGCCGCGACGGGACCAGCAAGATCGTCCGTACTTGTCGAAATGCCGAGGCCGCAGCGGAGCGAGCCGGAAGAGATCGTCCGCGAAGCGAACGGGGAGTCCGACGAAAAAGAGGTAAAGCAAACGGCATCAGTGCCCACGCCCACGCCGCAAGTGGTTCCACGCCCGGGCAGGTTGATCCTGACGCAGGACCAGCTAGTGGGCGTGATGCGCGGGAAGATGCAGCACGCGGCGGAAATTGCAGTGCGCGAAGCGATGGCAAAGCAGATTGAGCCAGCAATCCGGGAAGCACTTGCCTCGATCGAGGAGACGCGCATCGGGAGCATCCAGCAGGTAGAAGAGGCTTCCACACAGCAGAGGAACACTTTGCTGCACGCGACGCGAAGTGAGTTGCTGGAGCGGCTTGAGGAGCGCATAGAAGAAGTTCGCGTGCGCTGGGATGCGGAGCTGGACGGCTACCGCATGCGTGCGGAAGAGATTCTGAGCCGCGTGGAAAAGCATACGACGGCGGCGCGGCGCGATTTGGAAGAAGCAAAAGCCGTGGCGGAGCGCGCGGTGCGCGAGCTCGAGCCGCTGCTTTCTTCACATATGGAAAAGACTCAACTGAAGGCCGCGGAAGAGTTCCATCAGGGAGCAGCGCAGGCGGCGGACAGCCATTTGGTGCGGCTAATTGAAGAATCTCAAAACATTGCGCGCGAAACGACCTCGCATCTGGAAGCCAAGGCCGCAGAGGCGCTGGCTTCGATGGAGAGCATGGCGCGGCAAGCGTTTGGGGAGTTCCGCCGGCAGAGCGATACACATGCCGCGCTGACGATGTCCGATACGGCGCAACGCGTTACATCGTCGCTCGCTTCGCTGGAAGCGCAAAACCGCGCCGCTTGCGATGCGCGTCGCGACGCGCTGGAATCGGAAGTAGCGCAGGTGGGCGAGAAGATTACAGAAGAGTTCCGGCAAAGCTTCCGCGCGTTCTTTTATTCGTGCCTGGTGGCAGCGGTGGGTGCCGTTGAGCAACATTCGAAGACAACCCGCGACGGCATGACGCCGGACCCGGAGAAGTTTCTGCCGCCGAAGTTCTAACCGCGCGTTTCCAAACAAAGTTTAGTGCAGTTCGTTTTTGTAAACGACGCCGGCTTTCATTACAAATCTCACCCTCGTCAATTCGGAAATATCCTTGAGCGGATCGCCGGAGACGGCCACTATGTCAGCCCACTTCCCTGCTTCCACTGTGCCTAGTTTGTCTGACCAGCCGAGCAGTTCCGCTGTGACCACCGTGCCCGACTGTATGGTTTGCATCGGCGTCATGCCATAGTCTGCGTAGTATTTGAACTCTTCCGCTTGGTTGAGCGTTTTCCAATCAAAACCGCCGGCGTCCGTGCCAAGCGCGATCTTCACGCCCTTTTTTAGCGCCTTTTGGAAGGCGGTTTTTTCCAGGTCCACCATTTTGACCCAGTTGCCGCCGCGGCCTGGAGCGACATAAGCACCGACGGTGATTGTAGGAACCCAGAAAATGCCGCGCCGGACCATTTCGTCCATTTCGGACTCTGTCAGACCGTCGCCGTGTTCGATGGTGTCCACGCCAGCGCGAAGCGCTGCGGCAATACCGTCGCTACCGATGGCGTGCGCGGCTACTTTTTTGCCAAGGCGGTGAGCTTCGTCCACGATGGCTTTGGCTTCTTCGTCGGTGAAATTGATCATACTGTGCAACACGCCGTCAGACTCGAAATGATATTTCCGGTCGGAGTAATACTTGATCCAGTCTGCACCGTACATCACCTGTTCGCGCACGGCTTTGCGCGCGCCGTCCACTCCATCCACATATTGAACGCCGGTGGGAACCTTTAATTCCCAGGAGTATCCGAGCAGGGGATACATGCCCGTGGGAGTCATGGCGCGGGTCGAGACTTGCATGCGCGGGCCGGGGACTTCCCCGTTGGCGATGGCCTTTTTCACATCCACGTCGGCGTACATGGCGCCTTCCGTTTCGAGGTCGCGGATGGAGGTGAACCCGTGGTCCAGGGCTATGCGCGCGTTGCGCGCCGCCAAGATCGCGCGATAGGGTATGGATTGCTTGAGGAGCTGCTCGTCGTACTCTTCCGCTGTGATGTCGCCATTAAGCAAGACGTGGGTGTGGACGTCCATGAATCCTGGCAGGACCGTGGCTTTGGACAGATCGATGATTTCGACGCCGGCGGGGACTGGCCCGTTTGGAGTCACAGAGATAATCGAGTCTCCTTTGATGAGGATGACGGCATTCTCGATTGGAGTAGCGTGCTTGCCGTCAATCAGACGGCCCGCGCGGATGGCGATTGTTTTCTCCGCAAGGGTTTTGGGCTTCTCTTGGGGCGAGGCGACGTTCGAAAGCGCGAGATTGAATGTGACCAATACGAAGAAAAGGCATCCGATTGCGTGTGGCATTGCAAGCTCCTCAGCGGGCGAGAGGTTACCAGTTTTTACGCCAACTCGACTTCCTTTTTTGCCTTGTTCAGGGATTGGTTGGGGGCCGTCGCGCAGCAGGATATTGCGTTCACCGGTAAGAGCCGTGAATTGGCCGAATTATGGTGGCTCGCGGCCTGAGAGACTGATAGAAATTGGACCAGATTCGCGTATAGTATGGGGGCATGAATTAGACGACGGGACTCTACCGCTGCCCCCGTTTGCAGTTACGCCGACCCCGTCTCGGTCCCAAAACTATCTCTAGAGGAGCACCTCGCCCGAAATGCCGGCCGCCGACTTGTCTTCCCTCAAAATTCACGATTCCGCGCGACCAAAAAGCTCGGCGGGTAAATTTCTGGGCATTTTCGCCGCTGTACTTGGCGTGTTTGTGCTCGCCGGTGGCGGGGTGCTGGCCCTGCGAACGCGCAAGCCAGTGGTCGAGGTAGCTTCGGCGCGAGCGGCGGGCGGATCGCAGGAAGTCACCGCGCTGAATGCGAGCGGGTACGTGACGCCGCGGAGGCGCGCCACGGTGGCGGCAAAGATTACGGGGCGCGTTACCGGTGTTTTCTTCGACGAAGGGAACAACGTGCACGAAGGACAGTTGCTGGCCACGCTGGACGATTCCGACGTACAGAAGCAGCTGGCCTCATCAAAAGCCGACCGGGATTCCTCGGTGGCGGCCATCGCCGATCTGCAAGTGCAACTGCGGCTAGCGCAAATCCAACTGAAGCGCACGAACGACCTGTTCGAGGCGAAGGTGCAGACACAAGAAGCGCTGGATAATGCGGCCGCGTCGGTGGACAGCCTGAAGGCAAAGATCGCGCTCGCGAAACAGCAAGTGATGGGAGCGGAAGCGCGCATCGCGGAAGCACAGCAGGCGGTGGATAACTGCACGATTCGGGCACCGTTCGCGGGCAGAATCGTTTCGAAGGACGCACAAGTGGGCGAGATGGTCTCGCCGATTTCCGCGGGAGGCGGGTTCACGCGGACGGGCATCTCCACGATTGTGGATATGAATTCGAACGAGATTGAAGTGGACGTCAATGAAGCCTATATCGCCAAGGTGAAAGAAAAGCAGCGCGTGGAAGCACGGCTGGACGCCTATCCCGATGATAAGGACAAATATGCGGCGCACGTACGAACGGTGATTCCGAGTGCGGACCGGCAAAAGGCGACGGTGAAGGTGCGCATTTCGTTCGACAAACTGGACGACAAGATTCTGCCGGATATGGGCGTGAAGGTGGCGTTCCTGGAAGATGAAGCGCCGAAGAAAAAGGATGTGAAGGCCGACGTGGCCAAGGCGGTCATTCCGCTGAGTGCGGTGAGAAAAGAAGGAGACAGCCAGTACGTGCTGCTCGTGAAGAACGACGCGCTGGAAAGGCGTGGAGTAAAGCTCGGCGCGGAACACGGCACAGATGTGGAGATTATTGCCGGCATCAGCGCGGGCGACAGCGTCGTGGTAAAAGGCCCTGAGAATTTGAAAGACGGTCAAGGCGTGGAAATCAAACAACCTTAGGAGCAAAAAGAGATGATTCGCGTGGACGGACAAGGCAGTTCGAAGAGCCTGATTCAAGTGCGAGGCTTGAACAAGACGTACAAACGCGGCGGAGAAACGATTCAGGTGCTGCAAGGATTGAACCTGGACGTGGACAAGGGCGACTTCGTGGCGTTCATGGGGCCGAGCGGTTCGGGCAAGACAACGCTGCTGAACCTGATGGGCGGGCTGGATGTGCCGACGTCCGGAACGATCTCCGTGGACGGCGATGAGATTACGCACATGTCCGCGAGCAAGCTGACACAGTGGCGTGCGCGGCACGTGGGATTTATTTTTCAGATGTACAACCTGATTCCGGTGCTGACGGCGTACCAGAACGTCGAACTGCCGCTATTGCTCACGAAACTCTCTTCTTCGGATCGGAAGAAGCACGTAGAGACGGCGCTCTCCGTCGTCGGCCTTGCCGACCGCATGCATCACTACCCGCGGCAGCTTTCCGGCGGACAGGAACAGCGCGTGACGATTGCGCGCGCCATTGTTTCCGACCCAACCTTTCTTCTCTGCGACGAGCCGACCGGCGACCTGGACCGCAAATCCGCTACGGAAATCATGCTGCTGATTGAAGAGCTCGTCGGAAAGCACGGCAAGACGGTGCTGATGGTGACGCACGATCCCGTCGTCGCGGCGCGCGCTCACACAACGCTGCATCTGGAAAAAGGAGTTTTGGTGGAAGGCTCCGTGAACCGCGAGGCCGCGATGGCAGGAGGTGCCGCATGAAATTCAGCCGATTGATTCTTGCAAATCTTTTCCGCAAGAAGATTCGCTTGATGCTGACGCTCGGATCCTTTGCCGTGGCGCTACTGCTATTTGCGTTTCTGGCGGTCGTCAAAGATTCCTTCCGCCGCGGAACGGATATCGCCGGCGCCGATCGCTTGATCATCATCAATCGCACCTCGATCATCAACCCGCTTCCGCTTTCGTACCGCGACAAAATCGCGCGCATCCCAGGCGTGAAATCAGTTACGCATAACAATTGGTTTGGCGGAATCTATCAGGACCAGAAGAATTTCTTCCCGCAGTTCGTGATCGATCCGGACAACCAGCGCCAGGTGATGTCAGAATTGATCGTGCCGGACGACCAATGGGCAGCCTTCTTGAAGGACCGCCAGGCGGCGATCGTAGGTGCGCGCACGGCTGCGCGCTTTCATTGGAAAATCGGCGACCGCATCCCGCTGAAGAGCACGCTGTGGGGCGGCAGCACGCCGGAATTCAATATCGTTGGCATCTATCACGGCAAACGCGAGCAGGACGACGAAACGCAATTCTGGTTTAAGTGGGACTACTTTGAGGAGAACGTACCCGCCCGCATCAAAGGAAATGTAGGCTGGTACGTGCTGCGTCTGAATTCGCCGGACGATGCTGTGCGCGTGGCCAAAGCTATCGACGATGAATTTGCCAACTCCCCGTATGAAACGAAAACGCAGACGGAGTCCACGTTCATTGCAAATTGGGTAAAGCAGTTTGGAAATATTGAGTTTCTGATCATTTCGATTGGCACGGTGGTCTTTTTCACGCTTCTGCTGGTCACAGGAAACACGATGGCCATTTCTGTACGCGAACGCGTCGGCGAATTGGCGGTGTTGAAGGCAATCGGCTTCGGCGACCGCACCGTATTGTTTTTTGTCCTCACCGAATCGCTGGCGATCGCGCTGGTCGGCGGGCTGCTCGGTTTGGTTCTGGCCAAGCTGACCGTTCCGCTTCTAGACAAACTGCTCAACGGACGCTTACCGAACCTGATTTTGTCGCCGAAGATCCTCGCATATGGCCTCGTTGTCGCAGTTCTCGTCGGAATTGCAAGCGGCTTGCTGCCAGGGCTCAGCGCGATGCGTATGCGGGTCATCACCGCGCTCAGGAGAGTCTGAAATGGCCATCCCGCTGATTTACAACATTCGCAGCGTTCGCGCGCGCTGGACATCCACGATTGTGGCGATTTTGGGCATCGCTGGGACAGTCGGCGTCTTCGTCGCAATGCTTTCGCTTGCCCGCGGTTTCAAAGCTACTCTCGTGGCTTCGGGCTCCGCCGGCAATGTACTGGCATTGCGGGCCGGCTCGCCAACGGAGATGATGGGCGGCATCACGCTCGATTCCGTAAAACTGCTTCAGGACAAGCCCGGCGTGGCGCGTGATCCTAATGGCACTGCGTTAATCACACAGGAAGTGGTGGGTGTGGTTCCCTTTCCGCTGATCAGCACGGGTACAGACGCTAACGTACAAGTTAGAGGAGTCTCTCCCAACGTCCTGACGGTTCGGCCGTTCGTGAAGATGGATCAAGGCCGCATGTTCCAGCCGGGGCTGACGGAGTTGATTGTCGGCAAGAACGCTTCGAAGACCTACCTGGGAATGAAGCTGGGAGATACGCTCAATTTGGGAGGGGGACACTGGAAAGTCGTCGGTGTCTTCGATGCAGGCGGCTCTTCGTTCGATTCGGAAGTCTGGTGCGATTCGAAAATCCTGAACGAAGTTCTGAAGCGCCCTGATAACATTTTCCAATCGGCGACGATTCATTTGACTTCCAATGACGCGTTTAAGGATTTCAAAGACGCTGTCAGCAAAGATCCACAGCTTGATCTCGACGTTGTCCGTGAAGTGGACTACTACTCGAAGCAATCGGAAGCGATGACCATTTTGATTCAGGTCCTGGGTGGATTGGTCGCGGGAATCATGGCGATTGGAGCGATTTTCGGCGCGCTCAACACCATGTATTCGGCGGTGGCGGAGCGCGGACGCGAAATAGCAACTATGCGCGCCGTGGGCTTCGGAGGAGGATCGGTTGTCTTTTCGTTCCTTGTGGAGGCGCTGTTGATTTCGTTCCTCGGCGGGGTTCTCGGCTGTCTCGCGGTCCTGCCGTTAAATGGGCTAACGACTCAGGCCTTGAATTTCCAAACCTTTTCCAGCCTCGCCTTCGCATTCAAGATCACGCTGGACTTACTTATCGCGGGTGTAGTTTTCGCGCTAGTGATGGGCGTGCTGGGCGGATTGCCTCCAGCGATTCGTGCGGCAAGCCGGCCGGTTGCAGCCACCCTGCGGTCGCTCTAGTAGAAAAATCCAGTAACAAAGAAGAAGGCCAACCGCTCTCTCAGGACGGTTGGCCTTTTTCATTTCAATCTACTTCTGTGGAATCAAGCCCTCTCCTGAAGGAGGCAGGAAGAACCCGTTCCAGTGTGCTCTGGCCGGAGCCAGAAACTCTTACGCGGCCTTGCTAAGCGGGCCGTTCGATTCCGGACGCTGCATTGGGCGGCGAGCCAGGTCACTCGCGGCGCTCACGCCACGACGAGCCAAGACTTCCACTTTGTTCACGCTGCGCCGAGCTGCGAGCACTGCGATGTTGTCGCTTTCCGCGATACGCGCTACGGCCAGTTCCCAGCCCTTTTGCGCCACATAGACGCTCACGGCAAAAGTCGCGATCACGGCAAACAAAGCTGCAAAAAGAGCAAATGCGGCAAGCAATTCCCGCACAAAATACACCTGGGTCAAAACCACGATTCCCAGAAACCACCACATCCACTTACGCCCTTGGTCTGCTGTCTTCATCCTGTCCCCGATTCCCCGTTCTAACTTCCAAGTGCCGATTAGGTAGTGACGTCCTACCCCCTATCGTTTCCTTACGGCTTTTCCCACTCCGTTAGATGCGCCGTACTGTACGAAGTTCCAGTCGTTGTACCTGTCCCATTAGACAGTAGGAGGGGACCAAATGCGATGGTACAGAGGTCACATTTTAGTCTCTAAACGAGTCTCCTAGTACGGATGTTACTGGTCCATTCTTGGTTTACGCCATTGATAACATTAAACTTACTGTGGCCAGTAAAATCTCATTTTGATTCACCAAAGCTTCGCTGTACCTCCTGTGGAAAACCTGTCCCAAAGGACAGGCAGTTTGACATTTTTTGTCGTAGCCCACGGCAAATGGAAGATGACAAAAGAACGACATTGACGTGATTGTTTCAGTCGGCTTGCTATGGTTTAATCCCGCCAGACCCCAGCACATGGAAGCTCCTCTTATTCTTCTGCTGATTCTGCTCGCAGTGCTCCTTATTGTTGGACCTATTCTGGGCATCCTTGCATATGCTGGCGTGCGTCGTTTGGACGAGGCTCTTCGGCGGCAAAATCCGCAGGAATTGACCGCGCGGATTTACGCGCTCGAACAGCGGCTTGTAAAATCGGAAAAAAGCGGCGTGGCACAAGCGACTCCGCCACCGCCGCAGCCTGTGGAGACGCGTCAAGCCGAACACCCAGTGATGCCAGAAGTGCCAACGCCAATCGCGCAGGCACCGGCCACTCCTCCTCCTCCCTCGGCTCCTGCAAAACCGAGAGAAGCCGCGCCGGTACTTCCCGGCGCCGGATTCGCGGCCCCTCCGTTGCATGCGTCGCTGGGAAAAGAATCACAGGCTGAGGACCTGGAGACAACGATCGCGGGTAAATGGTTCAACCGCATCGCTATCGTCACACTGCTGTTTGGCTTTTCCTTCGGGCTAAAATTCGCATTCGACAACAACTGGATTGGCCCGTCCGGGCGAGTTGCGATTGGGATATTGCTGGGCGCGGTGATGATGCCGTGGAGCAGTTGGCTGCTGGGCCGGGGCTACTCCTATTTCTCTGAAGGAATCGTGGCGCTCGGCGAAGCAACTCTGTTTCTCTCCGTGTGGGCGGGCTGCAGTTACTACACGCTGTATTCGAAAGACGTCGGCTTCCTGGGAATGATCCTGATTACTGCGGCCATGGCAGCGATTGCGCTTGGCCGCGATTCGCAGCGTATTGCGGTGCTCTGTTTGCTTGGTGGATACGCGACTCCGATTCTCGTAAGCACGGGGCAAGATCACCAGGTCGTCCTGTTCACGTATTTGCTGATCCTCGGCGCGGGAATGCTGGTAATGGGCGAGCGCAAAGACTGGTATTCGCTGGCGCCGATCTCCTTCGTCGGCACGCAACTATATTATTGGGGCTGGTACGTGGAGTTTTACCATCGCGTTCCTTCGCCGCTCGAACGGACGACGATCTTCGCGACGCTTTTCTTTTTGCTGTTCGCCACACTCCCTGTACTGCGCGCTGTCAAAGAAGGAGTCCTGGGCGAACTCGATATCCTTGTCACGACCGTGAATTCGTTCGCGTACATCGGCACTCTGTATGCGTTGTTCTGGCCCGATGACCGCTGGCCGTTTACTCTGCTGATTCTGGCGCTGGCCGCGGGACATATCGCCGTTGCGCGAGTGCTGCCCGCCGCGAGCGACGGCAAGAGCGCGCTGGCTCGCTACATTTTCGCCGGGCTCGGCTTGACGTTTGCTACGCTGGCCATTCCGATTCGCCTGGAAGGCAAGTGGATTACGTTTTGCCTTTCCGTGGAGGGCGCGATTCTGGTTTGGTCTGGTTTCCGCGCGCTCAGCGGATTCCTTCGACAGTTCGGTTACATCTTGTTGGGCATTTCCGCCGTTCGCGTACTGCTTTTCCCACCGCCCGCAGGAGCATTTCTTTTCAACCAGAGATTTGGCGCCTATTTTCTGCTGATTATTTGTTTTGGCGTGGCATTGTGGGCGGCGCGCGAACACATGGAAGACACTGGAGATCAGGAAAGGAACGAGCTCGGCGTATTTTCGGTACTCATCAATGTCTATGCACTCATCGCTCTGTCTCTCGAGTTTTGGGACTATTTCGGCAAAGTCTCGACGGCACTCCAGCCTTATCTGGCGCAACATGTTTCGCTATCCGTTTTGTGGACGGTCTATGCGATTGTGCTAATTCTGATCGGGGTTCAGCAAAAATCGGCGCTGCTGCGCTGGCAAGCGCTCATTCTATTCGGCGTAACTGTTGTAAAGGTTTTTATCTACGACCTGAGCTCGCTGGAAAGCGGCTATCGGATTCTTTCGTTCCTGGTGCTGGGCTCAGTGTTACTGGGTGTCTCGTTTCTTTACACGCGCAAACTTTCTCGAGGTCGAACGCTTTGAACATCTTCCATAGACGACGCGCAGTGGCGGCCGCAAGCGGTCTTCTTGTAATCACAGCATGCGCTTTTGCCACTTCCCTTCCTGCCCAGTGGAATTCGTGGCGATACATGCGCGAGATCCAGCCCGGGCATCCGGGAGCGCTGAATTACATTGCTATCGGCCCGGATGTGCTCACGCACGCTGCGGAAGGCACTTCCGATTTGCGCGTCCTCGATGAAAACGGCATAGAAACGCCTTACGTCGTGCGGACTTCGATCGGCGTGACGAAAACGGAGAGCTGGCAGGCGACGATTCGGGAAAACAGTTTCGTTCCCGGCAAATATACGCAGCTCGTACTCGACCTGGGTGTTTACCCGCGCTTTCACAATGCGGTTCGCTTGGACACGCCCGAATCGGATTTCATTTTGTGGGCGGAAGTGGATGCCAGCGACGACGCGCGCACCTGGCGCATCGTCAAGGAGCGCGCTCCGATTTCCCGCTTTCGCAGGGAGGGACTAGACGGAAACCAGACCATCCACTATTCGGAAAACAACGCGCGCTATTTGCGAGTGCAGGTCCGCGAGGACGACAAACAGTTTCCGGTGACGGGCGCTTCCGTTTTCCCTTCGTCGCTAGCGAGAAAGGACGTAATTCCTGAACAGTGGATCGCTTTGCAAGACGCACGCGGCCCGGACGACAACTCGCCGGCAGGACAAACAACGTGGACGCTCGACCTCGGCAACACCCATGCGCCGATTAATTCGCTCGCGTTTAGCACCAATCAACAAGAGTTCTACCGCGGCGTGCGCATTTCATTCAGCGTGGACGGAAAGGAATGGACCGGCGGAGGCGGCGGAGAGATTTACCGCTATCAAGAGGATGCTCGCAACGAGGAATCCTTGCGCGTGCCTGCCTACAGCTATTCCGGCGCACGCTTTTGGCGCGTGGAGATTTTGAATGGCAATGATGCGCCGCTTTCCAACGTAAGGCTTTCCGCGTCCATGATTCCGCATCTGGCTCTTTTCCGTCCCGCCGCAGGCCACACTTATCGCATCGCCTATGGAAATGAAAAGGCGCTGTCGCCGCGCTACGATCTGGAGCGAACTCTGCACATCAGCGCAACCGAAGAGGCATTTGCGGACGCGCTCGGCCCCGAGCAGGAAAATGCCGGCTATCAAGATCCGCGGCCCTTCTCTGAGCGGCACCCAGCAGTACTTTGGGGATCCTTGGCGCTGGCGGTGATTCTTCTCGGCTACACGGCGCTGCGCACGATGCGCACCCCTCCCGCGAATTCCTCAAATTAATCATTACTGCATGTCATCCCGAGCGAACGCGAGGGATCTGCTTTTTCATGTGTTTTTGATTTCGGGAAAACCGGGGGCGCTTCAGTGACCTTTTAGCGGATAGCCCACGTCGAACGGCAATTTTCCATCCAGGCGCAACACCTTCACGGAACTGTTAATCGCGTAAACATCCACAACACCGATGGCGCCCGGCGTTGCTTCCACTGTTTTCAGGATCTCGTCATCGCTGGTCACCAGCTTTACGACCGTGCGCGATTCATTCAGTTTTGCGATTGTGGCTTTTGCCTCTGCCGGTGTTCCGCCAAATAGTTTTTGCAAAACGCCCTGCATTTCCGGCGCGTCCGGATCTTTCATCACGATCGTGAAGTTTCTGCCGTCAGGCCAGGCTTTGGTTGTGCCCTTGCAATATTTGACGAGGTCCACCAGCGGCAAATCGCTAAGTTTGCTGCCTGCGGACGCTACAACTGCCATGTTCTTGCCGGCTGGGAGTGCGGATACCGCAAACAAGGCGGCCAGGCACGCGACGGATAGAAACCGCAATAATTTGCCGTGAACTCTGATGTGCATGGCCCACTTCACCCTTCGAGAAAGATAGCTGCAGTATTGCGCCGCTGGCCGCGCGGCACAAGTAACCGTTTCGCACGAATTTTCTGTGTAGCGAATCCGGCACTCCATGTAAAGAACGCGCACACCTGTACTTCGGACCAGTTATTTCGCCGCGCCGCGGCGCGTTAACGTAAAGCCCTGAACGCAACTGGTTTCCCTTTTCGAGGAGTCCGGCGATGAATCGGTTTTTCGCGCGATATTTTCTTCTGATTTTTCCGGCTGCGTTTGCCGCGGGCGCATGGGCGCAGGCGCCGCAACACGTTGCGGAAGCCAGCTCGCGCAGCTCGAAAGGCTCGCCTTCTCACGTTCTACCTTCCTCAAAATACAAACTTTTTGGCACGCTTCCCGTTTCCAGCAAGTCGGTGGAAGCGCGCCGACTCCTTGAAACAGCGGTTAACCAGTACGAAAACGTAATGCTCGAAGAAAGTGTTGCCACCGCAAAAAAGGCGGCTGAGAAAGACTCAAACTTTGCCTTGGCTTACGCTGTGTGGGCTTTCGCAGCGCGCCGCGGTGAACCCAACGCCGAAATGAGGCAGAAGGCCCGCCAACTGGCGAAGAACTCGCCGCCGGAAGAACAGCTTCTCGTACGCTGGATGACCAGCGTGGAAGACCAGAACTTGCTGCCCGCGATCGCTTCCATGAACGATTTGCTGGCGAAATTCCCGGAGGACAAACACATCCTCTATCTCACCTCTGAATGGCTTTATTTTCAGCAGAATTACGAGCGTTCGCGCGTGATGATGGAGCAGATTCTGCGAATCGATCCCAATTTTCCGCCCGCACTGAACATGTTGGGCTATTCCTACGTGGAAAGCGGAAATCCCGATCCTTTGAAAGCGCTGAATTATCTGAGGCACTATTCCGAAGTGCAGCCGAATCTGCCGAACCCGGAAGATTCGCTCGGCGAAGTTTCGCGTTATGCGGGCAGGGATGATGAATCGCTGGAACACTACAGCCACGCGCTGAAAATCGACCCAAAGTTCATTACATCGCAAATCGGGCTGGGAGACACTTCCACGCTGATGGGAAATTTCTCTCGGGCGCGTGCGGAATACGACAAGGCGACGGTGATTGCCACCATTTCTCGCGACACTTTCCATATCGCATACCAGAAGGCGTTGATTTCCTTTTGGGAAGGAAAACCGTCGGACGGATTCAATGCGCTGGATTCATTGGCGGCAAAAGCGCACGAAGCGAAAGAACCCTACGCCGAGGATGAGATTTTATTGGGGCGCGCGCTACTGACCGCTGACTACGCTGAACAATTGAAGCGCCTGGAGGCGATGGAGACCATGTTCTCGGCCACGGTTTCCGGCATGAGCGAAGGCGACCGCAATCCCGCGTTGTCTGAAATTCTTCGCGACGAAGTTCGCGCGCATCTTGCGCTAGGGCACATTGCGGCCGCGCAAACGGTGGTCGCGAAGCTGGAAGCTCTGGCAACTTCCACTGGCGATCAGATTGCGGACGACAATTTTGATTCGACGCGCGGCTTTCTTGCGCTTCAAAAAGGCGAATATGCCGCGGCCATTGACGGGCTTTCCTCCGATTCGCATTCTCCGCTTCTGGTGCAACAGCTTTCGCTTGCGCTCGAAAAGTCCGGCGACGTAAGCGGCGCGCAAAAATGCCGAGCACGGCTGAAGTTCCTGCGCTCGCCCACTGTCGAATGGTTTTTGGTCACGCATCCCAACGGATTTCAGGCCACAAATGAGGAAGGATCCGCGGCCAACTAATCTTCACCCCCCAACACAGACGGCGTCGGCAACCTTCCCCCGGGTTTGCTGGCGCCGTTTGCCCCCTTCAGAAAACGAACTACGCTTTCTTTAGAAGTCGCGTAATCCAAACCAAAACTACGGCTCCAATAAATGCTGTGATGATTCCGCCAATCATTCCGCCTCCAAGCGAAATGCCCAGCTTGCCGAAAAGCCAGCCGCCCAAAAATCCACCGAGAATCCCAAGGATGATGTCCACGATGATCCCGTAGCCGCCGCCCTTCATCACCAATCCGGCGAGCCATCCTGCGATGAGCCCCACTACTAGCCAATAAATCATTTCGTTCTCCTTTTGTTACTTCCTGCCTGTCCCTGAGTGGCTCTCTTTTAGAACACACCCTTGCCAAAGGTCAACCTCAATCCGGTAGCGAACAGCAGATCGTTGCCCTTGAGGCCGGTCGGAGGATTGCTGATGTAGTTGTCGTTGAACGTGACTTGCCAGCCGAGCCAGTTTTTCAGCTTGGTGGAGATATTGGAATTGAATGCGTAGCGATAGTTACCCGTGTTACTCAAATCCGGAAAAAACGTAAAGTTTTCGCTTACCGTGGTTCGGCTTGTGATTTTCGAATCGAGCGATTCTCCAATGACAATTTCCCCATTCTTCTGCGTCAACGAAGCAAAGCTCGTCGGAGGCACCGTCGGCAGCGTGTACGCGGCGAAATATTCCTGGTTATAGCTGCCGCCGCCGAACACGTCGAACGTCGTGCGCGCGCTCTTGATAACGTGATAGCCGCCTCCGCCGCCGACAACATTTTGCAGATCGAGATGCTGGAGCGCGTTATAACCGAAGTCCGTGAACCCAAACACGAAGATTTTTTCAGAAACGTTCAGGTCGCCACGAACGCCTCCGCGAATTTCGTGCGCGATCACCTGGCTCGGATCCGTCGCGTTGTTTTTTCCATACACCGCCGTCGTGTAAACGGAGATCTTGTCGCGCGTGGTGACGCGCGCCGCTTTTGCCGCCAGCGTAAAATTCACCGTCGAAGAATTACCGCTGGTCACGCTGAGTCCCGTATCCACCAGCCCGCTCCAGAAATCGGTGAGCCTGGGATGCTGCAAACGGTAAACTTCCGCGTCATGCGCTGCCTGTTCCGCGTCGTTGCGGACGAAGGTCACGTTTTCTTTTGCGGCTTTCACCTCCCCAGTCGTCTTCGTCGTCACATCAAATGTGCCGTTGTCGGTAGTCACCGTGCCGACAATCGTCTGCCCGTCCTTCAGCGCCAGATGTAGCGGCTGCGCTGAAACGATCGAAGCAATTGCGTCCCACTTCACGCTCACGTCGCCTGCCAATTCCGTTTTGATCAGAAGAGTTTCTTCCTTGTCGTCGGTCTTGACGATAGTTCCGGTCAAACGGTCGCTGTTTTTCAAAGTCACTTGATCGGCGATGGCCGTCGTCGCGCAAAGACACAAAAAGAGAGCAGCAATTCCCAGACTTCTCATTTTTCTTTCTCCTTGCAATTGTGTGGCTGGGTGATCCCGGGCGCGGGACCTGTGAATCGGGCACTTGCCCCCGCAAGAACGCCATTCAGTTTACTTGAGGGCGCTGCCACCCGCCACGATTTCGACGAGCGCCCCGTGGGTCAGTTTGGATTTCAGGAATCGTGACACAAAAAATCGAAATCCAAACTGACCCAGCCAACGAGTTGAACTTCGCGTTTCTGTATGCGTCCCTTATACTCGTTTAGTTCAGGGGCACGACGCACTTTCCATCAGGGAGAATTCGTTTCATGCAGCGCCGCATGCGGCTATTTCTATTGGCACTTTTTTCGTTCGCCTTGCTTGCTACCTCTTGCGGAAAACTGCGCGGGCAACGCGATGCTGCCTCCCAAGCTGCGCAGCGGCCAACGATTGTGTTCATCACGGATTTCGGCACGGCGAACGATGCGGTGGCGCTGTGCAAAGCGGTGATTCTGAACATCGCGCCCGACGCCCGCATCATGGACATCACCCATCAAGTAACCCCGTTCCAGATTGAAGAAGGCTCGCGCGATTTGGAGTCGGTCTCCGCTTTCTATCCCTCCGGCACTGTTTTTCTTGCCGTAATTGATCCCGGCGTCGGCACTTCCCGCAAAGCGGTGATCGTGAAAACAAAAAAGGGTCAATATTTTGTGCTGCCGGACAATGGCCTGATTACGCCAGTACTCGACCGCGATGGCCTCGAGGCCGCTCACGAAATCACCAACGAATCGTGGATGCTCCAGTCGGCGATCTCTTCCACGTTTCACGGCCGCGATATTTTCTCGCCGGCAGCCGCGCATCTTGCGGCGGGCTGGGACTACACCATCGCTGGGCCCGTCGTTCCGCAGCTCGTGCGTTTGTCGCCGAAAGTTGCCACTATCGAAGAAAAAGGAATCACCGGCGAGATTATCGGGCTCGATGATCCCTTCGGCTCGCTCATCTCGGATATCCACGGAGAAGAATTCAAGAAGCTCGGTTACAACCTCGGCGACAAAGTCAGCTTCCAGTTGAACGGAAAAACGCTCGTTCTGCCTTTTGGGAAAACGTTTATGGATGTTCCCGTGGGAGACTCGCTGCTCTATCAGGATTCCCGCGGGCGCATTGCCATCGCCGTGAATCAGGGCAACTACTCCAGGAAATTCGGCATTGAGCCGCCCGCGACCATTTTTGTGCCCCGCAAAGGCACTCCTGTAAAACACTGAGCGCGCGAAAAAACATACCTGTCTAAATTTTCGATAATTGAGAAACTTTGCCGCAGCGCCTTCGTTCCTCTCTTAGAGGACGTTCCATGCCGAACCGCGCACTGCTTTCCGCCTTTTTCTTTCTAATCGCCTTTTCGTCGAGTGCTGTTTTACACGCGCAGACGGACTCGCCGCCTCCCGCTCCTCCCGGAAAACTCATCAGCATCGGCGGCCACCGCATGCACTTGAACTGCACCGGAACAGGATCCCCAACCGTTGTCGTTGAATACGGTGTTGGCGATTTTTCGACGGATTGGGTGCTCGTGCAAAATGCCGTGAGCAAGTTTGCGCGCATTTGCACTTATGACCGCGCCGGTTATGCCTGGAGCGAACCCGGCCCCCTCCCGCGCACCTATCCACAAATTAATTTGGAGCTACACGAGTTATTGGCTGCGGCAGGCGAGCACGGGCCGTATGTGCTTGTTGGCCACTCCTTTGGCGGGCCGCTGATTCGGTCATACACCGCGCTCTACCCCAAGGAGGTGGCTGGACTGCTGCTCGTGGACACGGTTCACGAAGACCAACGAATCCCGATTATGGGCAAGGCGGTGCTGCTGCGCGGCACAGCAACAGGCCGCACAATTCCCGAGCCGCGGCTTACGGTTCAGCCGGAAGACGGCGCGCCTCAATACGTCCCTGCGAGTACCGATCCAGTGGAAGCGCCCCTGGATAAACTACCTGCGAAAAATCAGAAGATTGATCAGTGGGCCAGCGTGCAACCGGGCTTGCGCGCGATGGGGCAGAGCGAGCTCGATTGGTCGCCGGAATCGCTCGCGCTAATGAGCGCGTCGCCGCAAAAAGGTTCGCTCGGCGCTCGGCCGCTGATTGTGCTGACGCGTGCCGTAGGCGGTTACGACAACAATATGGATGTGCCCGCCGCGGAGCTGGAGCAGGAACGCCTCGCGCTTCAGAAAAAACTGGTGGAACTCAGCACCAATGGCAAACAGCGCATCCTTCCCTGCGGCCATAATATGCACATCGAATGTCCCGCCGCCCTCACCGA
>Ga0210402_10001939_pt1 | contig 20716 bp, 22 predicted proteins | sample IncBWC7MmetaG_FD_161055 | JGI IMG/M metagenome (GOLD analysis project Ga0210402, IMG submission 161055) | Forest soil microbial communities from Barre Woods Harvard Forest LTER site, Petersham, Massachusetts, United States - Inc-BW-C-7-M | ecosystem: Environmental > Terrestrial > Soil >... | reverse complement strand
CATCGTCGATTGTGACGATATGCCCGGTGGAGTCGAACTCCTGACATCTCTGCGCACTACCCAGAGCAACGCCACGTCGGTTGCCTTCGCCGTGCTGAATGGCGATACCACCACGCAGCAAGCATTTAAGATCGGCGCCAATTTCGTATTGCAAAAACCACTGACCCCGCTCAATGCCACACGCTGTTTCAACGCTGCCCTGAACTTCATGGTGCGCGAACGGCGCCGCTACTTCCGTCATCCCGTGGAAATGGCAGTTCGCATCAGCCTGCCGGAAGGTCAGGATCTCAACGCCACCGCTACCAACCTCAGTGAAGGCGGAATGGCTATCCACCTGAATGGCAAATTGCCCAAGGGTGTCGTGACCAGCCTGCGCTTTACGCTTCCCGCCACCAACACGTCGCTGGAACTGCGAGGCAATACGGCCTGGGCTGATGGATCGGGGAACGCTGGAATCCGCTTCATCGAAACGCCCCAAAGCGCCCAATATCAACTCGAAAAGTGGTTAACCGACCGCCTTCAGGACGAATTGCCCGCCCAATTGCAGCCCCATCTGAAAGTGCAGTAGATAGTTCAGGGAGAATCCAGTAGAAAGTTCAGTAGCCGCCGCCCGCCCGGAGTTTTCCCTTCGTTTCCCTGCTGTCAATGACGAACCCAGTTACAAACTTTTCGCGACCCCGCTCCCATGGCAATCTGAAAAGACGTTCCGCCGGAGGCCGCCGTTGATCACTCTCGATGAAAGAATTGCCAAAACCGAAAGGCTCTTGCGCCGCCTCGAAGATGACAAGCCCTACCTGCGCGCCCGGTTGTCCGTTCTGGGAGCCGAGCATCGTCACAGCGCCACGTCGTTCGCCGATCAAGTCCGCGCTGAAGCCGAAGCCGAACTCCGCCGTCTGCTAGCCGAACGCGGCATGCCGTACGACTGGACTATCCCCCAACCCGCCGACTGACGGAAAGGCCCGGTCGTAAGGACAGCGAAAGAACCGCTGTTCATGGCGATGGCACTTCATCGCCAATCCGACAAAGCAAAAAAGCAGTTTGAAAAGCAGAGAAGCTTCAGAAAAAGCAGAAAAGCTGCTGAACAGCGAATGGATATAGTTAGAACGGTGGAAGAGCGGCCCTTCGGGGCCGTTTAGCCACTTAAAATGTGAAGGGCTTTAGCTCCGCGCCTGCGCGCCTAAACGCTGACCCCAGCCGCTGCACTGACCATCGGGGCGGGCGATGCTTCTTCCAGTGTCGTCTCTTCCCAGTACGACTTATCCCGCAGCAACCGCGACACCAGCGCCGTATGCATCGCGTGCCCGGCCCGGTCCGCCACTACCGATCCCAGAACCTGTTTCCCGATCAGCGCCAGGTCTCCAATCAGATCGAGCACTTTGTGCCGCACGAACTCGTCCACAAAACGCAGCGGCGGATTCAGCACGGCGTCGCGGTTCAGGACGATCGCATTCTCGGTCGAAGCTCCGCGGATCAGCCCCTGCTGCCGCAGGGCCTCGGCCTCATGCATGAACCCGAACGTGCGCGCCGGGGCAATCTCTTTCAGGTAACTGCCGTTCGTCAGCTGCACGCAAAAAGTCTGCCTGCCAATCTTCGGATGCGGAAAGTTAATCGAGTACGAAACCGAATACGTATCCGCCGGATACACCGCGATGCATTTATCGCCTTCCCGCAATTCCAGCTCCCGCGCAATGCGGAGATACGTTCGAACCCTGCGCTGCTTGCGGATCCCCGCCTTCTGGATCATCTCGACGAACGGTCGGGCACTCCCGTCCAGGATCGGCAACTCGAGGTTGTCGAGTTCCACAATCGCGTTATCGATTCCAACGCCAATGAACGCCGACAGCAGGTGCTCCGTTGTCGAGATCAGCACGCCCTTCTTCATCAAGCTGGTCGCGTAGCTGACGCGGGCCACGTTCCGCCCGCTGGCTTCGATCTCAAAGTTATCCAGATCCGTGCGCCGGAAGACAATTCCCGTCCCTGCCTGCGCGGGAAGGATGCGCAGCGTGACAGGAGCTCCGCTATGGAGACCAACCCCCGCGCATGTTACGGCAGTGCGAATTGTCTGCTCGTGGGTCAAAAGGAAATCAAGTAAGTAGGTGACTGTTCATGAGTTTACCGCCCGGAGGTGCCGAAAGCGCGTGGCAAAAAAACCACAATCCGTGGCTTTGCCCACAAACCCACCATAAAGCCAATAATCTGAGTTATTTATGGGCAGGTATAAAAGTTTTTGGGCAGAAGGGGAAGACATGAAATCTTCACAACACCGCGACAGGGCGCATCCGATTCAGCTTGCGGAAGAGATTGTCAGGATAGTGGGCGATGCTAGTGACTGTACTGCAAGCACAGCCATCCAGATCGCCCAACTCCTTTTGAGCCACCGCAACATGGAATTGATTGATTTGCAGCAGGGGTTCATTCGCGATTCTGTCGATTAGCAAATTTCATAGCCTCGAATATTCTGCTTAGTTCGAGACGGATGTGCTGCAACTCGGTTGTGATTGCTTCAAGGCCACTTACGATTTGGGCTTGGCCCTGTAGTTCATTTTTTGGGAATGGGTTGTTCATTGGGAAATCTCTTTTCCGGGGGAAGGCGTGAAGTCTACATCAGATTTGAGCGAGATTTCTAGTAATAGATTTTTGGGGTGATGGGCTGAAAATCGGATCAATTCCGAGTTCGTACATTTCGTGGATAAGGACAACAAGGTTGTGACAGAGAATCTTACAAAGCGTTTCGTTGATCATGGCGACATCGGTTTTGCTGCGAAGCGAGTCGCCGAACTTGCGTTTGATCATCGAGAAGGTGGATTCGACGTTGGACCGTTTGTGGTAGTGCTGGAGAAATTCGTCGCGCTTGTACATGAAGTAGTGGAACATCTGTCCGAACGTGCCGCCAATGCCGCCAGTCGCGTTGCCCTTGAAGGAAATGAAGGGAGTGCCGCCGAACTTGTGAATAGCGTCGGTGCTGATGTTCCCGCCGTAAGCCTTGTCCGCCGATACCTGCGAGATGGTGAAATTCTTAGCGGTGGATTCGACAAGGGGCGGAAGGAATTTCACATCACTAGCGTGCTTGTCGCCGATCTCAACAGCGGTGACAACGTTCGTCCGAACTCCGCAAATCAGGTGACACTTTACCCACTCGCGCTTGACTTGTTCCTTCCCGTACTTCACGTCGAACCAACGCGCAAAGCGAGTAGTCATGAAACCGGACGAATCAACAGCGAAGTCAGTTTCCACCGAGGTAAGCGGGAGGCTGCTCTGCGTAATCAGGTTGCGGAGAATCGGTGTCATTTCGGGATTCTCAAGGTAGTTGAAAATGCTGTTGTAGTGCGGGGTGCGGGAGATGAAGCCCTTGATGTGTGCGTCCCGAAGATCGCTCATAAAACGTCGTCCACTGACGGTGGAATACACCTTGAACGCGACAGCGAAGATTGCATCGGAGAGCGGAAGGTTCGGACGACCAGCACGTTTAACCTGCGGCTGCTCTACGGTTCGGCACAGGTCGGCCAACAGAGATTGGAACTGGTCTTTCTCGTTCGTCTGGGCGGTGTTGTATGCCTTCCATGCTTGCTGATACGTCTGGCGCTCAGTGGAAATCGCAATCGCTTCCGTGACTCTCTCCGAACCATCCTCGAACAATTCGCGCTGCATCACATAGGTTGCCGCAAAAATGTGCTTGCACTTCTGGCGGCGAGTTTCCCAGTCGGGACAAGAGCACACAGGCTCAGAGTCCTGAATCCGACTGACCATGTAAAAGCCGCCATTAGACTGCGAAGGAACTTTCCACCGATCTCCGTAGCGGCTGATTTTCTTGGTGGCTGCCAGTACAATTCCGCGTTGCTCTCTCAGGTCCATAAAGGCCTCGATTACCTGAGAAATATATTATTACTTAGGTATATAGTTGTCAAGGATAATATGTACCTTGACAATATATTATTATCTCCCGTAAGATTGGATTCATGGCGCTGGTCACAGTCAAGCAAAAGGGGTATCGTTGTAACAGGTGCGAGCACGAATGGGTGCCTCGGAAGAGTACTGCCGGAGAACCCAAAGTTTGCCCGTCCTGCAAAAGTCCATACTGGAACAAGCAGCGCGTGTATAAACTTAAAGCGCGGTAAAAAAGTTGGGGTGGCTGGTCGGCCTCGAACCGACAACCTGGGGATTACAAATCCCCTGCTCTGCCCATTGAGCTACAGCCACCACAAGGCTGCGAGTGAGAGCATCGCGTCGCAAACGTTTGCCTCTCACTCGCAGTTTCACAATTCAAAATGGAATATCGTCCTCAGTGATTGGCGGGGATTTCCACTTGTAGTAGACGCGGCCTTCCTCCTTCTCTCTCTCGATCTCTCCTGCTTCTTCAAGGCGGCTAAGAATCTTGTAGATCGATGCCATCGGGGCAGTGAGAGAACTCATGTCATATCCTTTTTCTCCCAGCTGCTTGCGAACATCTTGAGGCGAGAATTTTTCGTCGTTGTACCTGAACACAAGACGTACTGCGTCCGTGATTCCCAAATTAGAAATCTCATCGTCAGAGTAGTAAGGCAGTTCGGCCAGCGGGCCGAGGTGATTAAGAACTTCGGTCAGGTGCTTAATCTTGTTCCTTACTTCAACAAGTTCCGTCTCAAGCTCCGTTCGGCGATTAACGAGATTGGATCGTTCTTGACTAATTGCCGCCCATGTTTGTTGGAAATGCGACGCATCCATACTGAAGAGGCTAACGAATGTCTGTAGACACGTCAAGACAAAAAGATAAAGCGAACATAGACATGGGGTGGACGCCATTAATTGAGCACTCAGAGTCGGAGATTAAGGCCTGTTTGGAAAGAGTGCGCAGATTGAGAAAGTCATTGGCTTTCTTCAAAAAGAAGGCGGCCTCTGGGGCACCTTTCCCGGTGGAGGTTATTGGGCAGCCCTGCCGATTATTGGGCAGGAAGGAATTTGGGGGCAAAGCCACAATCCGTGGTCATTCCGGACGCAGAATCGCTAAGCTATTCAGGGTAAAGGGAGATGTTTGCGGGTAGTTCCTGGGGTTCCAGCCCGAAAGTACCGTGATTCAGGCCCGTCTAGTCCGAAATAAAGCCCGAACTAAATCTCTCTGACTTGTCTGAGGAACTCTGCCGGCCTACTTCTTCTTCATCGGCTTCATGGGATCGTAATCTACCGTGGCGTCAAACAGGGTTTCCGACAGCGGCAGATTATATTGCGAAGTATTGATAAACCGCTGATGCGTCATCTCCCCATTGAAGTTCCGCGTGATGGAATGGGGCGTATTGATCCCTTGCACCAGTTTGTAGTTGTCGTAAACCTCATCTTCGACGTTCTTCTGCTTGTCGTCGGGATCGCGCCAGGTAAAGCTGGTCTTCACGGGCAAGTGCGAGTACGTGTCCATATTCACGGTAACGGAATCGTTCTGGCCGTTGACCAGCGTAACCTGGTCCGTGCCCTTGCCGTCGATGATCGCGGTTCCGTCGTAAAAGAGCGCAACCTTCGGATCGTGAATCCATTTCTGGAGCACCGTATGGAGAGAGTGTTGATGGCGCCGCAGATATGCGGCGAGCTCAACTGGATCCTCCGGAGCCGTTCCCTTGTAGGTGATCTCGTATCCCTTGCCGCCGTTGTGGACGACCACGATGTCGTTCTTGTTTTTCTTTTCGTGGCTCACCACGATAATGCCCACCAAAGGTAGCGGAACGACAACGTTGCCACGCCCGATGAGTTCCAACCGATCCTGGTCTGGATACCGGGTAAACATTCGGTACTGCACGCCGACGCTCCGGCTTTCTCCGTGATGCAAACTGTAAACCCGGCCCTCCTCGCCCTTATTTTGAGCGTTGAGGTAAGCATCGCCTCCCAAAGCCTGGATCGCCTGGTCGAGCAGCGCGCGGGCTTTCGTAGCGTTCTCAAGGTTGTTCAAATTGGGAGCTGGTGCAACCGGGCCCGAAGGAGCAGCCGGGACCGGCGGAGCGGAACCCAACTGGCCATAGGCCAGCGTCGAAAACAGCACGATTGCAGGGAAACGATTCATCTCTATCTTTTCTGTTAGAAGCGTACACCCCCATTTTAGCTGTCTTGGGCGCGTCTTATCGTCGACTCGGCGATTGAAACAGTTGCCGAAAGGCTGAGTTGTGGTGTGAAGGTATCGTTTTCCAGCGAGTACAGGGATGTCAGGGGCATTGCTTGATCCGCTCTCGTGGCGGGATGTAATGTACTCAATCAATCTTCACCTCATAAAACACGCACTAGGAGAGCGGATGAAATTCAAGGGCTGCGTAATTGGATTGATGTTGGCGATTTTTTCTTCCTGTCTGGGTTGGGGGCAAGGCGCGCAGCCAGTCAGGACAGTAGTCATTCACGCGGGGCGGCTGCTCGATGTGAAAACTGGCAAAACGCTGACGGGTCAGACCATCGTTATTCAGGGCGATAAGATCACCCGGGTCGAATCATCTTCCGCTATCGACAAATCGCTTCCCGCGGACGCGACCGTTATTGATCTCCCCAACGCGACAATCCTTCCTGGACTGATCGACGCGCATACACACATTACATTCAACCCGAATTTTGGTTATTCGGCTTTGGGCATCTCCATTCCGCGGGAGGCGCTGACTGGGGCGCACAACGCGAAGGTCACACTCGATGCGGGTTTCACCACGATTCGAAACGTCGGAGCGAATGGATATTCCGATGTTGCGCTGCGGGATGCCGTGAACGCGGGAGACGTTCCGGGACCGCGGATGCTGGTGAGTGGTCCGGCGCTAAGTATTACGGGCGGACATTGCGACAACAATCTGCTGCCGTTTGAATATCACGCGGTCGATGGCGGCGTGGCCGACGGCGTGGAGGCCGTTCAGCATAAGACACGCGAGATCATCAAGTATGGGGCGGACCTGATCAAGGTATGCGCTACGGGCGGGGTGCTCTCGCATGGAGACAATCCGCAGGCTTCGCAGTACACGCTGGAGGAGATGAAGGCGATCGTGGCGGATGCGCATCGACTGGGGCGCAGAGTGGCGGCGCATGCGCATGGGGCGGAGGGAATCCGGTGGGCGTCGATGGCGGGCGTGGATTCAATTGAACATGGCTCTTACATCGACGACGCGGCTATCGCGGAGATGAAAAAGAACGGCACCTACCTGGTGCCGACGCTTTATCTCATGGACTGGTTCTTCGACAATGCAGAGAAAATCGGCACTCCGCCCGAGATGGTCGCGAAAGGCAAGGCCGTGATGCCTGCCGCGCGAAAAAATGTGGCGCGCGCATTTGCAGCCGGCGTTAAGGTCGGTTTTGGAACGGATGCGGCGGTGTATCCGCATGGGCTGAATGCGCACGAGTTCGCGGTAATGGTCAAGCTGGGGCTGACTCCGTTGCAGGCGATCCAGTCGGCGACGATCAACGATGCCGATCTGCTGGGATGGTCAGACAAAGTGGGAACGATCGAGCCGGGCAAGTGGGCGGACATCATTGCTGTCGATGGCGATCCTCTCGCGGATGTGACGACGCTCGAGCGAGTGAAGTTTGTGATGAAGGGCGGCGAGGTTGTGAAGAACGGGTACGCGAAATGAGGTTAGAAGTGTGAGGCCAGATTGCAGAGATGCAAAAGCGAGTCGCTAGGACCAGTGCGCGCGAGCGAAAGCATAGATGATGTAAGCACCACCCAGCCACATCGGCAGCAGCAATAGGCGTTGCCTGTTGTACGAAGCCTCCCAGAAAGGCGCGCCCGAAGCGCCTGCTTCGGCATCAATTGATTGTCTAGCCGCGAGATTGCCCTCCTCGGTTTGCTTACGTGCCCCGAGATTGGCGTTCAGGCATCTGACAGTCGTGAGGAGGGCTTCCGAAATTTCGCTCTCCAGCGCACTCACACAGCCGAGCAGGAAGTTGTGACACCAGACTGCCAGGACTGCCACGAGCAGCCCAAGGGTGGTAGGTATAAGAGAAAGTGCAGTTCGCGAGGCAACCATAGCCCTGTAAGTGCTTGCCTCCATACCGGAACCGCCAAATGCTTCCAGGATGACGAAGCACGTGCCCACAAGTCCGACAAAGGGCGCGGAGGACGCGACTGTAAGAAGAGTGGTGAGTCCAAGTTTCAAGTCGGCAGAGACCAGCATTCGACTGCGATGGAAGGCTCGTTCGGCAGCTCCGATAGCCTCAAAGTCCGTGAACTTCGGCGGCGCATTAACAAATGCCTTCATGCTAGCGGCGACTACAATCGCGACGTGACTCCGGCTGCTTTTCTCATTGAGCGCGATGACTTCGTCGAACCTGCCCGCATGCAGCGCTGATTTGGTATCTCGGATGAATGTTCGCGATTGCTTGCGGGCGGTGATGTAGAGGTAGAGTCGGTCGCCCAGGATGACAATGATGTTGGCTAGCATCAGGACGAGAAACGTGACTGCACACCGACCAAAGGGGCCTATCACGCGCCAGAAAAGTCCAATAGGCGACTCACGGCCACCGAACAGCCATGGAAAATCAAAGTTGGTCATCTATCTGCAACCACCACACGGCACAGAATAGTCCACACATGACAGACACCGCGTTGCATGTTCGTGTTCCCCTGCGGCTAAATTCTGCTACATCGCGCAGCGGAAGCCGACAAACTCCTGCGATCCGTTCGGGGTGTGGCTGTTGCGGTATTCGACCCAGAAATTCACGGGGGCTCCGTCATAACTGCCGCCTCGAAGAACACGCCTTGTTTTGACCTGCAGGAAAGAATTGCCGCTGCGAGAGCGGCCCCCGCCGATAACGGGATTTTTCTGCGGATCAGACGGATAAGGTTTCCACTCATCGGCGTGAAGAATCAGTATGCGAAGTGAACAGTATCCTTCGCGGGCAGACTGGGGCCGGTGTAGAATCGTGACGCCAGCATACGGGTGCTAAAAACCTCGATTACCCGGCGCGTCTAACGCGCTATTTTTGCCGCAGCAAATTGACCGAGTAGTCTTCCCCGGGCGAACTTCCTGAAGCGGAGGTTTCATGTCCACGCCTTCGATAAGTCCTGAGCCCTATAAGCCCGCCATTCTCCTCAAGCGCCAGGCGTATGCGATCGGGATCGCCTCCGCGCTCACGATTTGTGCATTGATCGTATGGCCCAGACTGACGGAGTGGCTGCTCACGACAGACTTCCTTCCCCACCTCTACTGCTATTTGAAGAATCCAGCGCTGATATGGACCAACGTGGTAGCGGACTCCCTGATTGGGATCGCCTATCTGGCGATCTCAATTACGCTGGGGTATCTCGGATACAAGGGGCGTCGAGACATTCCTTTGCCCTGGATGTTCGCGATATTCGGGCTTTTCATCGTTGCGTGTGGCGGCACCCACTTCATGGAAGTGGTCACCATCTGGATCCCGGTGTATATCTTATCTGCGGCGGTTAAGTTGCTGACGGCCGCAGTTTCGCTCGCCGCAGCGGTGGTTCTTCCCTTTACGGTTCCGCAAATCTTCGAGCTCGTGCGGCAGGCGAAAGCATCGCAAGAAGTGAACGAGCGACTGCGCGCTAGTGAGGCGCGCAAGGAGGCTCTTCTGCAGGAAATTCACCATCGGGTCAAGAACAACCTGGCGGTGATCTGCAGCCTTTTCCACCTGCAGTCCAATCAGACCAAGGACGAGCAAAGCGTTCAGGTTTTTCGTGACATGGAACGGCGCGTCCATTCGATGGGTCTGGTGCACGAGAGCCTGTACAGTTCGGAACATATCGGGCGGATCGACTTTGCCGAGTATGCGAGCGCGCTGGCGCAAGACATACTTTCGTCGCATGGTGGCGACGGTGTCGCGGTAAGGATGAAGTTTAAGTTGGAACCGGTCATGATGAGCATCGATCTGGCAGTTCTGTGCGGTTTGATACTCAACGAGCTGATTTCGAATGCGTGTAAGCACGGTTTTCCGAAGGGCTCCGACAGCGAGATTAAACTGACCCTGCGCAAGGCGCCGGACGGGAAGTGCGTCCTTTGCGTGGAGGACAACGGGGTCGGCGTTCCCGCCGATCTTGACATCACGACAAGCAAATCGCTGGGGATGAGACTGGTACGTTCCTTGACCCGGCAGATCCGGGGATCGTTTGAACTGGTCAAGGTCGATCGGGGAACCTCGGCCTGTTTGCAATTCAGGGTGGATCAAAATGGAAACTAAAGTTGTTTCTTCAGAGCGGCGTGCTCTGATCATTGAAGATGAGACACTCATCGCCGAGGATCTGGAAGAGCGTCTGTCGAGCCTTGGGTTTTCGGTCATCGCGTCGGTTGATTCGGCCGAGGAAGGTGTTGCGATTGCCATCCGAGAGCGGCCCGAACTGATTCTGATGGACATCCGGTTGAGTGGCGAGAAAGATGGTGTGCAGGCCGCCGCCGAGATTCGCCAGCAGTTTGATGTCCCGATCGTCTATCTGACCGCGTATTCCGACCCGTCAACCGTGGAACGGGCGAGGGCAACGGAGCACGACGGGTTCATTCTGAAGCCGTTTCAGAGCCGCGAATTGCAGTCGACGATTGATGTTGCAATGCAGCGGCACGATATCAGGGCGAAGAATAAAGCGGCGAGGCCGTAACGAATCGGCGCCTATCGCGGAAGGGACTCTATCCGTGTAGCAACTCGGTTACATCGCGCAGCGGAATCCGACGAACTCCTGTGAGCCGTTGGGGGGATGGCTGTCGCGATACTCGACCCAGAGATTTACCGGGGCTCCGTCATAGCTGCCGCCGCGGATCACGCGCCTCGCCTTGATCTGAAGGAAAGAATTGCCGCTACGGGAGCGATCTCCGCCGACAGCGGGATTTTTCTGCGGCTCAGAAGGATAAGGTTTCCACTCGTCGGTCAGAAATTCCCAGACGTTACCTGCCATGTCGAGAATTCTGAAGCCGTTGGCCGGGTAAATGCCGGCGCGCGTGGTTGTGTGCAGCTTGCTGCCTGCATAGTTCGCGTGTTTTGGGTCGACGGGTTGGTCACCCCATGGGAAGAGCGTGTTGCGTCCGCCACGGGCTGCAAACTCCCACTCGGCTTCGGTGGGCAATCGCTTTCTTGTCCAATGGCAGTAGGCCATGGCGGCGTACCAGTTCACATTGACGACTGGATGGTCCGCCTTGGTGGCGAAGGTCGCGGGATCGTTCCAATGCTTGAGGTAGTTTCCGTTGTCGAGGTCGCGGTTGACATGGTTCTGCTGCCATTCGGGATTGGCGTCCGTGAATCTTTTGAAGTCCGCGTTGGTAACCGGGAACTGGTCGATGTAATAGTCGTCAATGGTGACCTGGTGTTTGGGGACTTCGTCGCGAAACAGCTCGGGTGAGTCGATTCCGAAAGTCTTCTGGAAGCGGGGGATTTCGGCGGCGTCGATCCCCATGGAGAATGTGCCGGCGTGGATGCGAACCATCGGGGCCGGGACAGAGACGGGGGCAGATTTTGCCGCCTTCGGGGACGCGGGTTTAGCGGCGGGATGCGCGGCCGTTTGGGATAGGCAGTTTCCCGAAATCAGGAAGATCAACGCCGAAATCAGGGCAGACGCATTGCAGGCACGCAGCGCGGAAATCTTGTCGATGGACATGCTTCCAACATAGACTGTGCGCGGGGCAAAGGGGAAGCGCATGAACTGGCTGATATGGTCGCTGCTCTCGGCATTTTTCGCAGGCGTAACGGCGGTTCTGGCGAAGGTTGGAGTGCAGGGCGTCGATTCCAATCTGGCGACCGCGATTCGCACGGTTGTGATTCTCGTTTTCGCATGGTCGGTGGCGTTTGTGACGAATCAGCAGTCGATCAGTTCGATTGGTCGCCGCACCTGGATCTTCCTCATTCTCTCGGGACTCGCCACCGGGCTTTCATGGCTCTGCTATTTTCGGGCGCTGCAATTGGGCGAAGCCTCGCGCGTGGCGCCAATCGACAAACTCAGCGTCGTGATCGCGATCGCGCTGGCCGTGATTTTTCTGCACGAGCGGCTGACGTGGCACCAGTGGGTAGGAGGATCGTTTATTTTTACAGGGGCGCTGGTGCTGGCGTATCACTAAGGCGTCTGCTCGGAGGCCGCGGGCTTTGCCGCGGATGCGGCGGCGCACAGGGAAAAGTAAAGAGCAATCGCTACGAAAGTTTTTGCTTTGATCATTACCGTAGGCACGCCGAGCGCACTCACTGAGCGTGGTCATCGGCCCTCTGCAATTCCCACAGCGCTGGCAAGTGATGAGCGGATTTCCTGGTTGGTCAGGACCCTGGCGATCTTGTCCCTCATGTACTTCATCGAAATATCATGGTGTTCTCGGTCGTAGGAATCGACGCAGTCTGCCGCCACAATGATTTTCCAGTCTCGCTGATAAGCATCAATCGCCGTGACCCGAATGCAGGCGTGACTGTTAATCCCTGCGAGAATAAGCACGTCAGGCCGCAATCGTTGGAGAGTCTGGTCCAGTTCCGTGTTATGGAAAGCGCTGTACCGCTTCTTAATCACTACAGGGTCGGATGGATCAAATTTCAGATCTGAATCAATCTGACAACCGGCCGTCCCTTTGATGGTGATGCGAATTCCCTTGGTTTTCATTTCAGGAAAGGCGTCCCGGAGATCAGGCTCGAATTCCTGGCGAACCCAGATAATCGGATGACCGCATTTTCGCATTGCGGCGACGAGATCGTTGATCGACCCGACCAGCTGTTGCTTCGCGGTCGGGGCCCAGTTCGCCAGGAAATCGTTCAGCATGTCAATAACGATTAGGACTGGCCGTTGCATGGCCAGAAAGTTAGCACATTTGCACCTTTTGACTTGGGCACGAGCTTAGATGGCCAATTGACGAGAACAGGGAAATAGACCGCTGAACCTGCAATCGGACTTCTTGCCTTGCGCAATTCCTTTAGAATTCTCAGCAGTGTCCATTCAGTTTCAGATTGAAGGGAGGAATGATCGCGCTCGCTTGGGCAAACTCACCACGCCCCATGGCGAGATCGAAACTCCAGTCTTCATGCCGGTCGGTACGCTCGCGTCCGTTAAGGGCGTGCCGCAGGACATTTTGGAAGAGCTGGCCGTCCAGATTCTGCTTGGCAACACCTATCACCTTTATTTGCGGCCGGGGGTAGAAACGGTCCGGAAGATGGGCGGGCTGCACGGTTTCATGTCATGGAACCGTTCCATCCTCACCGATTCCGGCGGGTTCCAGGTTTTCAGTTTGAATGAGCTGCGCAAGGTCAGTGAGGAGGGTGTGACGTTCCGGTCGCATCTCGATGGGTCGTCGCACTTCTTCAGCCCGGAGAGTGCGATGGCGGCGCAGATCGGGTTGGGCGCGGACATCATCATGGCCTTCGATGAGTGCACGGAGTATCCGGCGGATGTTTCGCGGGCACGGGTTTCGATGGAGTTGACGTTGCGGTGGGCGGCGCGAAGCAAGAACTATTTTGAGGAGCACAAGAACGAGGTGCCGTGGGGTAGCCGTCAGCTGTCCGCCGTCAGCCGTCAGGTTCCGGACGACGTGGCGCCTGCGGAGGAGCGACGAGAGACTGGTGGCGTCCACGGACTGCATATCCCTCGCTCCGCTCGGGATGACAGTTCGTTCAGCGGGGATGGGGAAACGACGCAGGCGCTTTTTGGGATTGTGCAGGGCGGGATGGATCGGGAATTGCGGCGGGAGTCGGCTTTGCGGACGGTGGAGATTGGGTTTCCTGGTTACGCGATTGGCGGGCTTAGTGTCGGGGAGCCGCGCGAGCTTACGCGGGAGATTGTGGAGTCTACCCTGGAACATCTCCCTCGGGACAAGCCGCGGTATCTGATGGGGGTGGGGACTCCGGAGGAGATCGCTCTGTATGCTGGGATGGGCGTGGACATGATGGATTGCGTCTTGCCTACGCGGGCGGCTCGACATGGGCTGTTGTTCACTTCTGAAGGGAAGATATCGATCAAGCAGGCGCGCTATGCACAGGATGCGGGGCCGCTTGATCCGAATTGCTCTTGCCGAGTTTGCGCGCGGTACTCGCGGGCTTATTTGCGCCATCTTTATGCATCCAACGAGTTGTTGGGGCAGGTGCTGAACACAATTCACAATTTGAGCTATTACATGGGAGTCATGAAGAGCGTGCGGGAGCGGATGCGGGCGGAGGGGGCCAGCCTCAGGGGCTGAAGGCCAAAGTGGATTTTGGGTGTTCGCCTTGACACTAGGCGAGCCGTCCGGCATGCTATTCAGCTTGGGGAAAGAGTCCGTTTTTTTCTGAGCGTACAGGTCCGAAGCGGTAGTTCTGCGACCAGCTCGGTTACCCCCGTGCTCAAGCCTGATGTCGAAGGGTATCCGGCCTAAATTAAGGAAGAGAAAAGAAATCCCGCAAGTCAGCAGCGATAGAAGCAAATTAGTGCCGAGTTTTCCTCGGCAGCCCCGGAGAGGGAGCTTCAGACTGCCACGGCTGATGGGCAATTTTGTGCGTTAAGTGCGTTCCAGGGGATTAACTTGGCAGGACATGCGATTTTCGTAGAGGCAGCCCGCGGATTGGCGGTGTGGTTGCAGACTTCCAGTGGATCGGGTCTGCTGACCATCGCCCCCCTGCTGTTCATTTTTGCCATTTTTTACTTCCTTCTAATCATGCCGCAGCAGCGGAAGCAGAAGAAGTGGCAGGCGATGTTGAGCGAGTTAAAGACGGGCGACAAGGTCACCACCAGCGGCGGTCTGCGCGGGACGATCATGAGCCTGAAAGATGACGCGGTCACGCTGCGCGTGCCGCCGGACAATCTGAAGCTGGAAGTCAGCCGCGGCTCGGTGGTTTCGGTGACTACGCAAGAAGAGAAAGCAGGGGGCTAAACCCATTCAATTTTGCGTCTTTACGACACGGCTGAAGCCGTGCCCCTTCAAGGCGTGTGACGCAGTTTTTTAGGTTGCTGGTTAAGTAGCTTGTGAAGTGCGGTTTTTTATGAATAAGACTCTTACTTGGAAATTGGTTCTGATCCTGGCGATTGTGGTGGTGTTTACGCTGGGGATCTTTGGTATCCCGAAGGATTGGTCGAAGCAGGGACTGCTTTCGGCGGTCACGGACCGCATTCATCTTGGCCTTGATTTGAAGGGCGGCACGCACTTGATCCTTCAGGTGCAGGTCAATGATGCGGTCAATGTGGATTCCGACAATGTGATTGCGCGCCTCCAAGAAGATATGCGGACGCGCAAGATTAATTATGTCGAGATCACCAAGCCGGATTCGGTGGGCCATCCGGACATGGTCGTGGTGAAGGGCGTAGCGCCGGAGCAAAGGTCGGATTTTCTCAGTATCGTCAACGACCGGTTGCCGGAATATGTGGCTGCTGCGGGCGCGGAGAATTCCTACACCATCACGATGAAGGCGCAGAGCCTGGCCGATCTCAAGAGCCGGGCGGTGACGCAGGCGATTGAGACGATCCGGAACCGGATTGACGCCCTGGGCGTAAACGAGCCGGTCATCCAGGAGCATGGGCTGGGGCAATATCAAATCCTGGTGCAGTTGCCGGGTGTGGATGATCCGGCGCGGGTCAAAGAGATCATGCAGTCCACGGCGATGCTGGAAATACGGCAGTCGCTCGATGGGCAGAGTCAGTATCCGAGTCAGGAAGCGGCGTTGCAGGCGCACGGCGGCGTGTTGCCGCCAGATGCGGTTCTGTTGCCGGGCAAGGCGTCACGGGTTGATGCAACCGAAGATGGTCAGGCCTGGTATGTGATTTCGCGGGCGTCGGCCGTAAGCGGAAGGGATCTGAAGAGCGCCGATCCGGACCGGCACAGTGACACGGGACAGCCGATCGTCAAGTTCACGCTGACGGGTGAGGGTGGCAGAAAGTTTTACAGCTTCACGTCGGCGCACGTGGGCGACAGCCTGGCAGTGGTGCTGGACAACCGGGTGGTCGAGGTTGCGAGAATCAACGAACCCATTCGGGACCAGGGCGAAATTACCGGCGGATTCACGGAGCAGTCGGCAAAGGACCTCTCGTTGAACCTGCGTTCGGGCGCGCTGCCGGCGAGCATCAAGTATCTGGAAGAGCGTACGGTGGGGCCCTCGTTGGGAGCCGATTCGATTCGCTCAGGTGTGCAGGCGGCGATGGTGGGCATGATCGCGGTACTGCTGTTCATGCTGGTCTACTACAAGGGTGCGGGGATTAACGCGGACATCGCGCTGATTCTGAACCTGATTATTCTTCTGGGATTCATGGGGTACTTCGGCGCAGTGCTGACTTTGCCGGGAATTGCGGGCGTGATTCTGACGGTCGGCATGGGCGTGGATTCCAATGTGCTGATTTTTGAGCGCATTCGGGAGGAGTTGCGCAACGGCAAGACGCCGCCTTCGGCCGTAGATCAGGGATTCAGACATGCCTGGATCACCATCGTCGATACGCACGTGACAACGATTGTGTCGGCGGCCATTCTCTTTATTTTTGGCACTGGGCCAGTGCGCGGATTCGCTACGACCCTGGTGTTTGGTCTGACGGCGAATCTGTTCACGGCGGTGTTTGTTTCGCGCGTAATTTTTGATTGGATTTTGAGCCGGAAACAACGCGGCGAGGCGTTGAGTATTTGATGAAACCTAGCCGGAACTTTGGGGTCTGAAACTTGGAATTCTTTAAAAACACGAACATCGATTTTCTCGGCAAGAAGTGGTATTTTCTCGTCTTTTCGTTGGTCTTCAGCGTCGCTGGACTGGCTTCCATGCTGTTCTGGCATCACATTCCCCTGGGCGTCGATTTCCGCGGCGGGACCCTGGTGTATGTGAAATATGCGCATACGCCCGATCCTTCGGCTGTTCATGCGGAACTGACGCGTGCGGGACTGAAGAATGCACGCGTACAGGCCTATGGACCGGCTGCCAATAACGAAGTCCTGATCGCGCTCGATATTCAGGAAACCAGCGAACAGGCTCTCGACAAGGGAAAAAATGAGATTATTCAGGCGTTGCAAAGCAACGCGCCGGCGGCTAAGCCGGATCTGAATAACGCCAGTTCTTTGACAATTCTCGACTATCTGTTGAAAAGAGATCCGCTCAATGCGAGTGTGGACGCGAACCAGCGCTATAGCTCCATCACGCGGGCGATTGTGGACTACCGCGACAAGCAGAAGGGCGGCGTGCTGAGCTCGATCGACGAACTCAAGGCGGCAGCCGATCCGGCGGTGGTGGCTTCCCTTCAGGATGGTTTCTCGGTTTCCGATTTTGGAGTGCGGAACGTGGAGATCGTCGGACCGCAGGTGGGAGCGCAGTTGCGCAATCAGGCGCTGCTCGCTACTGCGTACTCGCTGGCCGGGATGCTGATTTACCTGGGCTTCCGGTTCGAATGGATCTATGGCGTGGCTGCGGTGTTGACGGTGTTTCACGACACTTTGATCACAGTGGGTGCGTTCTCGCTGCTCAACTGGGAAATCTCGCTGACAGTGATCGCCGCGATCCTGACTCTGATCGGCTACTCCAACAATGACACCATCGTGGTGTTTGATCGTATTCGGGAAAATATCAAGCTGCTGCGGCGGGAGCCGCTGTCGGTGGTCGTCAACAAAAGCATTAATCAAACTTTAAGTCGAACTATCTTGACAGCAGGCCTGACTTTCCTTACCGTGCTTGCTCTGTTCCTGTTTGGCGGCGAAGTGTTGCGTGGGTTCAGTCTGGCGCTGGTGATCGGAATCCTGATCGGGACGTATTCGTCAATCGCGATTGCGGCGCCGATTCTGGTGGCTTATCAGGACTGGCGGCAGGAGCGCGGCAAGCGGCCGATTGCTATGCCGGCCCGGGCCAGCAGTCGGCAGGATGGTCCGAAAGAAAAAGTTAAGGCGTAGAACGGTTTATGTGGCGTACAATCATGGACTTGTCCGGAGAGACAAGCCTGACAGAAAGAGCACAGACAGTGGGAGCAAAGGGGATGCGGCTGGTGTCTAAGGTACCGTAGGGTCTGGTAGGGAGAAACCTCATGTTTGAAGATAGCCTTATCGAGTCGGGCGGCAAGCTCAAGACCAAGCGGCTGGCCACTTCAGTTATCTCGTTCTTTGGTCAGTTCCTGCTGCTGGGGGTCTTGATTCTGATCCCACTGATTTACACCGAAGCGCTTCCCAAAACTCAGTTGATGACATTTCTGGTAGCGCCCCCGCCACCACCCCCACCGCCGCCGCCGCCGGCCGCGGCTCCGATTAAGGTAGTCAAGATTCAGAGCGACCTGGTCAACGGCCAGTTGCGCGCACCTACCAAGATCCCTGAGAAAGTTCAGATGATCAAGGAAGAAGAAGCGCCTCCGGCTATGGCGGGCGTGATGGGCGGCGTACCGGGCGGAGTTCCGGGAGGCTCAATGGGAGGAGTGATCGGCGGCATGATCAACTCCACCGCAGCCATTCCGAAAGTTGCCACGCCGCAGCGGGTACGCGTTTCGCAGGGCGTTTCGACCGGCCTGCTGATCAAGAAAGTACAGCCGAATTATCCCCCCCTGGCGCGGCAGGCTCGCATCCAAGGGCAAGTAGTGCTGCAGGCTGAAATCAGCAAGGAAGGCGCGATCCAGAACCTGCAATTGATCAGCGGCCACCCCATGCTGGCTCCGGCTGCGATCGAAGCAGTGAAACAGTGGCGCTACAGGCCGTACCTGCTCAATGGTGAGCCGGTGGCGGTGGATACGCAGGTGGTTGTGAATTTCACTCTCTCCGGAGGCTAAACCTCGGGTGGAGTAGTGGCAGTCGGCCCTCCCCGTCCGACGCTTTTCTATCGACGGGTAGTCTGGGTGGGTTCTTCCACCCGGCGGGGCAAGTCTGCCCACGGATTTTCATCGCAGCAAGGTTGTAAAGGATTCGGCTCGGACAGGCGTTCCGGCGGTGAGCGGAGTGTTGTGTCCGAGCGGCTCGTCCCGCCACGGCGGGGAAACGGTCAGAAACAAGTTCAGACGACGTCCGAGGAGGAAAGGCAACTCATGTTAGTAAATCTGGCAACAGTCGCATTCTGCAATATGCACATTTTCGCCGCCATGCTCTTGCAAGGTGAGAGTTCGGTCGGTTGGGACCCGATTTCGCTGTGGAAGCAGATGGGGCTTCTGGCGAAAGCCGTGGTTATCATTCTTTTCATCATGTCGGGCTGGTCGATCGGCGTCATGATCGATCGCTGGATGGCTTTTAACGCGGCCCGCAACCAGTCGCGCGCGTTCGCTCCGGCCGTCGCCGGCGCTCTGCGCGAAGGCAAGATTGACGAAGCGATCAAGGTCGCCGAGCGCAACAAGAAGAGCCACCTGGCCAAGGTTGTCACCGCCGGCCTGATGGAATTCAAGGCTCACCAGGATAGCCCGGGCGAAATCCCTGGCGAAACCATCGAAGCTTCAAAGCGCGCTTTGGAGCGCACGGAAGCGATCGTCCACGCCGAATTGAAGCGCGGACTCGGTGGTCTGGCGACGATCGGATCGACCGCCCCCTTCGTGGGACTGTTCGGCACGGTGGTCGGCATTCTGAATGCGTTTAACGGCATCGCGAAAGAAAAGGCCACCGGACTGGCAGCAGTCGCGGGCGGCATTTCGGAAGCGCTTGTCACTACGGCAGTTGGATTGTTCGTGGCAATCCCGGCCGTTATGATGTTCAACTACCTGACCGGCCGCGTGGAAGCGTTCGACGTGGAGATGGACAACTCCTCGAGCGAACTGGTGGATTACTTCCTGAAGCGCCGGAGCATGCGCCGGTCCTAAGCTGCAAAGACGAAGTCGCCAACATGAGTTGCCGGACGGGCGCCCCTTGCCAGGGGCGCCTGTTCCTCGATCTCAGAGCGGCGGGTGATCGGAGCAGCAGGACGGGAAAGGAATTTCGATGGGCATAAACGTTAGGAACGAAGGCGCAAAAGTTAACTCCGACATTAACGTCACCCCGATGGTGGACGTCATGCTGGTGTTGCTGATCATCTTCATGGTGGTTACGCCCATGTTGCAGCACGGGCAGCCGGTGGATATGGCGCAGGTCAATAATCCCGCACCGATGCCGGATGCCGACAAGGAAGATGCGTTGCTGGTCGCGGTTACTCGTGAGAACAAGGTGTTCTTCGGGACCGATCCTATCCAGCCGGCGGATCTGACTCAAAAAATCAAAGACAAGCTGGCCAACAAGACCGACAAGCGCGTGTTCATTAAAGCGGACGCGCGGGCGAAGTTTGGCTGGGTCGTCGAAGTCGTGGACAACGTACGTTCCGCCGGGGTGGATCAGTTGGGTCTGTTGACCGATCAGAAGAAGACCCCTGGCAATCTGACGACGCCGCCGAAGGCTACGGGCGGACAATAGTCAGCAGCAGTCGAGGAGATCAATTATGGGAATGGGAGTTAGTTCGGGCGGAGGACAAAGCGCGAATATTAACGTCACGCCGCTGATTGACGTGTTGCTGGTGCTGCTGATCATCTTCATGGTAATCACGCCGCTGACGCCGAAGGGTCTGGATGCCCTGGTGCCGCAGCCGCCGCCGAAGGATCAAAAACAGCCGCCGCCGACACCCGATCGCACCATCGTGGTGCAGTTGATCGATCACGGCCCGGGGCAGGATCCGGGACTGAAGATCAACCAGGATGAAGTGACCTGGGAGAGTTTGCAGTTACGGCTGTCGGACATCTTCAAGACGCGCGCGGAGAAAGTCATGTTCGTAAAAGGGGACGACAATATTCCCTTCGCGAATGTGGCCAGCGTGATCGATATCGCGCACTCGGCGGGCGTGGACAAAGTCGGATTAATCACGGCCAAGATTGAAGCAGGCCAGTAGATACGAGGTCAGAGGTCAGAGGTCGGATTGCAGAGGTGAAAGCTTCTGGATCCAGAGTTCTTCACCTCTTGCATCT
>Ga0210402_10001937_pt1 | contig 20723 bp, 18 predicted proteins | sample IncBWC7MmetaG_FD_161055 | JGI IMG/M metagenome (GOLD analysis project Ga0210402, IMG submission 161055) | Forest soil microbial communities from Barre Woods Harvard Forest LTER site, Petersham, Massachusetts, United States - Inc-BW-C-7-M | ecosystem: Environmental > Terrestrial > Soil >... | reverse complement strand
GCTATCTTTCGCCCGCGCCCGCAGCTGGTCCAGATTCCATCCGGCTTTGGCAACGCCAACAACGGGGACGTTGAGATGCCCTCGCTTTATCATCGCCTGCAGCGACGGAAAAATCTTTTTGTAAGCGAGATCGCCTGTGGCGCCGAAGAAAACGAGCGCGTCGGATTGCGAGTTCATCATGGACATCTCCTCTTTATGCAGCCTCTGATTTGTCTGCCGGTTTTTCCAGGTGCCCGCCGAATTGAAAGCGCATGGCGGAAAGAATCTTGTTGGCAAAGTCGGCCTCACCACGGGAACTGAAGCGCTCGTACAGAGAGGCGGTGAGCACCGGCGTCGGGACCGCTTCATCGATGGCGGCTTTGATGGTCCAGCGTCCCTCGCCGGAGTCGGAAACCCGGCCGGCAAATTTCGCGAGCGCCGGATCCTGCACCAGCGAGATTGCGGTGAGGTCCAGCAGCCACGAAGCAATCACGCTGCCGCGACGCCAGACTTCCGAAACGTCGCGCAGATTGAAGTCGAACTGGTAGTGCTCGGGATCGCGCAGAGGCGTGGTCTCCGCGTCTACTCCATGTTGCTGTTTGCCAACGTTTGCGGAACGCAACACAGACAGGCCCTCGGCGTAGGCTGCCATGATTCCATATTCGATTCCGTTGTGGACCATCTTCACGAAGTGTCCGCCACCGTTTGGACCGCAGTGCAGGTAGCCTTGCTCGGCGGTACCATCGATCTTTTCGCGTCCGGGCGTGCGTGAGATATCGCCGATTCCAGGCGCGAGTGACGAGAAAATCGGGTCGAGGCGCTGAACCACTTCTTTTTCTCCGCCGATCATCATGCAGTAGCCGCGTTCCAGGCCCCACACGCCGCCGCTGGTGCCGACATCTACGTAGTGAATTTTCTTGGCGGCGAGCTCTTTGGCGCGACGAATGTCGTCAACGTAATAGGAATTTCCACCGTCGATGAGAATGTCGCCCGCTTCCAGGTGGGGCAGTAAGTCAGCGATAGTCTGGTCCACGACGGCAGCTGGAACCATGAGCCACATAGCCCGTGGTTTCGCGAGTTTCTGTACGAACTCCTTAAGCGATCCCGATCCGGTTGCCTTCTCTTTTTCCAATTCGCCGACCACCTGTGGGGACCGGTCGAACACGACGCAGTCATGTCCTTTGTGGATCAGACGTCGCACCATGTTGGCGCCCATTCTTCCTAATCCGATCATTCCAAGTTGCATATGTTCTCCTCTTCTAAAGTTGCGAAACTCCCTGATTCAATGTCTCCGCGGGTGATTACTTCACGCAGCGCTTCCATGGAGCTTGCCGCCTGCTGCCGACAGGTTCGTTTGCTCGCTTGGTCGTCGCGCATTGAACAGTCTCAGCCGCGAACTAATGACGTCCTTCACGGAATCAACCACTGGCCCCAGAATCTTGTAAGGCACGACTTCGTTGGCGTCTCGCGCCATGCTGGCTTCCAGCGATCGTCTCCATGCCACCCGCAGTTCGGTGTTGATGTGGATGATGTTGATTCCCGCAGCGATTGCTCTCAGAAAGTCGTTATCATCGGTTCCCGACCCGCCGTGCAGGGTGAGAAAGACTCCAGCTGCCTGTTTGATGCGAGCAATTCTTTCGATATCCAGGTGCTTCTTGGTTTCTCCCTGCACCATGCTCTTCACCATGCCATGCATATTGCCGACCGCTGGAGCGAGGACATCGATACCGGTCGACTGAACGAATTGTCGGGCCTCTTCGGGTGTCGTAAGTTTCTTGTTCCCGACAGCCGTTTCGTGGATTTCAGAGCCGGTTCCTATGTCTCCTATTTCTCCCTCCACGAGGATGTTGGGATTGACGGCCTTGAGCGCTTCGACCGCTTCCTTCGTGCGCAAAACATTCTGCTCGAAGGGCAACGCGGAGAAATCGATCCCCACCGAGTCAAAGCCCGCGTTCGCGGCCTCTAGCCCCTTGGTCAGGGAATGTGTATGGTCTGCGTTGAGAAAGACTGGCAGACCCGACTCTTCGCGCAGGCTCTTCACGAGGGCGGCAAGCTGGCGGGCGCCAAAGAAATCTCTCTCTCCCTGGGATGCGCCAACAAATATGGAAAGCTTGGTTTCAGCGGCGGCCGCGAAAACAGCCTTCACCAGCGCCAGGTCAGAGACGTTGAAGTGGCCAAGGGCGGCACCTTCTGCCTGTAGTCGTATCAAAACATCGCGTACTGCACTCATGAAGTTTTTCTCCTGATGACTAAGCTGCGATTCGGTGGTTACTGCGACTCTTTCAGTTTCCGGTAACGCCGAATCAAGGTGTTCGTGGAGCTGTCGTGATTGAGCATGGGTTCTGCGTTGTTCTCCAGCTCTGGAATGATCCGCTGCGCGAGTACTTTGCCCAGTTCGACTCCCCACTGATCGAACGAATCGATGTTCCAGATCACGCCTTGCGTAAAGACGAGGTGCTCGTAGAGAGCAACCAACTTGCCTAAGGTTGCAGGCGTGAGACTATCGGCGAGAATTGTGTTCGACGGACGGTTTCCCTCGAAAACGCGGTGTGGCACCAGCCAATCCGCCGTACCTTCAGCCTTGACCTGCTCCGGAGTTTTGCCGAATGCCAGCGCTTCGGTCTGCGCGAAGACATTGGCCAGAAGCATGTCGTGATGGCGGCCGAGCGGATTCAGCGGCTTGATAAACGCGATGAAATCGCAGGGAATGATTCTGGTTCCCTGATGGATCAACTGATAGAACGAGTGTTGTCCGTTGGTCCCCGGCTCGCCCCAGTAAATCGGTCCGGTCGAGTGCGTCACTGGCTTGCCTTCAAGCGTGACGTGTTTGCCGTTGCTCTCCATCGTCAGTTGCTGAAGATATGCTGGAAAGCGTTTCAGGTACTGTTCATAGGGCAGCACAGCTACGGTTTCGGCGCCGAGAAAATCATTGTTCCATAGAGCCAGCAGGCCCATGAGGACGGGAAGGTTGGAGTCGAAGGGCGTGTTGCGGAAGTGCTCGTCCATCTGATGGAAGCCGTCAAGCATGGCGCGAAAGTTGTCGGGGCCGACGGCGAGCATGGTTGAAAGACCGATCGCGGAATCCATGGAGTAGCGTCCACCGACCCAATCCCAGAAGCCAAACATGTTGGCGGTGTCGATGCCGAATTTCGAAACTTCGGCCGCGTTGGTCGAGACGGCAACGAAATGCTTAGCGACTGATTTCTCATCGCCTCCGAGTCCAGCCAGTGACCAGGATCGCGCGGTTTGCGCGTTGGTCATGGTTTCCAAGGTGGTGAAAGTTTTGGAGGAGACGATGAACAAAGTTTCGGTCGGATCAAGGCCCTGCACCGCTTCCGCAAAGTCGGTTCCATCGACGTTGGAGACAAAACGGAACGTCATGGAACGATCGCTGTAGTGCCGCAGAGCCTCGTAGGCCATGACCGGTCCGAGGTCCGAGCCGCCGATTCCGATGTTGATCACGTTGCGAATTCGCTTGCCCGTGTGGCCTTTCCATTCGCCGCTACGCACGCGGTTGGAAAAGTCAGCCATTCGATCGAGCACCGCATGGACATCAGGTACGACGTTTTTTCCGTCGACCAGAATCGTTGCGCCCTTCGGAGCCCGCAGTGCGATGTGCAGGACCGCCCGTTTTTCCGTGATATTGATTTTGTCCCCGGAAAACATTCCCTCGATTCGGGCTTTCAGTCCCGCTTCGTCTGCCAGCTTGAGTAGAAGCTTGAGAGTTTCGTCGGTGATGCGGTTCTTGGAGTAGTCAAGATACAAGCCGACGCCCTCCGCGGACATGCGCTCGCCGCGCTCAGGATCTTTGGCGAAGAGATCACGCAAATGTAGGCTGGACACTTTCTTGTAGTGGGACGCAAGCGAACTCCAGGCCGATCGCTTGACAGCTCGTTTTTTTGGAAGAGGTTGAGGCTGTGCTGCCATAGTCATACTCCTTTAAGTCTCCACATTATTAGTTCGATATGTCTGTTGTTGATGGATGAACCGCGATGTACCTCATGCGCGGCCTCTGATGTTACTAAGGCTTTCCAACCCATAAGTGGCAGCGCCAACCAAGGCGGCCCGGGTCGTAATGACGTGAACGGGAATGCGGCCCATTAAATCTTTGAAGCGTCCCTTGTTGATGAAAGTCTGCATGAACCGCGGGTCCTTCAGCGCCTCCAGCAAGTGCAGGGCGACGCCGCCGGCCAGATAGACTCCACCTGTGGCGAGAACTTTGAGCGCCAGATTCCCGGCTTCACCGGCGAGGATCGAGACCAGCATTTCGACTGTGGTCCGGCACAACTCACTGGGATGGTTCGGGTCGAAGGCGGCTTCGACGATCGCTCGTGTGTGGTCTTTGGCGGCTGCGATCGTCTGCGCGGCTTCGGGCCTCTCGGCGATTTGTTCTGAGTCGCGAAGAAATTCGTAGATATTGGGAACGCCAATTCCCGAGCAAACGCGCTCTACGCCGACGTGCCCCCATCGCGGCAACAGGTATGTCAGTAGGCGAATCTGCCGTTCATCGGTGGGCGCGAAATCGGAGTGTCCGCCTTCCGAACCGTGCGCTACGTACCGCGAGCCATCCCAGGTGAGAAACGATTCGCCTAAACCGGTACCGGGAGCGATGATCGCGATGGAGCCGTTCTTCACCACCGTCCCTTCATTGATCGTGACCAGGTCCGCTTCCCGCAAGACCGGAACGGCGCGAGCAACCGCCTCCAGATCGTTCATCAAATGGACGGCCTTGAGATTAAGATCCTTCGCCACCGTGCTCTCGTCCATCATCCAGGGCAGGTTCGTGGTTTTCACGCGTCCATCGATCACGGGGCCGGCGACGTCGAACGAGGCCACATCCACCGACATCTTCATCTTGCCGAGGAACTCTGTGACCATAGCTTGCAAGCTGGGATAGTCGGCACTGTGAACTTGCGTCTCGGCCAACGGCGCGTGCGGCCCGGATTCGCTCGAGTAGATTGCCAGGTCAGTTTTTGTGCCGCCGATGTCGCCTGCGATCAGCATGGTGAACTCCGTCGTCGATTTCTTAAGCGGCAGTGTACCGCTCGCTGTTTGGCTTCGATCCACTCAGTGCGTAAAACAAAATGTACAAGTAGCACAGCACGGGCACGAAAAATGCGTGGTGAATTCCAATCCGGTCAGCAATCACTCCCTGCAAAAGGGGCAGGATTGCGCCGCCGACAATGGCCATATTCAGAATGCCGGACGCGTTGCCTGTCAGACAACCGAGTTCGGCTACTCCAAGACTAAAGATGCTCGGAAACATGATCGAGTTGAAAAATCCTACGGCTAGAATCGTCCACATGGCGGTGTGTCCACCGGTGAGCATGGAAATCGAGACCAGTGCCGATGTGCAGATTGCACAGATTGCCAGGAGTTGTCCGGTCTTGATCCGCCGCAATAGCGCGGCTCCAAGAAAACGCCCAATCATGGCGCCGCCCCAGTAAAACGAGACGTATCCGGCGGCTGTTCTCGGAGAAAAACCTGCAATGTCCGGTTGGCCGAAATAGTTCACGAGGAAGCTTCCGATGGAAACTTCCGCGCCGACGTAGGCGAAGATGCCGAGTGCGCCAAGGACCAGGTTGGGATGCTTCCAGACAGAATCAGCAACCGTGGTTCCCGGCCCGCAGGTCGCACCTTCAATCCGTGGCAACTTCGACATCGCGATCATCACCGCCAGCAAAACCAGCGCAGCCGTGATCACAATGTATGGCATCTTCACCGAGGCAGCTTGCTGCACGCGGTACAGCTGAAGTGCTTGCGGCGAGAGTGAATGCAACTCCTCGATCGCCAGCGGCGCTGCACTGAGGATCAGCAGCCCGCCGAGTTTGGGAGCAATGGTTGTGCCCAGAGAGTTGAAGGCCTGCGTCAGGTTGAGCCGGCTTGAGGCCGTGGACTCTTTGCCCAGAACGACGACATACGGATTGGCCGCCACCTGCAGGCCAGTAATTCCGGCAGCAAGCACGATCAGCGCTCCGAGAAACAAAGGGAACGAAGCCAGCGACGCGGCCGGTACAAACAGGAATGCGCCTACAGCCATGGTCAGCAACCCAGTCACCATGGTTCTCTGGTAGCCAATCGCGTTCACGATCTTCGACCAGGGGAGCGAGAACAAGAAATAGGCCGAGAAGAATGCGAATTGGATCAGCATCACCCGCGCGTAACTGAGCTCAAAGATGGACTTCAGGTGCGGGACCAGAATATCGTTCAGCGAGGTGAGGAATCCCCACATGAAGAACAACGTCGTAACAATGGCAAGCGGACGAGCATAACTCACGGGAGCCGTGATGGGCATGACTGTTTGCAGAGGTTTCACACCTTTTGTTATTGGTTGGGTCGCCATTGTAGTCATCTCCTGAGTTACCACCAGGTTTCTGCTTGCACTCCGTAGGTAAGTCCGCTGGTTTGATTCTGGAACGGAACCCCTCCCACAAAACCGCGCAGACCATCCGACCAGTTTGCGTACGTCAGAAATGTCCGCAAAACGGGGCGGCTGAAGAACTTTCTGCCGGCTCCGATTTGAGGCGCGATCGTGATCTTCCGCAGCCATCCGTCGTATTGCCCAGTGCTGCTGCGCGTGTGATCAAATCCTGCCTCGACCGCGAGAGATAGATACTTGGTGAAAAAATACTCCGGCCGGGCCCCAAACGATACCCATTGGTCCCATCCGTGTTCGGGGTTGCCGTCTTTGCTCCTCTGGTAGATGAAGATCGGCATAATCGCGAATTTGTCGTTTGGCTGAAACAGCACTTGCTCCGTGATCAGAAGGCGCCTGCTGCTGTCGATGAACGGACTCGGGTTATCGATCGACGTACTGAAATTGCTTGCGAACCCCGTGCCATACTGGAGCGAAAAAATGTGGTAACCGCCGTGCCATTCGAGTCGTTGGTGTTTCATTCCCACTGCGTACCCGTTGCTGGTCGGAATTACCTGGCCGGCCGGCGTCGTACCGCCCTTGCCGGTGGCGAAGTCAAACCACGCGCCCCACGTGCCGCCCGGCCCCTTGACGTCGTAAAGTCGCACGTCGATGTTGCTCTTGATGAGATTGCCATTTTCGGTTGTGATGTCGGGGCGTGCGCCAGCCAGGTAGCCCACCGCCAGTTTGCCGAACTTGAGGTTCAAGTCCTCGACGCCGGCCCCGTAGCCGCTCATGTCCAACGGATAGAAATCGTCGATCTCGATGTGCTGGCGACGGTAGTATCTTTCCCCGGCCCAGAACTTGGCGTCGGGCTGGCTCTCGAAGATATTTCCTGCGCGAACGAAAGCCTCCCGCAGGCGAAACTGGTCGTTGCCGGTGCCGTTGTTGAAGCTCGCATAGCTGGCTGAATTCGTGGTGTTGGCCTCAATCATGACTTCCGTTTTGAGCCATGCTTTGTCGGAATTCTTCTCCGGATTCAGCCAGTTGTTCACAAAGATGAATTCACCGTACGTTTCAGCCTCGTTACCCAGACGGAATTTTGCGCCCGCCCCCGGAGCCTGGAATGCCACCTGCTGGCCGCCCTTGCTGTTGAGTCCGTAACCAGAGCGGAAGTACCCGTGAAATTCGAAAGTCCCTAACTGCTGCTCCAGCCCCGCGATCTTGGTTTCAGCCTCTTGTAACAGGTCATAAGTCGGCGGGGACGCGATCTGTCCCTGGAAATTAGACCCGACTCTATCGGACTCCCCGAATAGCGTCTTCTTGACGGCTTGCTCGGCGGCAAGTTCGGCGGCGGAGACGGTCGTCTCTTTTTCCTTCTTCGCGAAGTCTTTCTGGTCTTCGATTTGTTGCTCAAGAACTGAAATCCGCTGCTGTAAGTCCTTTGTCGTCTGTTCGTATTGCTGCTTGAGCTGGTGGAGTTGCTCTTGCAGGTCGCTTGACTGCTGAGCCCTCGCAGACGGAAGTACAGAAAGGATCACGCTCGCAATCCAAGCGATCTGTCTCAAGAAAGGTTTACGATCGATCGCCATTCGCGACTCGACCTTCTCCTTTTGAGCTCGCGCTATACCGTAGGAGATTCCTTGCATGCGTGAGATCATCTCCGTTCCCGTTCTGGTCGGAATTCGCGGACAACCTTGGGCCCTCGGATCGCTGGCCAAGGTGACTCCTGCAGCACCGTCATCCCGTCTCGCCTACTCTTACAAATCGTTCCTTTTTGTGCATCCCGCGATAAAGGGTTTTTGCGCTACCCCGGAAGGTTACCGGGGACATACCACGTTCGGGTGTGCCGCACTCGTGACGCAAACTACTCCCATCCGCCCCCGAGCGCTCTGTACAGCTCCACAAATGACAGCAGTTCGTTCAGATCGGATTGTGCCAATCCGAGCTGGGCCGTAAAGTATCGGCTGTCGCTATCCAGTACTTCCAGATAGCTTGTGGCTCCGCCCTTGTACCTCAGGTTGGATAACTTGGTCGCTTCTTCCGCTGAATGGGTCAGCTGTTCTTGTTGGATTCGGAATTCCTGGTTTTTGCGATAGCCAACGAGGGCATCGGAAACATCGCGAAAGGCATGCTGGACAGTTTGCTGGTAGAAGAGTGTGGCTTCTTGAGTTCGCGCTTCGGCGAGTCTGACGCGGCTTCGTATTCTGCCGCCCTCGAACACCGGTTGGATGGCATTTCCGCCAAAATTCCAAAACCCCGCGGGACCGGTGAACAGACTGGTGAGAGCCGAGCTTTGATAACCGCCGGACGCGGTCAGGGAAATTTGAGGAAAGAAGTCAGCCTTCGCGACGCCAATCTGAGCATTCGCCGCGACCAATTGCTCTTCCGCCTGGAGAACGTCTGGTCGGCGCTCTAGCAGAGATGACGGAATTCCCGCGGGCACCTCCAGCGCATGCGGCTGTTCAACAAGCTGCTTTCCACGAGCGATGGCCTGGGGATTCTTGCCCAGGAGAATGCTGACGAAGTTCTCCTGCTGTTCGATGCGCCGCTCCGTGTCGGGAATGGCTTCCGAAGCAGCGTACACCAACTGTTCGGCCTGCCGGACATCGAGCATGGAAGTGGCTCCCCCATCGGCCAAAGTCTGCGTCAGCTTGAGTGAATCTTTGCGGGTGGCAAGCGTGCGCTGCGAAATCTCGAGTTCCAGGTCCAGTTCGCGCAACTCAAAATAGGCGCTCGCGACATCGCTGACCAGCGAACTGATTACTTGTTTCCGCGCCCATTCTTGCGAGAGCAGACTGGCGCGGGCAGACTCAGTTGCCCGCCGGAATTTTCCCCAAAAGTCCAGCTCCCAGGCGAGCGATGCGCTTACTTGGCTCGCGCTTGTTTCGACACTGGGAACACCGGCTGTCCTGGAGAGTTTTTCATTCACACCGGATACGCCGGCCGTGATGGTAGGCAACTGGTCTGCTCGCGTAATGCCGAGTTGCGCGCGCGCCTCGAGAATCCTGGCGGCCGCGATCCGGACGTCGTAGTTCTGTTCGAGTGCCGTGTGGATGAGATCGCGCAAGGCTTCGTCCGGAAATGCATCCCACCACTTCTCAGTACCGAATGAAGTCGCTTCGGTCTTCCCCGCCTGGTCTGGAGGTACACCTCGATATTCGGGAGGGGTAGGCACGGTCGGCCTTTTGTAGTTCGGCCCCACCGCGCAAGCCAAGCACCAGATGAGCAGGTTTACGACAATGAGGAGGTTCTTTGTGCGACGCATCTTAATCTCCCTCAGCCGGCAGAGGTGCCGTTGCAGGCGCGGCTGCCGTACCCGGTTTCTTTTGTGAGAGCTTTTCGACAACCACGAACAGCACCGGAATAATGAACACCGCGATGCACGTCGACGCCAGCATCCCTCCAATCACTGTCGTGCCCATGATCTGGCGCGCTACGGATCCAGCTCCGCTGGCGGTCCAGAGCGGTACACAGCCGAGTACGAACGCAAATGAAGTCATGAGAATTGGCCGCAGACGCAACCTGGCCGCGGTAAGCGCAGCGTCCACAAGCGGCTGCCCTTTTTCGTATGCGTCTTTCGCGAACTCAACGATCAGGATGGCGTTTTTCGCCGCCAGGCCGATGAGCATCACCAACCCAATCTGCGAGTACACGTCAGTCTCGATCTGCACCATGTACGGAGGCAGCCAGTAGCCGATCAGAACACGACGTAGCCAGAGCACCAGGAATGCGCCGAAGACCGCGACCGGCGTGCTCAAGAGAACGCTGAAGGGCAGTGACCAACTCTCATAGAGCGCCGCCAGGATCAGGAATACCACCAGCAACGAGAAGCCAAAAATCACTGCCGGAGGCACGCCCTGCTGCGCCTTTTTCTCCTGGAACGAGATTCCCTGGTAGTCGTATCCCATTTCCGGGGGCATCGTTTCTTTAAAGACCTGTTCCAGTGCTGCCATCGCCTGGTTCGAGCTGTATCCGGGCGCGGCGCTGCCGAGGATCTGCGCGGAACGATACAGGTTGTAACGCATGGTGAATTCAGGGCCGGAGCGCGACTCGAACCTTGTCAGCGCAGAGAGAGGCACCATATCACCGTCTTTGTTCCGAACGTAGAACTGGCCGACGTTCTCCATGCGGCCGCGATAGTCTCCTTCGGCCTCGACATAGGTTTGCCATTGCCGGCCAAATCGGTTGAAATAATTGACAAAAGTACCCCCCATAAATGCCTGAATCGTAAGATAGACGTCCTTTATGGCAACGCCCTGCTTCAGTACCTTGTCCCGGTCAACATCAATGTACTGTTGCGGTACCCTTGGGAGGAATGTGGTGTTGAGTGAACCAATTTCGGGACGCTTGCGGGCTGCCGCAAGAAACTTGTTCATATTATCGGCAAGAAATGCTATGTCCTGGCCCGAACGATCTTCGAGCACAAATGAGACTCCGCCGGCTGTCCCCACACCTGGGATAGCGGGTGGAGAAAACGAAAACGCGATTCCTTGCGGCAGAGCGGCGAGTTTTCGGTTTACGCTCTGTCGGATGAACTGGTACTGCTCTTCTCTTTTCTTCCGGTCTTTCCATTCTTCCAGGGTGACAAAGAAAAATGCGCTGTAGCTCGACCGGGTGAGACTCAGCAGGCTGAACCCGGTGACAGTGGCTGTCGACTTGACGCCAGGAGTCTGTGCCAACACTTTCTCGATTTCAAACGCGGTCGCCTCCGTCCTTTGCAGCGATGAGGCACTAGGAAGTTGCAGATTCATGTACATGTAGCCCTGATCTTCGTCTGGCAGAAAACTCGAGGGCAGCTTCGCGCCGAAGAAGGCCGCAAGGGCTCCGCATGCGATCAGCATGACGAATGCGATGGCACTCTTGCGTATGAGGGCGCCTGCAACTCGTACATAGGTGTCTGTCGCGCGCTCAAAGACCCGGTTGAACCAATCAAAAGCCCTGCGCAGCAGACCGCTACTTTTCTCGCGCGGCCGCAGCAGCAACGCCGAGAGAGCGGGGCTTAACGTGAGCGCGTTGAAGGCAGAAAGAAGGACGGAGATGGCGATGGTGACTGCGAATTGCTGATAGAGGCGTCCAGTAATCCCGGGGATGAATGCCGTCGGAATGAAAACTGCAGAAAGCACCAACGCGATGCCCACCACTGGCCCCGAGATCTCTTCCATTGCCTTGAAGGTTGCGTCTTTTGGCGGCATCCCTTCTTCAATATGGTGCTCGACAGCCTCCACAACAACAATCGCGTCGTCTACGACCAGTCCGATCGCCAGGACGAGGCCGAACAACGAGAGCGTATTTATCGAGAAACCAAACAGTGGAAACAGCACAAAGGTCCCCACGAGAGAAACCGGCACAGCCAGTAGCGGGATCAGAGTGGCTCGCCATCCTTGCAGAAAGATGTAGACCACGATGATCACCAGGACGATGGCAATCAACAGGGTCTCGATGATTTCTTTGATCCCTTCAGATACGGCGCGGGTCGTGTCGAGGGCGATCGTATAATCGACGCCTTGAGGAAGCCTTTGCCGCTGTTCGGCAAGCAGCTTCTTGACTCCGGTTGCCGCTTGCACCGCATTCGATCCCGGCAATTGATACACGGCAACAATCGCCGACGGCTTTCCGTTCAGATGGCTGGAGACCGTGTAATCCTGAGCGCCGAGCTCAACCCGGGCTACGTCCTTAATGCGTACGATCCCACCGTCCGGCGCCGCGCGGACAACGATCTGTTCAAACTCCTCCGGGGTAATCAGCCGGCCCTGGGCTCGGACTGAGTACGTGAATTCCTGGCCCGTCGGCGCAGGTTCGCCACCAATCTGACCGGCTGGATTTACCGTGTTCTGCGACTGGAGCGCCGTGATAATTTCGGGCACAGTGATCGCCAGCTTGGCCAGTTGATCCGGTTTCACCCACAACCGCATCGCGTACTTGCCAGCCCCAAACACCTGAACGCTGCCGATTCCAGGAACACGGCTCAATTGATCGTAAAGATTGATGTAGGCATAGTTCGCAAGGAACTTCGAGTCGTAGACGCCGCTTGGGGAATAGAGACCGACTAACATCAGCGGCGCGGTAAGCGTCTTCTGGACCGTTACCCCAAAGTTCGTCACGTCGATCGGAAGCTGCGAGGCAGCTTGCGTCTCTCGGATCTGAGTCAGGATGAGGTCTGTATTCGTATCGGTGCTTACGTCGTAGTCCACGATCAAACGCAACTCACCGGTCGATGAGTTCACCGAATACATGTAGTTCATGTTGTCCACGCCGCTCATCTGCTGCTCGATCGGTGTGGCGACTGACTGTTCCACTGTTTGCGCGTCAGCGCCGACGTAGGTCGTCGTTATTTGCACTTCCGGCGGGGCGATAGCCGGGAATTGCGACACGGGAAGGCTGACGATCGAGATCGCGCCAACAATCACCATCAGTAAGGAGATCACGATAGCTACGATCGGGCGATTGATAAAGAATTTCGACATAGCTACGCACCAGCCTTCGCAGGTTCAGCGGGAACTGCATTCACGGGAGCGCCATCGCGGACCTTTAATAGGCCTTCAACAATTACACGTTCACCCGCCTTTAGTCCCTCAGTCACGATCCATAGATTCCCAACCCGTTCTGCAACCTTGACCGGACGAATATTGACCTTGTTATCGTTTCCAACCACGGCGACTTGATAGCTTCCTTGAAGCTCAATGATTGCTCTCTGCGGAACTAACAGTGCGCCCTCGTCGGCCTTCACCGAGGCGCGAACCCGGCCAAATGCGCCGGGACGAAGAAGGTTGTTGGGGTTAGGGAAGACGCTAGCGATCCGGATTGCTCCAGTCGCAGGGTTCACTTGACGATCGGCAAAGTAGATCGTGCCCGTGTGTTCATAAACAGTGCCATCGGCTAGAAGGAGTTGCAAAGGGATTCGCTTGCGCTGTTCTTCCACGCTCTGCTCTGTAGGAAATCTACGATGAAAATCCGTGAACTCCTGCTCACTTACCGTGAAATAGGCTTTAATTGGTTCGACCTGCGACACCGAGGTCAGTACTGAGCTCGGCCCAACGAGATTTCCGATCTGGACCTGCGCAATACCTGCGATTCCATCGATTAGCGAAGTCACCCTGGTCCACTCCACGTTGAGTGCCGCTTGCTCGACGTTCGCTTGTGCCGCAAGGACCGAAGCTTGTGCCCCGAGCTTCGCCTGAACTTCCGTATCAAGTTGCGCTTGGGCGATGGCTCTCTGCTGCGCTAGCGGCGTGTCCCGATCCACGTCGAGGCTGGCCTTGCCTAATTGGGCTTCCGCCTGTGCCAACTGCGCCTTTGCCTGGTCGAGTGCGGCCTTGAATGGCCGGGGATCAATCTCAAAGAGCGTCTGCCCCTTCTTCACGACGGATCCCTCTTTGTAGTCTTGCCTGATGATGTAGCCAGTGACGTGAGGCTGAATCTGTGCGTTCACATACCCGTCCAGCGTGGCTACCCACTCGCTGTAGATGGGAACGGTTTGTTGAACCACAAAAACAACCTGTACGGTCGGGGCAGCGGGAGCTGGGGCGCTGGCACTCTTGGTGCATCCCTGTAAGAAGAGGGTGCTTGTCAGACTGAGGACAACGAATGGCACGCGCCGGCTGGCAGCCATCGCCCAACTTGATGAGGTTATTCGATCCTTGATTCGTACCCTGTTTGACCGAAGCTGCGGGCGTTTGTACGAGTCGTTCACCAAAATCCTCCCGCGCTCCGGGTTGAAGAAGAGCGCCCAGGCGGTGATGGGCTGCAGACAAACCCAGGAAGAACAACATCCTTAGAGACCGCACCATCACTCCATCCACACCACTTTTGCAGATGGCTTCTGATGGCGCGTCACTAGAAGCGGGGCTTTTGCGCTACCCCGGAAGGCTACCGGGGACGTACCACGTTTGGGTAAGTCAGGGTGACCGCAACGGCTATCGACGGGTCGCGGCGTCGCGGTGCACCCGCTGGCAGGTCGTTGCGGTTACCACAAACGAGGTACCTATCAAATCGCCCTGCGAGGTAGCAAAAAAACACTGCATCTCGTGATGTGTTCTCAAAGCGATCGTGCGAAAGTGCTAGTCGATGGCGGGCGAAGTGACATGTGGGCAGAATCACGGAGCCTGATGGAATTGAGGAGATCGTTGTGGCAAAGGTCATCGAGTTTTACATTCCGAAGAATGCGCGGAAGCCGCATGAATGCGCTCCAGAGCAGCAACACGGAAAAGTTATCGAGTTTCGTTCGCCGGCGAAGAAGTCAGCCTAGCTGCTTTTCGGTCCGCGAGCGTAGCGTCCTTCCAATAACCCACCCAAGAAGCGGCTGTTCGTACGCCAGAACAGCCGCTCCCGCCTCGCGGTTTGGTTGGAAAAAGAGTGACGGAAGGCGATCGGACAGCCACCTACCGCAAAAGAGGGATCGAAAATTCCTTCTATTGCGTGATGTGCGCTCTCCACAGCCAACATAGTGTTGCTAGGAATCCTGTCGTGAGGCGTCTTATGAGCAAGCAATCGAAGGTCATCATCGTTGGGGGAGGATTTGCTGCAGTTCAGTTTGCGAAGACACTTCGCGGAAAGATGCACGCCGCCGACTGTGAAATCCTCCTCTTCAATCGTGAGAACCACATGGTCTTCCATCCCCTTCTCGCGGACGTAGCGGGAGCCTCCATCAACCCGGACGCCGCCGCAACGCCCCTGCGTCAGATGCTCCCCGGCGTTGGCTGCCGAACCGAGCGGGTGCAGAGGATCGATCTTGCCGCATCCGAGATCGAAGTAGACGATGGAAATGGCTCACTTAAACGCCTGAACTACGACCACGTAGTGATTGCCTGCGGCGCGGAAAGCAATCTGGGCGTGATCCCCGGAATGACCGAGCATGCCTTTGCCTTCAAAGTGATGCGCGATGCCATTGAACTGCGACAGCACGTCGTTCGGCAGATGGAACAGGCTGAAGCTGCGAGCGCTCCGGAGCAACGGCGCCAGTCTCTGAGCTTCATCATTGTGGGAGCGGGCTTCAGCGGAGTCGAGGTAGGCGGGGAAATCAATGAGCTGGTTCGTAGCAGCACGCGCTTTTACCGGAATTTTCGAAAAGAGGATGTGACAGTCACGATGGTTCATTCGCAGGACCACATCCTGCCGGAAGTGGCGCCGTCGCTGGCTGAGTTCGCACGGAAGAAGATGGAAAAGGCCGGCGTCACAATCCTCCTGAATGCGCGCGCGTGCGCCGCAACTCACGAAGGAGTGGAACTGGATGATGGACGCATGTTGCGGGGTGGGACGATCGTGTGCACGATTGGCACAACGATTTCCCCGCTTGTCCAGGACCTCGACGTGCCTAAAGAACGAAAGCGCATCCGCACTGCGCCGGACATGCGAATCGAGGGGCAGACGAATGCGTGGGCACTCGGCGATTGCGCCCTGATCATCAACGCTTTCGACAACAAGCCGTCAATTCCTACCGGCCAATTTGCTGAACGCCAGGGACGCCAGGCGGCGCTGAATCTGGTTCGAGTACTACGAGGCGAGCCCACGCTGCCTTTTCGCTTCAGGGCTCTTGGGCAGCTCTGTTCCATCGGTGGATACCAGGCTGTCGCTGAAATGTTTGGTATGCGCGTCTCAGGTTTCGTGGCCTGGTTTCTGTGGCGCGGAGTCTATCTCTTTAAGTTGCCGAGCTGGTCTCGCAGGGTAAAAGTCGCCTTCGACTGGGGGTGGGATTTTCTCTTCCCTCGCGATCTCGGCTTTCTGAATACCGATGAGGCGCAGCAATTTACTCATGCCTACTATCGGCCAGGTGATTTCATTCAGCGACAAGGAGAGTTGGCGCGAGTCTTCAGCGTCATCGAAGAAGGCGAGGTAGAGATCCTCCAGTCGGGCGAACACGACGCCGAGCCAAGACTCCTCGCTGTGCTCGGAAAAGGTGACTTTTTCGGGGAGGCCGCCCTGGTCGGAAATCGTCCGCATGAAACGAGTATCCGTGCCCGCACGGCCGTTCGTTTGCGGCAAGCCAGCAGCGATCTGTTCTCTCAGATTGCCGGAACCTTTGCACCATTTCGCGAATTGCTGGCCAAGACTGTCATTCGACGATCAGGCGACTTCTGGGATCGCATACCAGAGGCCAAAGAAGTCTTAGATGGGGAGCCAATCGCCCCCCTGCTCGACCCGCTCCCAGCCCAACTAGTTCGCACAGATACAACCCTCATCCAAGCGATTCGGGCTCTGAAGAACAGCACCCGCGGGGCACTCCTGATTCTCGACGAAGCCGATCGTTTATGGGGAACTCTTGACCGGAACGATCTCTTTCAGATCGTTGCTCGCATCGCTGTTAGTCCGCAGGATAAGCGAGCAGATATCAGCCAGCAGAAGGTAAGTGAATTTCTCCAGGGGAATCCGCTTGCTGTGGCACTCGACGATTCGGCCCTGGTAGCGTATGGGACCATGCTCGACCACGGTGTCTGGTGGCTGCCCGTGGTTCGAAGCAAGGCTGACCCTCGCCCCGTCGGCTATCTGCGCGGAGAGAAGATATTTGACTGGATTGCACAGAAAGTCGAGCACGCGGAAGCCGCTGCCTGAGTGCTCGTCGGGCACGACGTCCGTCACATCCTGCTGCTTCACGTGGGCGCGTTCAATGCCGTCATGCTGCCCCACTTACTCGACCTGCTTAAGACGAAGCACTTTCACATCGTGCCGGTGGAGAAAGCCCAGTCTGACCCGGTGTACAAGGTCGTTCCCGAACCGCCCACGAATTGGGAAGGCGGGCTTCCGGACCAGATTTTTGCTGCGCGCAAACTGCAACTACCCCCGCACAAACAAAGACCTATGCAGAAGCCCTCGGAGATCTGCCAGTGAAATGTCCACGCTCAACCGTGACGAACTAAGGCGCCCCGACGAGTTCTCACGCTCACCCGACTTTTTCGGCCACCTGCGAGAGCGCGTACTCCTCCAGGTGCCTCGCATCGCTGCTACATTTGCGGGTTCCTTCAGCGAGCTTCTCCGTCGCCATGGCGTCTTCGTTGTGCATCCAGCGGAAGGACGACTCTGTGATCCGCAGACGTTCACCCTTGCTGGCCTGAGCGGTGGCAGGATTCAGTGCGCGCTCCATCACGCCCTCAGTCTGCTCCAGTTTGTCGAGCAGATCGGGGCTGATCGTCAGGAGATCCGAACCCGCCAGGCGGATGATCTGATTCACATTGCGGAAGCTCGCTCCCATCACCTGGGTTTTGTAGCCGTATTTTTTGTAGTAGTTGTAAATACGCGTGACGGAGGCAACTCCCGGATCCTGGTCTGGAGCGATTTCTTTGCCACCGCCCTCCTTCTTATACCAGTCGTAAATGCGTCCAACGAAAGGCGAGATCAAGGTCACTCCCGCCTCGGCACATGCGACCGCCTGGGCAAAACTGAAAAGCAATGTCAAATTGCAGTGAATGCCTTCGTTCTCCAACATTGCCGCCGACTGGATGCCCTCCCATGTGCTGGCGATCTTGATCAGGATGCGCTCGCGCGCCACACCTTTCTTCTCGTACAGCGAGATAAGCTTGCGGGCTTTGGCAACGGTAGCGGGGGAATCGAAACTCAAGCTCGCCGCTACTTCGGTGGAGACCCGGCCGGGCACCACTTTGAGAATCTCGCTTCCAAACAAGACAAATAGACGATCGATGAACTCCTCGGCCATTGCAGCGCGGTCGCCGCCGAGTTCCGAGGCCTGGTCGACCGCCTCCTCCACCAGATGCCGGTACGCCGGCATTTGAGCGGCATGGTAGAGCAGAGAAGGATTGGTGGTCGCGTCCTGTGGCCGGTGCTGGCGGATGGCATCGATGTCGCCAGTATCGGCTACCACGGTCGTGTATTGCTTTAGCGATTCAAGCAGCGTCATTGTCGTCTCCTATCTTCCGTTTGGTCCCGCGAAATCCGACTGCTCATCATTGTTCGAGGGAGGGTTCACGAGGCGTCGAGCTATTCTCCAGTTGAGTGACTTTGGCCAGCCGACGATGGTGTCGTTCTGCTCGACTTGAACTTAGCATCCACAAAGCTTACCGTACAGGCCCATGCAACGGCGATGCTCGCCCAATGTGTTTTGACATGCACCTGTCATACCACTCGTAAGAGGTTGAAAGTTAAAACCGGCCATGGCCGGAGAGCTGTCATGCCTATAGCAACTGACAAGAACTTGGCGCACCTGGCGGATGACACTCATGATTTTCATCGCGAAGGTTCGCGCCTATACCTCTCGGCCCGTGAAGTGCTGCGAGTGTTCCCTTTCATCGGCAGGTTTGTTTAACTTTCTTCGATCAAAGCCTCCCGGAAAATGACGAGCCCCCGATTGTTGTTGGCACGAAAAGTGCTGTCTCAGAACTGGGAAAGTAGAGCACGCGTTCTTGATTCGACATAGCGCATTGGTGAGAACGGGGATCACAAAGATGCTGTCATCCATGTCTGTACTTGAAGACTCTAGCCGTCTGTCGGTTGCCGCCGATCGTGCGCAAGGGATCGCCGAAGAAGCGAACCGGGAACGCCGACGGGAGTTCGACCACATCCTGTCACACGCCCTGCCACGTTTCCGAGGGATCGCAATGCGCTGGTTGCGCAATCCAGAAGATGCCGAGGACGCGGTGCAAGACGCCATGCTGTCGGCCTTCCGGCACATCGCGCGATTCGACGGGCGCGCGCAAATGTCAACCTGGCTCACAGCGATTGTGATCAATGCGGTACGCATGCAGATGCGGCGTCGCGGTCACGTTTCGATGTTTTCGCTCGATCAGAGGCCCGAAGAAGGTCAGCGTGCCTTTTCGGAGGCGCTCGCCGATCCAAGACCCACGCCGGAGGAGAATCTGGAACGGCGCGAGTTGCGTGAGCTTGTGAACGACCTCGTGTTCAGCCTTCCCGCTTCCCAGCAAGTAGTTCTAAAGCTGCGCGTGCGCGATGACCTCTCGATAGAGGAGACCGCGGAGGCACTGGGAGCGCCCGAAGGTACCGTCAAAGCGCGGCTTGCGCGCGGCCGGGCAAAACTTGTCGAGCAATTTCGCGAGGCCACAGGCCCGCGCAAGAGCGCGCACCTGGGCCCTGGTTGGAAAGTAAGACGCAAAGCATCGACTTGCGGGTCCCAAGATGCTCGGCGACGAGATATGGCATCGCAACCCATCGCGGTTGCCGCTCGACAGCAAGAATGCGCCGGTTGGATCGGCGCGTAGAAATCATTCTCAACGCGGAGCTGCACGCAGAGCACGCTCTGGAGATTCTGGGAAGTCGCCGTGGAGGCCCATCGGTTCAGGGGTGACTTTCAAATTGCCACTCGCGCGGGCACGGACCAACCGACCCGGCCGGAACCCTCCTCCCTTTCCTTTGAATCCACTAGGCTATGCCAGCTTTCCCAGCAACCTGGCTTTCCTGCTCCCTCGAATGTGGTACCCACCGGACAGCCTCAAGCGGTAGCAAAAAAGCCCTGCATCTCGTGATGCGCTCCGCCGAGCGTTGTTGCAGAGTAACAGTCAGCAAAGTAGGAGGCTCAAATGGCAACGCAGAGAATCTCCGTCGAACGACGCGACCACCGCCGGGAGAGTGTGATCGGGCAATTGGAGGACATCACGTATGCCGTTTTGCGCAAGTACGGCGTGATTGGCGAACTGAAGACTGAGCAAGCGACCTCCTGCACGAGACCGACTACGGCAATCAATCACACTTCGCCGCTTGTTGCGTAGGACCGCTGAAGATGGCGCTCACAAACTAACGCTGAACCAGGAGACAACTATGAGAATCATCGACATGCCGCCGGGAGAGTCCGACTCGAGCATCATCTCCTCAATCATCAATTCGGTTTGCCCGCAGTGCGGGGGAAGCATGATGGCCTTCCAATGCAGCGGCAGATGCCGCAGGAACTGGCTCGCAGAATGGGAATGGGCAAACAACGTAGTAAGGGACTCAGATGCCGCGAAGCCTCTGAGCCGCACACGGCCCAACGATGAATTTTTGCGCTGACAAACATTTGGCAGGTGACGAGTACAGGCGTTGTGAGCGACTGGGCGGGGACTGCGTTACTGCAAGCGACCAGGTGCCAGAATGCTGAAAAAAAGGGCCATTCAAGGATTCTGTTGACTGTCCCGCGAATGGAACAGCGCTTGCACCCCAGCGAAGTGTGAGACCACGATTCGGAGCGAGGGACTTAGGTTCAGAAACAGGCTAGAGGAGCTACTTATGCTGAGACTCATGTGCGTGATCTGTATCTGCTTAGTTACGTTCCCGGCTCTTTGCGAGCCCACGTCGAAGTATCAAGTAGGCACCATCACTGACGTTAAGCCTCATCAGCCGGGCAGTGCCAGCAGTACTGATGTCGTCAGCTATGACGTCTCCGTTAAGGTGGGTGACACGATTTATCTAACTCTATTCACCCCCCCGTCCGGGGCGAACGCCGTGAAATATG
>Ga0210402_10001936_pt1 | contig 20731 bp, 17 predicted proteins | sample IncBWC7MmetaG_FD_161055 | JGI IMG/M metagenome (GOLD analysis project Ga0210402, IMG submission 161055) | Forest soil microbial communities from Barre Woods Harvard Forest LTER site, Petersham, Massachusetts, United States - Inc-BW-C-7-M | ecosystem: Environmental > Terrestrial > Soil >... | reverse complement strand
CTCGGCCACCGCCGCATCGTCCGCGCCGGCAATCGCCAGCAGCGCGACGGGCAGTGCACGGCGCGGCGCATCGGCACGCGCGTCGGCCGCGATCTTTTCGTAGTCGGTGTCGGCGCCATGTGAGAGCACGCGCATCGCGGTCAGCGGAGCAGACGCCGCGCCGCACGCGACTCCCGAATGGACGAAGACGCCTGCGAAGAGCTTCGGGTGCCTCAAGCCCAGCACCGCCGCGAGACAGCCGCCGGCCGACATTCCAACCGCGTAGACCTTGCGTGGGTGAACGCGATAGGCCCGGCGCACGGATTTCACCTGCGCCGCGACGATCGCTGCTTCGCCCCTGCCGGCGCTGGTGGCGGTGTCGAACCAGTTCCAGCACGACCACGGGTTGGCTTTGGCAACTTGCCGCGGTAGAAGCACCAGCCAGCCGTTCTCGTCGGCGCGCGCGGCGATGCGTGTGGCGGCGGCGATGTCCTCGGGCGTCTGCTTGCAGCCGTGGATCAGGACGATCAGCGGCCGGCGCCGCCATCCGCCGTAGCCCCGCGGGACATACAAGAGATAGTCGCGCTCGGGCCAGATCCAGGGGCCCGAAGCAAGCCATCCGCGCCATGAGAATTTGCTTCCGCTCACGAAGTGGCCGGGTTCGGGCGGCTTGCGGCCGAAGATCCTCGCGACGAGGTCGCGTGCGCGGGAGCGCAGCTTTTCGAACATCGCTGTGTTCAGCGCCTGCGGCGGCTGCGCCGGATGCCGATCATTTTTCGCCTCAGTACGCTAGATCAAAACGATGTCGTATTGTTCCTGCGTGTAGATCGACTCCACCTGCAGTGAGATCGGCTTGCCGATGAAGTCGCCGAGCTGCGCCAGGCTTTGCGACTCCTCGTCGAGGAAAAGGTCGATCACCGATTGAGAGGCAAGGATTCGGAACTCTCGCGCGTTGAACTGCTTCGACTCGCGCACGATTTCGCGCAGGATCTCGTAGCAGATGGTCTGCGCGGTCTTGATTTCGCCACGTCCGCCGCAGGTCATGCATGGCTCGCACAGGACGTGCGCCAGGCTCTCGCGGGTGCGCTTGCGCGTCATCTCGACCAGGCCAAGCTGAGTGAATCCGTTCACCGTCAGGCGGGTGCGGTCGCGGTCGAGCGCCTTGTTGAATTCCGCCAGCACCGCGGTTCGATGATCGGCGTTTTCCATGTCGATGAAGTCGATGATGATGATGCCGCCTAGGTTGCGCAGGCGTAGCTGGCGCGCAATGACCTGCGCCGCCTCGAGGTTGGTCTTGAAAATCGTATCGTCGAAACTGCGGCCACCGACAAAGCCTCCCGTGTTGACGTCGACGGTCGTCATTGCCTCCGTCTGATCCATGATCAGGTACCCGCCGGATTTGAGGTCGACCCGCCGCGCCAGGGCTTTCTGAATCTCGTCCTCGACGCCATGGAGGTCGTAGAGCGGGCGGTCGCCAACGTAATGCTCCAGACGCTCGAGGATGTTCTGCGTATATTGGGCGGCGAACTCCTGCATCTTCTGAAACGTTTCGCGCGAATCGACCAGAATGCGCGACGTCTCCTCGGTCGCCATATCGCGCAGCACCCGTTGCGCGAGATTCAAATCCTGGTAGATCAGCGACGGGAAGGGAACGGTCCCGGATTTTTCGGTCAGATCGCGCCAGAGCTTGGTCAGGTATTCGATGTCGTTTTGCATCTCCCGCTCGCTCGCGGTCTCTGCCATGGTGCGGATGATGAATCCTCCGGCCAGGCCTTCGGGCAGGAGCTGCTGCAACTTCTCGCGCAGATTCTCGCGCTCGGTCTCATCCTCGATGCGCTGCGAGATGCCGATGTGCGAGTCCTGTGGCAGGAATACCAGGAGCCGCCCGGCGAGGCTGACCTGGGTCGATAGGCGCGCGCCTTTGGTCCCGATCGGGTCCTTGATCACCTGCACCAGCAGCGATTGGCCCTCATGCAGGATGCGCTCGATCGGCTTGCTGTCGTGGCCGTGGCCGTTCTGGCGGTGCTCCCAGATATCGGCGATATGCAGGAACGCGGCGCGCTCGAGTCCGATCTCGATGAAGGCCGATTGCATGCCGGGCAACACGCGCGCGACCTTGCCCAGGTAAATATTGCCGACCAGGCCGCGAGCGCTCGAGCGTTCCATGTGCAGTTCCTGAACCACTCCCTGCTCGAGCATTGCCACGCGGGTTTCCTGTGGCGTAACGTTGATGAGGATCTCGTGGCTCATCGCGAGAGCGATTCCTGCGCCTGAGGCACGCTGACGGAAAAAGCTGCGCATGCCTGCCGGCGCTGCGAAGGATCGGGGGCAATCACGTGCGCGCTCACGATACCGGAAACCCGATCTTGGCCAGAATCTCGGCAGTTTCGAAAAGAGGAAGCCCCATCACTCCTGAATAGCTCCCCTCGAGATGGCTGATGAATGCCGCGCCCCGTCCCTGGATGGCGTAAGCGCCGGCCTTGTCGAAGGGCTCGCTGGTGGCGACGTAGCGCTCGATCTCGTCATGGGTCAGCGCGCGAAACGTCACTTGCGATGACGAGACGGTAATCATGATCTGCGTATTCCAGCGGACGGCCACCGCGGTGCTGACCTCGTGCGTCCGGCCTGAGAGGCGCCACAGCATCTCCGCCGCGTTTGTTGCATCCTTAGGCTTGCCGAGCACCGCGCCGTCCTGCACCACCTCGGTGTCTGCGGACAGCACCGGTTTCGGCGCGAGGCCGCGTCTGCCCATTTGGTGCCATCCGACGGCCGCCTTGGTTCGCGCAACGCGTTTGACATATTCAAACGGCGGCTCATCCTTGCCGGGCGTCTCGATGATGTCGCGCGGCCGCCCCGCTGCTTCGCGCATCGGAAGCACCGTGAATTCGACTCCGAGCTGACGCAGCAATTCCTGCCGGCGCGAGCTATTCGATGCGAGATAAACCGAGGGCCGCTCGGCGGGGACGATCTCCATGTTCATTCGCGATGGTAGGGATGGCCTTGCAGCAGGCTTGCTGCCCGGTAGAGCTGCTCGGCAAGCATTATCCGGACGAGCCCATGCGGCAATGTTAACGCGGAAAGCGCGATCACGACATTTGCGTCATGCTTGACGCTCTCGGCAAGGCCATCGGCGCTGCCGACCACGAAGGCCACGTCGAGCGCGGAATCGCGCCAGCCGCGGAGGGCAGAAGCAAGCTCGGCGGTCGTCCACGTGTGCCCGCGTTCGTCGAGAGCGATGACGTGGAAGCCTCTGGTCGCGGCGGCGATACGCTCGGCCTCGGCGGCGAGCATCTGCTCGGTGCTCCTGCCGCGATCGCGCGGCTCCGCCTTGAGCTCGACGAGCTCCAGGCTTAAAGCACGAGGCATGCGCCGGGCGTAGTCGGCGTACGCCTCGCCAACCCAGGATGGCAGCCTGTGGCCGAGCGCGACGATGCGCAGCTTCATGGAATCGGAGGTGAAGGCGCGGGCTCTGTCGCCCGCGAAGCTTCAAGCGGCGGCGGGAAACGGCGGCTTCGCGCGCCGCTGTGCCGCGGGAGGCGCCCACAGCTCCTCGAGGTTGTAATACGCGCGCACGGCCGGTTGCATGATGTGGACGACGATCTCTCCGCCGTCGACCAGGACCCATTCGCCCGATTGCTCGCCTTCGACGCCGATAATGGTCGCGCCGGCGGCTTTCAGTGCGTCGCGGACGTGGTGGGCGAGCGCGTTCACCTGCCGATTCGATTCGGCGGTGGCGACGATCATCGTGTCGTACAGGCTGGTCAGCTTGCGGACATCGAGAACAATGATGTCGCGGGCTTTGATGTCTTCGAGGGCGGTAACTGCAGTTTTCTGAATCTTGTTAAGGCGCATCCGGAAGGGGCCGATACAGTTGATTGCGGTCAATATAAGCCAGAACCGCGGCCGGAAGCAAACCGCGAACTTCAGCCCGGCCGGAGGCGCCGCGGGCGAGTGCGGCTCGAATCTCGGTCGCCGAAATCGGCTGCGGTGTCACGCTCTGGCGCACGATCGAGCCTGCCAGTTGCCGGAAGAGGCGCGCAGGGTCGGTCGTCAGGCGCCGGTTCCATTGCTCCTGCAGCGCGGGTGGCGCTGCCTCGGGCAAGGTCGGGGCGCCCGGCCTTTCCACCACCACCAGATGCGCGAGGGTGAACAATTGCTCCCATCGGTGCCAGCTTGAAAGACCCGCGAACGCGTCGCTGCCGATGATGAGCGCCAAGGGTCGTGTCACGTCTTCGGCGTGAAGCGCCTGCAGCGTCGCCACCGTGTAACTCGGTCCCGGGTGACGAATCTCGCGGTCATCTGCGGAGAGTCCGGCGAATTCGGCGCAACCCAGCTTCGTCATCGCCAGCCTGTCCACTCCTGAGGCGACCGGAGCCGGCCTGTGTGGCGGAATACCTGCGGGAATGAGCAGTACTTGGGAAAGTCCAAGCGCCAGCTTGACCTCGGCGGCGAGCCGCAGATGACCGTAGTGAATCGGATCGAAGGTTCCGCCGACGATGCCCAGTGTACGTATCATCGGCGCGGTGACACCTGAGCGCTTGGCCTAAGGTTCATGCCGCGTCGCGCCCACGATCAGCGTTTCCTCGAGGTCGATGTCAGCCTGCAGCACTCGCATCACCTCGTCGTTGATGACGTCGGCTTCGCGCATTTCCATCAGCTCCTTGCGCTCGGCTTTGACCGCGTCAAGCCAGATATCGCGCTGGGTGTCATGCAGCGCGTCGAGGTGCTGCCGGCGGTCGGCATTGGCCGAGTGCCGCTTGAGGCGATGCTCGTACTGGGTGAGGAGCGCCTGCGTGAATCTCGTTTCATCGGCGTGTCTCGCTTGCGAGAGGCGCTGTCGAAGCGCGCCGATGCCCGCCTGCGCGGTAGCGATCCGCGCCGCGCGCTCTTCGCGCGCGGCGACACCATCGCCGCGGATCTTCAACAGCCGGATGAAAAGCGGCAGCGTCGTCGCGTTAACCAATAAGGTCACCACGATGACGCTTGCCGCGAGCAGGATCAGCAACTCGCGGCCGGGAAAGGGAGCGCCGGTTGCGGTCGTCAGCGGTATCGAAAGCGCGGCGGCGAGGGTCACCGATCCGCGAACGCCGGCCCAGCCGATGATGAAGACGTTCCGCGGCCGGAACGAGCCTTCGCGATCGCGGGTCCGCTTCGACAGCAGGAGCGGCAGGTAAGCCGCCGGGAAGACCCACACCAGTCGCAGCGCGATCACCGCCACCGACAAGACGAGCGCATATCCGGCAAGACCGATCACCGCAGCGCGCGACAGACCTTCGACGACCGAATGAAGCTGAACGCCAAGAATGAGAAACACCAGCCCGTTGAACGCGAACTGCAGCATTCTCCATACTTCCCACGAATGCGCCCTCGTCGGCGCGTCGATGAAGCGCGAGTCGTGCGCTCCGGCGTAGAGTGACGCGCCGACCACGGCCAGTATGCTGCCGACCTGCACGGCCTCGGCGGCAAGATAAGCGGCAAACGGCGTGAGCAGCGAAAGCACGGTGAGAATAAGCGGATCGTCGATGCAAAATCGAGTGAGGCCGAGCCGCACGCGGCCGATCAGCCACGCGACCGCGAGACCGAGGGCAAAGCCGCCGCCCGATTGGACGAAGAACTGCACTGCTGCATCGCTCCAGCTGAACGAACCAGTGGCAACCGCGGCAATCGCAAATTTGAACGCCACCAGGCCGGATGCATCGTTGATGAGGCTTTCGCCTTTGAGCACCGTGGTGACTCGCGACGGGACCTTGAGTCTGGAGGTGATTGCGGTTACCGATACGGCGTCGGTGGGCGAGATCACTGCGCCGAGCGCAAACGCGGCGGCCAGCGGCAGGGACGGGATCAGCCAGTGCATCAGGAAGCCGACGACAACGGTCGTCAGGAAAACGAGGCCGAACGCGAGCAGCAACACCGGGCGCAGCGCCCGCATCAGGTCACGCTTCGGGATCAACCACCCGTCGGCGAAAAGAAGCGGAGGGATGAACAGCAGGAAAAATACGTCAGGCTCGATACGCACCTCGTCAAAGCCCGGAAGGTACGAGAGCCCGACGCCGCCGGCAACGAGGAGAATCGGCAATGGAATGGGGATCCATTTGCCGAGCGCCGCCACCGCGGCGACGGCGAGCAGCAATACGAGCGTGATCTCGATGATACCCACGAGCGGATGGTAGCTCAGCAGCCTGCCGTTTCAAAAAGCCGTTGCGCGGCAGCGCACTATCGCGATGTTCGAACGATGGAAGTGCACAGGCGGGGCGCCTTAGAAGCCGCGGCCGCGTGTGGCGAGATACTCGATTTCCGCCACCGTCGATTCGCGGCCGAGAATGGCGTTGCGATGCGGATAGCGGCCGAAGCGGCGCACCACCGCAGCATGGCGCTCGGCCCAGACGACGGGCTCGGACAAGCCGGTCTCGTCACGCAGTCGCGCGAACAGCTGCAGCGATGTTTCTTGCGCGGCACGGTCTTCGGCGTGCTCGAAAGGCAGGTAAAGAAACCAGCGCTCGACCGGCATCAGCGCCTGATCGTCGCGGTTTGCGACCGCGGCCCTCGAAATACTGAGCGCCAGAATGTCGCCGGCGAAGGCCAGCGGCGTTTGGCGGTAGATGTTGCGCGTGAACTGATCGAGCAGGAGCACGCGCGCAAGCGCGCCGCGTGGCGTGGTCCATTCGCTGAATCCGCCGGCGAGCGCCGTCTCGACGGCGCCGCCGAACCGCGCGCGGATCGATTGATCGACCGCGGCATCCTTGCGAAACCAGAGCTTGCGGGTCTTGCCACATTCCGCGCTGCCGCGGGGTGCGAACCAGAAATCGAGGATGTCGTCCTGCATGGGGATCGCTCCGGTGATGGGCTGATATAGTGCCGTACGCGCAGCGATGCAAGTCCGGGTGCTGCGCCCAAGCTTGATTGCCTTCGATTTGCGGATGCGAACTTCTTACCGCGATATAGCGCTCCTTGCCTGCTGTCAGGCGCTGCTGCTGATCAGCAACGCCGGCCTTATTGTGATGAATGGCCTGGTCGGCTACGCGCTGGTCGAAAACAAGGCGTTCGCGACACTCGGCGCGACTACCTTCGTCCTCGGCTCCGCATTTGCCGCGATGCCCGCCGCACTGTGGATGGCCAAGGTCGGGCGCCGGCGCGGATTCATGACGGGCTCGGCGATCGCGGTCGCCGGCGCCGCCACGTGCGCGCTTGCGCTGCGGCTCGGGAGCTTTGCGCTGTTTTGCTTCGGGACCGCGGTGATCGGCATCTACACGGCGTTCGGGCTGCAGTATCGCTTTGCGGCGGCCGAGGTGGCCGCGCCGGAATTCAGGGCCAAGGCCATTTCGCTGGTGCTTGCGGGCGGCATAGCCGGCGGCTTCCTGGGTCCTCAGGCGAGCCTTTGGGCAAAAGACCTGCTGCCGGTTCCCTTCCTGGGTTCATTTCTGGTTCTGTCGGTCTTTGCTTTGGTCGCTCTCGGCGTCCAGTCGCAAGTCCGCGTACCGCCGCCGAGCGTGGAAGAGACCCGCGGCGGCGGACGTCCCCTGTCACAGATCGTACGTCAGCCGGTGTTCGTCGTCGCGTCGCTCTCCGCGGCGCTGGGCTACGGCATCATGAACCTCTTGATGACCGCGACGCCGCTGGCGATGAGCTTTTGCAATCATCCGTTCAGCGCGGCGGCGTTTGTCATCGAGTGGCACGTGGTGGGAATGTATGCGCCGGGTTTCTTTACCGGATCCCTGATACGGCGCTTCGGCCCGCTCAAGGTGATTGCCGCCGGCATCGTGTTGATGGGCGCTTGTGTCGGGGTGGCGTTGTCCGGCATTGCAGTGTGGCAGTTCTGGACCGCGCTGGTTCTTCTCGGCGTGGGCTGGAATTTCATGTACACCGGCGGGACGACGCTGCTGATCGACGCTTACACTGCTCCCGAAAAAGCAAAAACCCAGGGCATGAACGATGTCATTGTGTTCACGGTGATGAGCCTCTCGTCCTTTTCGTCGGGGGCGTTGATCAGCGCCGCCGGTTGGGATTGGATGAACCTGGGCGCGCTTCCGCTGCTCGCCGTCGTCGCCAGCGCGGTGCTCTGGCTGACGGTAGTGCGCCACCGGAACGCACGCGTGACCGGCACTGCGAAAGCAACAAAAGCGACGTGAGGCGCTGCATGTACCATATGGCCGATGGATCCGATCCCTTCCATTGACCGCCATCAGGAGTTGCGCGAGGCCGTGCGCGCATTGTGCGCGCGGTTCGATTCCGGCTATTGGCAGCGCATCGACGCGGAGCGCGGTTACCCCGAGGCGTTCGTCGACGCGTTGACCGGGGCCGGCTGGCTCGCGGCGATGATACCCACCGAGTATGGCGGCTCGGGCCTGGGACTGACCGAGGCATCCGTGATCATGGAAGAGATCAACCGCAGCGGCGGCAACGCCGGCGCCTGCCATGGCCAGATGTACAACATGGGCACGCTTTTGCGCCACGGCTCGGAAGCGCAAAAGCGCACCTGGCTGCCGTCGATCGCCGGAGGAAAGCTGCGCCTCCAGTCGATGGCCGTCACCGAGCCCTCGACCGGCAGCGACACCACTCGTCTCGCGACGATGGCGGTGCGGCAAGGCGATCGCTACATCGTCAGCGGTCAGAAGGTGTGGACCTCGCGCTTGCAACACTCCGACCTGATGATAGTGCTCGCCCGCACGACACCGCGCTCCGAGGTCAAGCGCCGGTCGGAGGGGATGTCGGTGCTGATAGTTGACGTTCGCGACGCGCTCTCGGGCGCCCATGGCGCCATCAACGTGCGTCCGATCGCCAATATGGTCAATCACGAAACCAACGAAGTGTTCTTCGACCATCTCGAGGTGCCGGCGGAAAATCTGATCGGCGAGGAGGGGCAGGGGTTTCGCTACATTCTCGATGGACTCAACGCCGAACGCACCCTGATCGCCGCCGAGTGCATCGGCGACGGATACTGGTTCGTCGATCGCGCGCGGCGCTATGCGAGCGAACGCGTGGTGTTCGGCCGGCCGATCGGCCAGAACCAGGGCGTGCAGTTTCCGATCGCCGAAACCTACATCGAGATCGAAGCGGCAAACCTGATGCGCTTTCACGCGGCGGCGCTGTTCGATGCCGGCAAGCCCTGCGGCGCGGAGGCGAACATGGCCAAATTGCTGGCGGCGAAGGCGTCCTGGGAAGCGGCCAACGTCTGCCTGCAGACGCACGGAGGCTTCGGCTTCGCCTGCGAATTCGACGTCGAGCGCAAGTTCCGTGAGACCAGGCTCTATCAGGTCGCGCCGGTGTCGACCAACATGATTTTTTCCTACGTAGCTGAACACGTGCTCGGCTTGCCGCGATCGTTCTGAGCAATCGACTCCTCTAAGCCGGAAACTGCCAATAGACGGCGTCTACCGTTTTGCCTTCTTGCGCCAGCGCGTGCGCCTTCAGCGCTTCGCCCAGCGCGTGAGATTCGACCGCCCGTTCGTGCGCGTCGGCTTGCGCTACGCGCACGAACAACACGCTGCGATCGTCGTCAACCACGATCGAGCTCACCGTCGCCCGCAATCCCTTTTCAGCGAGGAAGCGTCCGGCAGCGCCATCGAGTAGCGGATCGGAGCTGTCGATCAACAGGCGGCGGTTGATGGCGGCCAGAAAAAGCGCCATCGCGCCGAGGAGCACCCCCACGGCGATCGCCACAGCCGCGTCGAACGCCGGATGCGGTCCCCAGAGAAACGACACGCCGGCGACGATCAGCGTCAGCAGAATGCCGAGCAGCGCCACCGCGTCCTCGAGCAGCACGGCCAGAACGGTGGTGTTGTTGCGGTTCCTGGCAATGCCCTGCCAGCCGCCGATCTCACGCAGTGCGACAGCGAAGGTGAACGACTCGAGCGCCAGCGAGAACAGCAACAGGCCGAGCACCAGCGGCGTAAACGGCTCGATGACGCTTGGGTTGAGCAGCGAGTGAGCGCCGTGGTAGAGGTTGAGTCCGCAGCCGATGAAGAACACGCTGACGGCGGATACCAGCGCCCAGAAGAATTTTTCCTGGCCACGTCCGAAGGGATGCAGGTTGTCGGGACCGGGTCGACCGCGCACTTCACCGACCTTGAGCAGCACCTGGTTTGCGACATCGGCGACCGAGTGGATCGTTTCCGCGAACAGCGTCGGCGAGCCCGTCACCGCCCAGCCAAAGCCCTTGGCCGCGGCGATCGCGGTGTTGGTCGCAATGGAAATCGAAACCGAGGACGACATCGCGCCGCGCTACCGACGCATCAAGCGCGTCTCACTTCAATGTCACTTGCATCTGCCACGGGTCCCATTTTCGGTCTTGTCTGCGGCTCACTTCCGTCTCACGTCCGTCTCATTTCCGTATTTGACCGCTGCCCAGGACAACCCATTTCCGGCTGGTGAGCCCTTCGAGCCCGACCGGGCCGCGCGCGTGCAGCTTGTTGGTCGAGATGCCGATCTCGGCGCCGAGTCCGTATTCGAATCCGTCGGCAAAGCGGGTCGATGCATTGACCATCACCGAGCTCGAATCGACCTCGCGCACGAACCGCATCGCGTTGCCGTAATGCTCGGTGACGATGGCGTCGGTGTGCTGCGAGCCGTAGTGAGCGATGTGTTCGATCGCAGCATCGAGCGACGCAACGACGCGCACCGACAGGATCGGCCCGAGGTACTCGGTGCGCCAATCTTCCTCGGTCGCCGGCTTCATCGCAGGCACGATCGCCCGGGAACCGGGGTCGCCGCGAAGCTCGACACCCTTTGCCGTGTAGATTTGTGCCAGCGCGGGAAGAACGCGCGAGGCGATCCGCTCGTGAACGAGCAGCGTCTCCATCGTATTGCACGGGCTGTACCGCTGGGTCTTGGCGTTGTCGGCGATGCGGATCGCCATGTCGACGTCGGCATGCTCGTCGACGAAGACGTGGCAGACGCCGTCGAGGTGCTTGATCACGGGCACCGTCGCTTCGTCGGCGACACGCTGAATCAATCCCTTGCCGCCGCGCGGAATGAGCACGTCGACGTGCTTGTCCATCGTCGCGAGCAAGCCGACGACCGCGCGATCGGTGGTCGCGATCAGTTGCACCGCGTCCTCCGGCAGCCCGGCAACGGCGAGCCCCTCGCGAACGCGTGTCGCGATGGCCTGATTCGAATGCGAGGCTTCCGAGCCGCCTCGCAGGATGCAGGCGTTTCCCGACTTGAGACAAAGCGCCGCGGCGTCGGCGGTCACATTTGGCCGCGATTCGTAGACGATGCCGACGACGCCGAGCGGGACACGCATGTGCCCTACCTGAATGCCGCTCGGCCGGAATTTCAGCTCGCTGATCTCGCCAACGGGGTCGGGCAACGCCGCGATCTCACGCACGCCTTCGGCCATTGCCGCGACGCTCGATGTGCCGAGAGTGAGCCGATCGAGGAACGCCGCATCGCTGCCCGCGCCGCGCGCCGCCGCAACGTCCTGCGCGTTGGCGACCAGCAGGCTTTTCTCGTCGCGAATGATTGCCAGGGCGATTGCCTCCAGCGCGGTATTTTTAGCCGCCGTCGGTGCGCGCGCCAGGAGGCGCGAGGCCGCACGCGCTCGCTCGCCGACCTCGCGCATGTATGCGGGCAAGTCCAGACCGGGAACGTTGAGGTTGGTCATGCCGATATTCTATCCGATCGGTGCTCACGCCGGAGACCGCGCCCGGTAAGGCGAACGACGGACGAGGCGCAACAACGGTGCGATCAGAACTTGTGCGCGTCGAGCGTCGTGACGCCAGTGTCGGTCCCGATCAGGATGATGTCGGCCCCGCGATCGGCGAACAACCCATTGGTGACGACGCCGACGATGTTGTTCATCTTCATTTCGAGCTGGGTCGGATTCAGGATGCGCATGTCCGCGACGTCGAGGATGATGTTGCCGTTGTCGGTCATGAAGTTCGGGCGCAGTTGCGGATGCCCGCCGAGCTTGACCAGCTCGTGCGCGGCGAAGCTGCGCGCCATGGGAATCACCTCGACTGGCAGCGGAAAGTTGCCCAGAACGCCGACCAGCTTCGACTGGTCGACGATGCACACGAACTTCTGCGCCACCGCGGCGAGGATCTTTTCCCGGGTCAGCGCGCCGCCGCCGCCCTTGATCATGGCACCGTGCTCGGTCACTTCGTCGGCGCCGTCGATATAGACCGGGAGCGTATCGATGGCGGTGAGCTCGAGCACGGGGATGCCATGACCCTTCAGCCGCTCTGCCGTCTTGATCGAGGCTGCCACCGCACCTTTTATGCGATGCTTGATCTTTGCGAGCTCATCGATGAAAAAGTTGGCCGTCGAGCCGCTGCCCACGCCGATGTAGGCGTCGTCGACGACGTACTTGATCGCTTCGCGGGCGACCAGATGTTTTTGCTCGTCCTGGGTCATGACTTCTTGCGTATCGGCGGCAGATCGGTGCAGACGCCCTCGAACGCCTCGGCGGCGAATCCGATCGATTCGCTCAAGGTCGGATGCGGATGGATGGTCTTGCCGATATCGACGGCATCCGCGCCCATCTCGATCGCCAGGGCGATTTCGCTGATCAGGTCGCCGGCGTGCGTGCCGACGATGGCGCCGCCGACCACGCGATGCGTGGCGTCGTCGAAGAGGAGCTTGGTGAAGCCCTCATCGCGTCCGTTGGCGATGGCGCGGCCCGACGCTGCCCAGGGGAAGACGCTCTTTTGAACCTTGACGCCCTTGGCCTTGGCCTCGTCCTCGGTCAGGCCCACCCAGGCAACTTCCGGATCGGTGTACGCAACCGAGGGGATGACGCGCGCGTCGAAGAACGACTTCTCGCCCGCCGCGGCCTCCGCCGCGACGTGCCCTTCGTGCACCGCCTTATGCGCCAGCATCGGCTGGGCGACGATATCGCCGATGGCGTAGATGTGCGCAACGTTGGTGCGCATCTGATCGTCGGCCGGGATGAAACCGCGGTCGGTCACCGCGACACCGGCTTTGTCGGCGCCGATCTTTTTTCCATTCGGGCTGCGGCCGACGGAGAGCAGAACCATGTCGTAGGGCTGCGCCTTCGGCGGCGCCTGCTCGCCTTCGAAGCTGACGTAGACCGCATCCTTCTTGGCCTCGATGGCGACCGTTTTGGTCTTGAGCATGACGCGGTCGAAGCGATGCTTGTTCATCTTGTCCCACACCCGGACCAGGTCGCGGTCCGCACCCAGCATCAAGCCGTCGAGCATCTCGACCACATCCAGCCGCGAGCCCAGCGTCGAATACACGGTTCCCATTTCGAGGCCGATGATGCCGCCGCCCACCACCAGCAGGCGCTTCGGCACTGACGTAAGCTCCAGTGCGCCGGTCGAATCGACGATGCGCGGGTCGTCGGGCGCGAACGGCAGGCGCACCGATTGCGAACCGGCGGCGATGATCGCTTTCTGAAAGCGCACCACTTTTTTCGCGCCGGTCTTGTCCTGGGCGGGCCCGTCGGTCAACTCGACGATGACATGATGCGCATCCAGAAACATCCCATAGCCGCGAACGACCTCGACCTTGCGCGCCTTGGCCATCCCGGTAAGCCCGCCGGTCAGTTTGCCGACGACCTTGTTCTTCCATCCGAGGAGCTTCGGTAGATCGACCTTCGGTGCGCCGAAGCTGATGCCGTGCTCGCCCAAGCCTGCGGCCTCGTCGATCACTGCGGCGATGTGCAACAAGGCCTTCGACGGGATGCAGCCGACGTTGAGGCACACGCCACCCAATGTCGGATAGCGCTCGACCAGCACGGTCTTCATGCCGAGATCCGCGGCGCGGAATGCGGCGCTGTAGCCGCCGGGGCCCGAGCCAAGGACCAGCATTTCGCATTCCAGGTCGACGCTGCCCGAGTAGGTCGCGGCAGCAGGAGCGGGAGCCGCTGCTGCACCCGAAGGCGTCGCCGCAGCCTTTGCAGCCGAAGCGCCGGCTGACGACGCCGCGCTGCCAGGGCCAGGTTTCGGCGGGGACGCGCTCGACGGGGATTTGGATGCCGCGGCGGCCGCGGGCTTCGCCGCTGCATCGCCGGCCGCTTCCAGCGTCAGGATTACGTTGCCTTCGCTTAACCGGTCGCCAAGCTTGACCTTGAGGTCCTTGACCACGCCCGCGGCAGGCGAAGGCACGTCCATGGTCGCCTTATCCGACTCGAGGGTCACCAGAGAATCCTCGGCCGCGACCGTGTCGCCGGGCTTCACCAGAACTTCGATGACCGGCACGTCCTTGAAATCGCCGATGTCGGGGACTTTAACTTCGATGAGCTGGCTCACATATGACTTTCGATCAGTGTCCGGCGCGGCGCTTTAGCTGATGTCACGAGCGAATTCCCGGCCGAGCATCCAGTTCTTCAGCGCCTTGACGACTGGCGCCTCACGTCCGAAGTAACCATGAGGGCTCAGGGGGTCGCACGGCCCCGACTGCGGCGGATCGCCTCCGCTGACGCTGACCAGCAACTGGTCATTCGAGATGCGCTCGACGTTGTGATACGGGCTCACGGAACAGGCATCGTCGCGATGGTGAATGAACAAGAGCGGTATCCTGATGGTCTTGAAATCGAAGCGCGACAGTCCCTCGCCCGCCTTATTGGCGTTGGTCACCGACGAACTCAGTGCGACGCCTTGAACCGAGTCGCCCAGCTTGGCCGCAAGCGCCGCGGCGGAGATCGTCCCGCGGCTGGTGCCGATCAGATAGATCCTGGCGTCCGGAAATCGCTTCTTGAGATCGACGACCAGGGCGCGGATGTCCGCCAGGTGCTCCGGGCCCAGCCGAAAGGAGTCTTCCATGCCTTGCGGCAACTTGTCGGAAGGCGAGTCGACGATCGCGTCGGCGATATCCGCATCGACGAGCTGCTCCCGGATTCTCACCAGGAAATTTGCGCCGGGGCCGAATTTCGCTGGCCCGCTCTCGGCGCGCTTGGCGAGGCCGATTGCTCCCAGCCCGCCGACAAAAGATATCGCGACCGCTTTGGGGGTAGCCGACTTGTCCTGCACCAGCAGGTACGACAGCTTTACGCCGTCGCGCGTCGGAAGGGTGATCACTTCCTCGGCCGCGTGACAGATCGCCGAAGACACGACGAGCAGAAACAGCGCGCCGCGGATCACAGGAGCGACCTCCTCATGTCGCCCAGGAGCGCGATCAGGTACGTGTTGAAGCGCGCCGCGGCCGCGCCGTCGATCACCCGGTGATCGTAGGACAATGACAGCGGCAGGATGAGCCTAGGTGCGAATTGCTTGCCGTCCCACACCGGACGCATGCTCGAGCGGCAGACGCCGAGGATGGCGACTTCGGGTGCGTTGATGATCGGCGTGAAATACGTCCCGCCGATGCCGCCCAGGCTCGAGATCGAAAAACATCCGCCCTGCATGTCGGTGGGGCCGAGCTTGCCTTCGCGGGCCTTGGCCGAGAGCTCGCCCATCTCCTTGGCAATCGCCAGCACACCCTTCTGATCGGCGTTCTTGAGTACCGGCACCATGAGCCCGTTGGGCGTGTCGGCGGCGAAGCCGATGTGGTAGTACTGCTTGAAAATGAGGTTGTCGCCGTCCAGCGATGCATTGAATTCGGGAAATTTCTTCAGCGCCGACACGCAGACCTTGATCAGGAACGCCAGCATGGTTACCTTGATGCCGGCTTTTTCGTTTTCCTTGTTGAGCGCGACACGAAGCGCTTCGAGATCGGTGATGTCGGCATCATCGTGATTGGTGACGTGCGGGATCATGACCCAGTTGCGGTGCAGATTTGCGCCGGAGATCTTTTTGATCCGCGACAGCGGCTTCGCCTCGATCGGGCCGAACTTGGCGAAGTCGACTTGCGGCCATGGCAACAGACCCAGCGCCGCTCCGCCGGCCGCCGGCGCCGCCGCTGAGGCGGGAGCAGCCGACGCAGCGCTCATCACGTTCTTGACGTATTTCTGAACGTCTTCCTGCAGGACGCGATCTTTCGGACCGCTGCCTTTGACGCGAGACAGATCCACGCCCAGCTCTCGGGCCAGCGCGCGAACCGACGGCGAGGCGTGCGCCTTCTTGAAACTTTCGCTGTCGACGCGAGGGGTCGCGGCGGCAGGCGCGCTCGGCGCTTTCTTTTCCGGAGCGGAGGACGCCGGTGCGGCCGATGGCGGCAGCGCGGCGGCAACCGCGGCCTGCGTCGCTGCGGCAGGTGCTCGCGCGCCTGCTGCTTCGAGGACCGCGATCACATTGCCTTCGCTAACCTTGTCGCCGAGCTTGACCTTCACTTCCTTGATCACGCCCGCGGAAGGCGAAGGTACATCCATAGTCGCTTTCTCGGATTCGAGTGTGATCAGCGAATCCTCGGCCTTCACCGCGTCGCCCGGTTTGACCAGGACTTCGATCACCGGTACGTCCTTGAAGTCGCCGATGTCGGGCACCTTGACCTCGATCGTTTGCGTTGCTCCGGCAGGCGTACTCGTCGCTGCGGTTTCCCGCTGCGCGGGCGCGGGAGGTGAGGGTGAAGTTGCGGCAGCGGACGTGGGGGCGGACCCGGCTGCAGGGGCGGCTGCAGGGGCGGCCGCGGCCTGCGCCGGGGAGGCAGCCCCGGCACCGTTCCCCGCCTCGGCTTCGAGCGTCACGATGACGCTTCCCTCGCTGACCTTGTCGCCGAGCTTGACCTTGACGTCCTTGATGACGCCCGCGGAGGGTGAGGGCACATCCATCGTCGCCTTGTCGGACTCGAGCGTGACCAGCGAATCCTCGGCCTTGACGCTGTCGCCCGGTTTGACCAGCACCTCGATGATCGGCACGTCGGTGAAGTCGCCGATATCAGGGACCTTGACTTCAACTGTCTGGGGCATGATGTTCCTGGACGGTAGTGCGACGTTCGTGGATCTGCGTGTTAAGGCGGCGATGGGCGACCTGGGACGCTCACACCGTCCACGGCGCCGGCTTCGCGCCATCGACGCCATACTTTTTCACGGCCTCGGCGGCTTTCGCCGCCGGAATTTCGCCGTCGTCGGCAAGCGCCTTGAGCGCCGCGACCGCAATGTAATGCCGGTCCACTTCGAAGAACTGACGCAGCTTTTCCCGTGTATCGGAGCGGCCGAATCCGTCGGTGCCGAGCACCACGTAGCGACGCGGCACGAAGGCGCGTATCTGTTCCGCAAAGGCGCGTATGTAATCGCTGGTCGCAATCACCGGACCCCTGGTGTCGGCAAGACAGGACTCGACGTGGGAAACCCTGGGCTTCGCGGTCGGGTTCATCATGTTCCAGCGCGACACCGCATTGCCGTTGCGCGCGAGCTCGGTGAATGAGGGGCAGCTCCACAGGTCCGATTCGACGCCCCAGTCCTTCGCGAGGAGCTCCGCCGCCGCGATCGCTTCACGCAGGATGACACCGCTTCCCAGCAGTTGCACGCGAAGCGATTTGGTCTTCTTCTCGCCAGCCTTCAACAGGTACATGCCCTTGATGATGTTCGGCGCTGCACCCTCCGGCATCGCCGGGTGCGTGTAGTTCTCGTTCATCACCGTGATGTAGTAATAGACGTCCTCCTGCTCGGCGTACATGCGGCGCAATCCGTCCTGGACTATCACCGCAACCTCGTAGCCGAAGGTCGGGTCGTACGAAATGCAGTTCGGAACCGTCGCGGCGTAAATGTGCGAATGGCCGTCTTCGTGCTGCAAGCCTTCGCCGTTGAGCGTGGTGCGCCCGGCAGTGCCGCCGAGCAGGAAACCGCGCGAGCGCATGTCGCCTGCGGCCCAGGCGAGATCGCCTACGCGCTGGAAGCCGAACATCGAGTAGAAGATGTAGAACGGGATCATCGGCACGCCGTGCGTGGAATAGCTCGTCGCCGCGGCGATCCAGTCGCACATCGCGCCTGGCTCGTTGATGCCCTCCTGCAGTACCTGCCCGTCCTTGCTTTCCTTGTAGAACATGAGCTGATCGGCGTCCTGCGGCGTGTAGAGCTGGCCTAGCTGGTTCCAGATCCCGAGCTGCCGGAACATCCCTTCCATTCCGAAGGTGCGCGACTCGTCGGGCACGATAGGGACGATGCGTTTGCCGATGTTCTTGTCGCGGATGAGCGTCTGCAGGATCTGCACGAACGCCATGGTTGTCGAGATCTCGCGGTCCTCGGTGCTTTTCAGGAACCGCTCGAAAGCGGACAGCGGCGGCACGACCAGCGCCTCGGCCTTGCGCCGCCGCGCCGGCAGAAAGCCGCCGAGGTCCATGCGCCGGGACTTCATGTATTCGGCCTCGCGCGACCCCGCCGGGAAAGTCATGTAGGGAACGTCCTCGATCTTGTCGTCGGGCACCGGAATCTGGAAGCGGTCGCGCATTGCCCTGATCGATTCGGGCGACATCTTCTTCTGCTGGTGGGTGATGTTTTGCGCCTCGCCGGACTCACCCATTCCGTAGCCCTTGATCGTCTTGGCGAGAACGACCGTGGGCTCGCCCTTGTGATCGATCGCCGCGCGGTAGCCGGCATACACCTTGAACGGGTCGAGGCCGCCGCGATTCAGGTGCCAGATGTCGTCGTCCGTCCAATCGGCGACGAGCTCCTTCAGTTCCGGCGTATTGAAGAAGTACTCGCGAACGTAGGCGCCGTCCTTCGACTTGAACGTCTGGTATTCGCCGTCGACGCACTCCATCATCCGGCGCATCAGGATGCCCTTCTTGTCGCGAGCGAGCAGCGGGTCCCAATGCGTGCCCCAGATCACCTTGATCACGTTCCAGCCCGCGCCGCGGAAGTCGCTCTCGAGCTCCTGGATGATCTTGCCGTTGCCGCGCACCGGACCGTCGAGACGCTGCAGGTTGCAATTGACGACGAAGATCAGATTGTCGAGTGTTTCGCGCCCGGCCATGCCGATCGCACCCATCGATTCGGGCTCGTCCATTTCGCCGTCGCCGCAGAAGCACCACACCTTGCGACCCTCGGTTTGCGCGAGACCGCGGTCCTGCAGATACTTCATGAAGCGCGCCTGATAGATTGCCATCAGCGGCCCGAGACCCATCGACACCGTCGGGAACTGCCAGAAATCGGGCATCAGCCATGGGTGGGGATATGACGAGATCCCCCTGCCGTCGACTTCCTGGCGGAAGTTGTCCATCTGCTCCGTCGTAAGGCGGCCGAGCATGAAAGCGCGCGCGTAGATTCCGGGCGCCGAGTGTCCCTGCACGAACACCAGGTCGCCGCCGTGATCGGCTGACGGAGCGTGCCAGAAGTGGTTGAACCCGACGTCGTAGAGTGTCGCCGCCGACGCGTAGCTCGCGATGTGCCCGCCGACATTGGTATGCTTGTTCGCGCGCAGGACCATCGCCATCGCGTTCCAGCGCGCGTAATTGCGGATTTTTTCCTCGATCGCATGGTCGCCCGGCATGTGTGGCTGCCGATCGACGGGAATCGTGTTGATGTATGCGGTGTTCGCGGAAAACGGCATGTACGCGCCGGAGCGGCGCGACTTGTCGATCACCTGCTCGATGAGAAAGTGCGCGCGGTCCGGCCCCTCACGTTCGAGCACACCGTCGATCGCATCCAGCCATTCCTTGGTTTCTTGCGGGTCGACGTCAGGGTTCATGTCCATGGGGCGTTCCTAGAGTGACGGCCGCGATGCTCGCCGATCGTACTTTGACTAGCGTCGGAAGCTGACGCCGCATCGTTCTCGATGCAGGCCGCGAATTTGGGTTTCAGCGCGTTTCAGGGGGAGCTTTATCATAACATTCCACTGGTATGGTTTCCAACGACGCCCGGGCAAGACGCATTCGTCAAGCAAGCCGCAGGCGTCGGAGGGCATCGCCGGCCAACGCGCCCCTCGCGCTACCTCTCCCGAGTCCCGCTATCGGGCGATTGAAATGGACCGCGCTTCGGTGACGACTGCGTCGACGGTGACGTCGTGGGGTGCCGCTGGAACGTGATCGACCAGCTGCAGCTCGAAAGCGCCCGCCACGCGGCGGGCGTCGGCGCGCAGCAGCGGCAGCAGCCTGTCGTAATAGCCTCCTCCGTAGCCGATTCGGTGTCCATCGCGATCGAACGCCACGCCGGGAACGAGCACCCAGTCGATAGTTGCGACATCGAGCAGAGCGCAGTGCGCACGGGGCTCCGGGATGCCGCGGTAGCCGGGTGCCGCATCGTGCTCGAGTCGGGTGATCGCGCAGATGTCCAGCATCCGGGTCGCGCGGTTCACTCTCGGCAGCGCGACCGTTTTGGCTTGAGCGAGCGCCGCGCGAAGCAGCGCCCGCGTATCCCATTCGCTGCCGAACGGAAGCGTGAGCAGCACGGTCCTGGACGACGCGAAGTCCTGGCGCATCGAGAGTGTTGCCGCGATCGACGCGCCGGCTGTCGCCCGATCCTCAGCCGGGGTGGCGTCGCGGTCGCGCAGAATCCGCGCACGCAATTCGCGCTTCGCGTCGAGCAGCTTAGCGCTTGCTGCGCCGTCCCGGGTCGATCGAGGCTCGCTTGAAGATGCTGGCACGCAATGGATGTTACCGCAAAGCCCGCGCCGCGAACGGAGCGCTTATAATCGCGCTTGCGAATCCGGAATCCTATCGCACTTCTTCGAAAGCGGCATGAACTACAACCATCAGCATCACCGAAATCGGCGTTCGCGGCTGATCGCCGAAATGCGAAGGCAGACCGGAGGCGGTATCGCCTCCATTCCTACCGCGCCGGAGGCGATACGCAACGCCGATACCCATTATCCCTACCGGCCGGACAGTCATTTTTACTACCTGTGCGGTTTCCCGGAGCCCGAAGCGGCCGTCGTTCTTATCGCCGGCGCGGCGGAAAGCGATTCGAAGCAGATCCTTTTTTGCCGCGACAAGAACCCGGAGCGCGAAATCTGGGACGGCTTTCGCTACGGTCCCGACG
>Ga0210402_10001935_pt1 | contig 20742 bp, 17 predicted proteins | sample IncBWC7MmetaG_FD_161055 | JGI IMG/M metagenome (GOLD analysis project Ga0210402, IMG submission 161055) | Forest soil microbial communities from Barre Woods Harvard Forest LTER site, Petersham, Massachusetts, United States - Inc-BW-C-7-M | ecosystem: Environmental > Terrestrial > Soil >... | reverse complement strand
AGAAACAGGGCAGCCCCCAGAAAAGTCGGGACGCGTACTTCCGCGCCGGTCACCACTGCGGTTAAAAGTCCAACCATCAGTAACTCAATGCCGAGCAGGTACAAGCCATCAGGCCAGCGCTTCACAAGTTTTTTTGCGGCGGTAAACAGGGAGTTCTTGATTCCCAGTGCCTGCTCTAATTTTTCGCGGCCTTCGCCTATCAGGTAGAAGCCGACGTGTGACCGTCGTTCATTCGCGCGGACGTTTGTGCCATGACGGGCAGCCTTCGACAGTTTTATTGCCCGCCGCGCGACCTCTGCTTCCGTTTCACCGGATTTCTCCGACAGCTTGGCGACCGCGCCGCGATATTCCGCTTTTGCCGCTTTTTCCATCTTGCTGAATGCGCCCGCGGGGTCCTGGGCAAGCGCCTGCTCGCACAAGCTCACTTCGACGAACAATTCATCCCAATCGGTCAGATCCAATGTACGCAGGCTGGCAAGCGCGGCGCGCAAGCCGGGCATCGAATCGGTTTTTGTCGACGTTGAAATGCGGCCGGGCATGGCCAGCTTTCGCGCGTGCCCCGCAACCTGTTCAAGCAAGACTCGGTTCAAGAAACCCTTCAGCGCGGAGATCTCCGGGTTGCTGAGTTCAACTTCTTCATGCAGCGCCGCGAGAAACGCGACCAGCTCGCTGCGGTCAAATAGAAAATCCGCGGATTCCAAATAGCGGTCCGCTACCGCGCGTATGCGGACCTTGCCTTCGCCGGTTCCATTGCCGAGCAACGGCAGATCCTTGGCCATCCCAAGCGCCGCGCGGCTTTCTGCCAGACTTTGTTCAATGATTTTTGTGCTGGAAGTCAGCGCCCGCCACTCGGGCTCAAGAAACGCTCCCTCCATTTGCCGCCGGTGCAGGAATCGTACCGCCCGGCCGATTTGCGCTTCCTGCATCGCCAAATCTTCAAGCAACGGCGTTGCGATTCCGCGATGTGGCTTCGTTTGCGCCCGCAAACCTTCCCTCCGCGCTGCCGCCAGGATGCGCTCCAGCCGGCGTTCGCATTCCTCCACTCCGGCAAAGCTTCTCCAATGCGCCGTAGCGTCGGCGTCTTCGAAGCCGCTGTTCCATTCCCGCGCGCTGCGCAGGTTCAGCACCATGTCAATACTGGTTGCCATTCCCAACTTTCCCCCAGACTACCGGTAACTCGCCGCTTGCAGCTCGAACATCTCCGCATACCGCCCGCCGCTCTGCATCAACTGGTCGTGCGGGCCTTCTTCGGCGATTCTGCCGCCTTGCAAAACTAGAATTCTGTCGGCCATGCGCACCGTGGAAAAGCGATGCGAAATCAGCATGGCCATTTTCCCGCAAGTGAGTTCGGCGAAACGTTCGAACACTTCGTGCTCGGACTTGGCGTCGAGTGACGCGGTCGGTTCATCGAGAATCAAAACTTGTGCTTCGCGCAGATAGGCGCGAGCCAGCGCGAGTTTCTGCCATTCGCCGCCGGAAAGATCGGTGCCACCATCGAAACGGCAGCCGAGTTGTTGCTCATAACCCTTCGGCAATTTGCGGATAACGTCTTCCGCCAAACTTTTCTGCGCCGCCGAGCGTATCCGGAAAATGTTGTCTTTTTCCTCGATGCGGCCAACTGCGATATTTTCCGTGGCGGTCAGGTCGTAGCGCATAAAATCCTGAAAAATGACGCCTATTTCCCGCCACAAATCTTGCTGGTCGTATTCGCGCAGGTCCACGCCATCCAGCAGAATCTGGCCTGCCGTTGGATCGTAAAGACGCGTCAGCAGCTTAACGATGGTGGTTTTACCCTGGCCATTTTCTCCAACCAGTGCGATGCGCTCGCCCGGCGAGAGCTTGAAACTCACGCTGCTCAACACCTCGCGCCCGTTGGGGTAAGCGAACGAAACGTTGCGAAACTCGAATCCCCGGCGAATCGGACTCGGCACAGAAATCGCGCCAGGCTTGGAAGAGACTTTCGGCTTCACCGCGAAAAAGTCCAAAAGATCGCCAACGAAAAGTGCCTGGTCGGCAATCGTCGAAAATGTCGAAAAAACCATCTGAATGTTGGAACTGGCTCCGGCGATTGCTCCGGCAAGGAACGTCAGCATGCCGATGGTCAGTACACCGGCGACCGTCTGATAAATCACGTACGCGTATGTGCCGTAGTACCCGAGCGTGCCCAGCAGCGTGAGCAACGAGCCAATCAGCAAACGCTTGCGGGCGAGCCGCGCCGTTTCTTTGTGCAGACGCATCGCCAGATTTGTAAAGCGCGCGACTAGGTACGGTCCAAGTCCAAAAAGTTTCAGTTCCTTTGCGCTTTCCTTGCTCCCGCCAAGAACCCGCAGATATTCCATTTCGCGCCGCGCGGGAGTTTGCGCAAAGCTTAGCGAGTAACCAAGAAACGCAAAGTGCGTCTCGCCGAGAAATGCCGGCACCACGCAGACAATCAGCGCAACCAGCAGCCACGGTGCAAAGAGGCAGATGCTGAACGCCAGGCTGGCCGTCGTCACCACCTGCTGGACTAGCCGGCCAGCCGCTTGAATCATCAGCACGCGGTCCGTGCCCTGCACTCGCGCGCGCTCCAGCTTGTCTTGAAATGCCGGATCTTCGTAGGAAGTCAGATCCAGCCGCGAAGCGTGCTCCATGATGCGTACGCTGACGTGCTTGGCGTACTTGTCGGCCAGAACGGTGTCGCAGTAATCTATGACGCGGCCCAAAATCGTGGAAATGCAGGCCAGCGCAAACTCGAGTCCCACCAGGTACCAGAAATACGTGGGCAGTGATGTGTGGTAGGCCTTATAACGATAAATCGAATCAATGATGACTTTGGTAACCGCCAGCATCGCCAGCGGAAGCAGGGAAACTACAAGACGCACGCCGATATTGGCGATGACGATGGCTGGAGAAGCTTCCCAGACCATGCGAAAAATCGGCAAGGTATTGCGAAGCGCGGCGAGGCGATCTCTCCAACGGGGAACTGGATTGGCGGTCGACGATTCCACGGTGCGTTGTTCCTTTGCAGCGCCTCGCTACACCCTGAGCAAACTGCAGAGAATCCGCTCGCTCTGCTCGTTCGCCTTGCTCCAAAATTCCTGGGCGAAGACCTGGATGGATGGTGTCGCGCACTGCTGCCGGTCGCTAGCAAAAGCATCCCCCCAGCGACAACCTTTATATGTGCATCCGCAATACCAAGGTCGGCAAAACGTTAAGTGCTCTGTTTTGTTGTGCTTGTGTAAATTCTAATTCTGTCGTGGCTGTCGTTTCTTCGCGCACCTTGTAACTCTTGCCGTTTCTTGCGGCGGGCGAAGGCGGGACGAAAGGATGAAGCGCTCCCCCAGGGGAGCGACGGTTTAGTTCGGCTGGACGCCGCCGGTACCAAGCCGCCGGAATTGCGGGCTTTCGTATTCCATTTTTGCGTTGTCTTTCGAAGTCGCGGTATTGGCGCTGCGTGAGCAACTTACGATGTCGCCCGACCATAGCAAGATGTCCAGTAAGCGCGCGCGGTCCAGATTGTTGAGAATCATTTTGCTCAAGCAGATGTCCAGCGCCTTTCGCGCACACTCATCCGCAACATGCAGTTGCTCCGTCGTGCAGGCAGGCGACAAAGGGTTCGATTGAAGGTGCTGATCGACCGAATCCAGGAATTCGTACGACTTTCCGCAGAAGTGCTCCAGGCAGAGAGGCTCGTGCCGAAAAATGGTTGATACCGGCCGCGTGCATCCGGAATAAAAACACGAATCAAGGGCGTGCATTGTAGTATTCCCCCCTTTGGCCAACGGAGATTTCCCGGTGGAATGGCGCTAAATTCGGTCAACCTGCAGCAACGATTTCAACCAATTCAGCAATTTCAGCTGGTCGAAGATCGGAAAGAGTGAGTTTGGTCGAGGCCTGTGGAAGCAGAAAGTGCGCCACATTGGTGAAAGCGCGCACCGATCCGTCTGCGAAGTTAGAAATGAGCTTCAACGTCCATGCGGTCAGCTTCTCACGCTCAGGATTAAAGCGTTCGCCATCCCACAACGTCAGCAGCGTTACCACCCGCACCTCGCGGTCGGCGACCAGCAACACGCTGGCCTGCAAGCCCTCGCCGTGCAGGCCTGCTTCAGCGAATAGTCGTCCCACTTCGGATGCCAGATTGGTCTTGTGGCAAGGCTTGGCCACAAAATCGATGCGCAGCGCGATGACTTGTTCCGCTGCTGAATCAAACTTAGTGTCTGGCTGAGTTTTTGCAGCGCTGGAAGGTCTCCGGCGCGATTGGGAATTCATGCGTAACACTTCACCATCCTTGGCCCGAGGGTCCCGGTAATTCAGCGTCCGGCGGTGAATGACTGAAATTCAGCGCCGGACGCTTCTTCAGGGGCACGCCAGGGGACGTTTAGTTGTCCCAGCGTGTAGGACTCCCGGACTTGCAGGATTCCTATAGCCAGTAGTGCGGCCAGACGGGGAATCGTTTCATTTCGGGAGAAAAATTCGACCGGGCCTAGGCCATACGAAGCTACTCTGCTGATGGATTGCTACCCCAGCAGGTCACGGCTATACTTCCCACACTTCGGGGGAAGGATTGGAACTATTCGCATTTGACGAAGCCTATGTAAGTCGGCTCCGGGAGGGTGACTCTTCGACGGAGAACCATTTTGTTGCCTATTTTTCAAAATTGATCCAGATCAAACTGCGGGCGCGGTTTTTGGCGCCGGAAGTGGTTGACGACGTGAAGCAGGAGACCTTTACCCGAGTGATCAGGTTGTTGCGGGCGGATGGAGGCATCCGGCAGGCTGACCGGCTGGGACCATTTGTAAATTCGGTCTGCAACAACGTGCTGATGGAGCACTTCCGGTCCAGTGCAAAGAATGTTGCGCTGGAACCCGGGCATCTGGAGGTTCCGGACAAAGTATTGAATTTGGAAAGTTTGGCGATTTCCGGCGAGACGCAGCAGACAGTGCGAAAGATTTTGGCGCAACTGCCGGAACGCGACCGTGCAATCCTAAAGGCGTTGTTTTTGGATGAGACGTCGAAGGATGAGGTCTGCCAAAAATTTGGGGTTGGCAGGGACTATCTTCGGGTGCTGCTGCACCGCGCAAAGGGCAAATTCCGCATGGCGATGAGTTCGTAAGATATTAAAAATACAGGAGATACAGGATTTTCGGGGAATGAGAAACGAAATCGAGGCAACTGACACTATTTAGCGATATGGAACGATACTCGATGGACCACGAACTGGCAGTTAAATCGCAGGCCTGCGAGAAGTACTTGCTGGGTGAGCTTTCGCCAGAGCTGCGCGATGCTTACGAAGACCACTACTTTTCGTGCACCGAGTGTGCGTCGCAATTGCAGGCTGCGGCGCAGCTGGTCGGTGCGAGCCGCGAGATCCTGGCCACCGCACCTACACCTGAGCGCAGAGCCGATCACGTTCGTGTGCCGCGTGGTTGGTTCCCGTGGCTGCAGCCGCTGGTCGCGATTCCAGCATTTGCCGTGCTCCTCTTAGTCATCGGCTACCAGAATTTCGTCAGCATTCCCAAGATGCGGCAGGCTGCGGAGCCGCGAGTGCTGCGGATGTTTTCGCTAATTTCTGCGAATACTCGGGGCGACGGCGGCTTAGTGTTTTCGGTGGCACCAAAAGAACCGTTTGGAGTGTATGTGGATGTGCCTGTTGATCCTGCGTACTCGAACTATCTGCTGCGGTTGGAAGATCCATCAGGAGGCTCGAAGTTGCTGCGTTCGTTGACCGCGCAGGAAGCGCAGAAGAGTCAAGTAGTAACCATCGATTCTGGCCCAAGGTCCGGGAGATTCACAATTGTGGTTTCCGGGCTAACGTCGCAAGATGCGGATGCGTCGACTGCGAAGGAAATTGCCAGACTGCAATTTACTGTTGAATTAAGCAAGTAGTTTCGGCACTATAGGCCCCTACGTACGACGAATTTGTTAAGTTGAGGAGGTACACACCCATGGCCCCCGTCCCTGTCGCATCGTATCAGCGTCCCTATTTTTACTTCGACGCATGCTCGCAAGCTCTCATCGCACACTTCACGCGCCCGTCTGACCACCATATCGACGCGCAGGCTTCATCGTCTCTCTGTGCGACCGGCGGCCAGAGTCGCGCGCGGGTGGACGATTTCCACTACAGTGACCTAATCTCCTTTAAAGCTGGTTACACCCAGATCTCCGCCGGCTACGAGGAGGACGAAGCCAGTAACGACACCTTGGCCACCGCCACGGTCGAGGGCCTCAATATTCTCAATGTCTTGACCGCGGATTTGGTCGTCGCTCGTACCTACTCCAAGAATCTCAAGGACGCCTCCGAAGGGCGCGTCAGCATGCAGGGCTGTGAATTCAAAAATCTACGAATTTTCGGCCAGCCTGTTAAGATGGAGTTCAATTTCTCCCTCTTTGAGGGCATTCAGACCTTTAAGGAAGCGCAAGAGGCTTATCTTCTGAAAGAGGAGTTCTGGCAGAGTGCCAAGGATTCCTTTCAATCCGGCCAGGATCTGCCGCCGCAGAAAGATACAGGAGCCTTTCTTTGTTCCTTGATCAAGGGCGAGGTTCAGGTGAATTCTCCAGGCGTGCGAACCGCCGGACATGCCGTCGTTATTCCCGATTTTGGCACAGTGCATTTGGCCGAAATGATGATCAGCCACGGTCAACGGACCTTCAGCATGATCCGCTTCAATCTCGATGCCGCCGTCAACGCCACCGGCTCCGTCGCGTGTGGCACCACCAACGGCAAAAAGTATCCGCCAGGCGGCTAATCCTCATTCCGCTGTTATTGCCACTTATCACGATTTCACTTTTAAGCGAGGCCTGCCGACACGCAGCCTCGCCCGAAAGCACATTGCAGCAAATACGAGACGAAATGCGGCGCGGTCAGATGGACCTCGCGCTGCGTGACTCTGACCTGGCGTTGGCGGCATACCAAAAGAAAAATCCGGAATGGGCGGCACGGTTTCGAGTGGTGAAGGCGCGCGTGTTGATGATCCGCGGCGCATATACCGAATCGCTCCAATTATCCAACGAACCGCTGCCCGCCGCTCTCCTGCGGAGCGATACCGAAGTCGAGCGGAAGATGGTGCAGGGACTAGACTACGACTATCTGCAGCGGTTTGATGAGTCCGATCAGGCAACCTCCGAAGCGGAGCGCCTTGGCAATGCCATCAACTCTTCACTAATCGGAGCGCTGGCCCAGACCCGAGGGATGCTGGAATCGGATCGCAAGAATTATGGAAAGGCGGCGTCGGCGTTTCGAGCCGCGGCGGCATTTGGCCGCGAACACAACCTGCCTCGTGTGGAGCTGGACGCCTTCGGCAATCTCGGATACATGGCGATGTGGCAGGAGCACTACGATGAAGCTGTTGACCTGTTCAAAGTGACTCTGGAAAAGTCGCGGGCAATCGGGGCAGCGGACGTCGAGGCAAAGACGTTAGGAAATTTGGGCTGGAGCTACTCGGTGGTCGGTGATTTTGACAACGCCGAGGTTTCATTTAAGGAAGCTCAGGAGAAAGCCGGGCAAGCGGGCTTAGTGGAGGACCAGACGTATTGGCTGATTTCGCTGGCGGAAAATTACTTTCAGCAGCATCGCTACCCGGAAGCGGAGAGCACGGCGCAAAAGGCGCTACTGCTTGCCGAGCAGCATGACGACAAAAATACGCTGACGACATGTCTTAATACGTCTTCGCAGATCGCTCTCGCGATCGGACAACTAGATGAGGCGGAGAAATTCAACCGGAGAGCAATTGACGTAGAGAACGCTGGGCAAGACCAGTTCGGGATCAATTATTCGCGGCTCATTGCCGGGCGAATTGCAGCCGGCAAGCACGACTACGAAACTGCGCTCAACGCGTTTCAAAAAGTGCTGGCTGATCCGAAAGCGGAAACTCCTCTGAAGTGGGAAGCGCACGCGCGTCTGGCTTCGACCTATGCTGCGCTGCATCAGCCTGCAAAGGCAGAGCATGAATTCGACGTGGCGATACGGACATTGCGAAACGCGCGTGATTCGATTCAGAACAATGATTTCCGCGTATCGTTTCTGAGCAGTGCGATTGAGTTTTACGACGAGTACGTGAATTTTCTGATTGAGCAGAAGCGACCGATGGATGCGCTGAAAATTGCGGACCTGAGTCGGGCGCAAGGATTGGAGCAGAGTCTTTCGCCGGCGAGCAGCGGGGCGGCTACAAAAAAGGTGAGTGCGCAAAATCCGGAGGAGACGGCGCGCCGGTTGAATGCGACGCTGCTTTTCTACTGGCTAGGACAGCAGAAGTCGTGGCTGTGGGTGATTACGCCGGGAAAAACTTCGCTGCTGCCCCTTCCCGCTGGGGGAGATCTGGGGGCGCTGGTGAAATCTTATCGCGACAGCTTTACCGATCCGCGCGATCCACTGGAGGCAGGAAACGCTGACGGCAAGAAGCTGTATGCCACGCTGATTCAGCCAGCCGAAAAGCTGTTTACGAAAAATTCGCGGGTGGTGATTTTGCCGGACGGCGCGCTGAACTCGCTGAATTTTGAGACGCTGATCGTTTCGAGTGCAAAAGCTGATTCCAAGGCGCACTACTGGATCGAAGACGCGACGGTGCTGACGGCCAATTCGCTGTCGCTGCTGGCGCGGAGCTCGACCGCGGTGCCGCCCAGCGCGGGAAACATTCTGGTGATGGGAGAGGCGCTCGCCGCCAGCCCGGACTTTCCGCCGCTGCCGGAAGCGGGCAAAGAAGTTGGGCTGCTGGAGAAATATTTTGGGGAATCGCGGAGGCTGGAACTTACCGGAAAGAACGCGACGGCGACGGCGTTCCTGGCGAGCCAGCCGGAGAAATATTCGTATTTGCATTTTGCGACGCACGGAACCGCAAGCCAGCTACGACCGCTGGAATCGGCGGTGATCCTGTCGCCGGACAAGGATTCGTACAAGCTATATGCACGGGATGTGGTGCAGCATCCGCTGAAGGCGTACCTGGTGACGATTTCGGCGTGCAATGGAGCGGGAACCAAAACGTATGCGGGGGAGGGGCTGGTTGGGTTGTCATGGGCATTTTTGAGGGCGGGGGCGCACAACGTGATTGCGGGGCTGTGGGAGGTGAGCAACGCTTCGACGCCGCAGTTGATGGATGAACTATATAAGGGACTGCATGAGGGGGATGATCCAGCGACGGCGCTGAGGAAGGCCAAGCTGACTCTGTTGCACTCGACGGGGAATTACCGGAAGCCGTTTTATTGGGCGCCGTTTTTGATTTACGCTGGGTCGTGAAGCCCCCCACCCTGCTGTCCCTAAGAGTATGAAAACAAAGGGCGGCGGAAATATGAAAAAGTGAAGAGTGTGAAAAGAAAGGGCTTACGGTTGCGGTTTGGATAAGAGTATCAAAATAAAGGACTTAATCTCCGTAAAGTTATACCTGTCTGCTTAATTGGTCTTGACGTAGTTATATACGAAACTAAGTATATCATATGCCAGTACAATGTCAAGAAAAATCTGGCCGAACCGTGCTCGCAGGCAAAGATTTATGGCGCGGGAGGGAAAGTCAAACGATTTTACACAGAGACGGAGGGGAGGAGGCACAGAGGGCACGGAGACCAGGCGGTTGGGATGGACTGAGCCTCGGTATTTGAAATTATGAAAGAGGAGGCGGAGTCTGGTTCGTGCGGCCTCGCGTGGGGTGGGTTGCGGTGCTATTCTTTTTGTTTGCTGGGCGGGAAATGATCGTGGTGGAGATGGGGTATGTTGCAAGAAAAACCATTGAAAATTGAGCTGGTGGACGTGTATGGGAAGGCGCTGGCGGGTGCTGAGGCCGGGGACGAGGCGGGAGTGATTGCGATTCTGGGCGGGAAAGCGTTGCGGACAAATCGTGGGACTTCGCTGAACCTGGATTGGGTGGAACAGGTGCGGGTGAATACCAGCGCGGTGGAGAGACGGGCGGCGACGCTGGTGACGCGGCGGACGGTGAAGAAAGAGTGGCAGATGGCATGGCTGCTGCGCGCGATCAGCTGCATGGATTTGACGACGTTATCGGGCGGCGACACCGATGAACGAGTGAGGCGGCTCTGCGCGAAGGCGCGGCAACCTTTGCAGAATGAGTTAGTCGAAAAATTGGGGATTGGCGGGCTGAAGATCCGAGTGGGCGCGGTATGTGTCTACCACTTGTTTGTGGAGACGGCGGTGCGGGCGCTGGACGGAAGCGGAATTCCGGTGGCGGCGGTGTCTACGGGATTTCCGGCAGGGCTTTCGCCGCTCGAGGAGAGGATTGGGGAGATTCACCGGTCGGTGGAAGCCGGAGCGCAGGAAATTGATGTGGTGATTACGCGGGCGCACGTGTTTGGCGGAGCGTGGCAGAAATTGTATGACGAGATCGTGGCGTTCAAGGATGCGTGCGGGCCGGCGCATTTGAAAGTGATTTTGGGAACGGGTGATTTGCTGACGCTGCGGAATGTGGTGAAGGCCAGCCTAGTCGCGATGATGGCGGGAGCGGACTTCATCAAGACTTCGACCGGGAAAGAAGCGGTGAATGCGACGCTGCCGGTTGGATTGGTGATGACGCGGGCGATTCGCGAGTACGGGGAAGAAACGGGAATGGCGGTGGGGTTCAAGCCTGCGGGAGGAATTCGAACCGCGAAGCAGTCGCTGGAATGGCTGGCGCTGATGAAAGAGGAGTTGGGCAATGCGTGGCTGGCGCCGCATCTTTTCCGGTTTGGCGCGAGTGGGATGCTGGCGGATATTGAGCGGCAGTTGGAGTTTCATGTGACGGGGCGGTATTCGGCGGAGCACCGGCATCCGATGGCGTGAGGAATAGCCGTACAAAGTATAAGAGTTCAAAAGTACAAGTGAGGCTTAACTTGAGCGCTTTTTGGCTGACGGCGGGATCGGGTTCGTGGTCCATAAGAAGAGGAAGATGAGCGTTATTGAAAAATTCGGGACGATGGAATATGGGCCGGCGCCGGAGGATGCGAAGGAGTCGCTGGTGTGGCTGGATGCGCGGAAGCGGCGATTTGGTCATTTTATTGGGGGCGAGTGGCGTGCTCCGGTGGAAGGAAAATATTTTGAGACGACGGACCCGTCGACGGGAGAGAAGTTAGCGGACGTTGCGCAGGGAAGTGCCGCGGACGTGGATGCCGCGGTGAAAGCGGCGCGCGCGGCTTTGCCAGGATGGCAAAAACTTTCTTGTCACACGCGGGCGAAATATTTGTACGCGCTAGCGCGGCAGGTGCAGAAACATTCGCGGCGGCTGGCGGTGCTGGAGACGTTGGACAACGGGAAGCCGATCCGTGAGAGCCGGGACATTGATATACCGCTGGTGGCGCGGCATTTTTATCACCATGCGGGTTGGGCGCAACTGCTGGAGCAGGAATTTCCGGGATATGTGGCGTGCGGAGTTGTCGGGCAGATTATTCCGTGGAATTTTCCGCTGCTGATGCTGGCGTGGAAAATTGCTCCGGCGCTGGCGACGGGAAATACCGTAGTGCTGAAGCCGGCGGAGTACACACCACTGACGGCGCTGGCGTTTGCGGAATTGTGCAATGAAGTTGGATTGCCGGCGGGCGTGGTGAATATTGTTACGGGCGATGGAGCGACGGGCGAAGCGCTGGTGAAGCATTGCGACGTGGACAAGATTGCGTTCACCGGATCGACGGAAGTGGGGCGGGCGATTCGGCAAGCGACCGCGCAATCGCACAAAAAACTTTCGCTGGAGTTGGGAGGAAAGTCGCCGTTCATTGTATTTGAGGATGCCGACCTGGACTCGGCGGTGGAAGGGCTGGTGGATGGAATCTGGTTCAACCAGGGACAGGTGTGTTGCGCGGGCTCGCGATTGTTGGTGCAGGAGAGCGTCGCAGAAAAGTTGACGAAGAAATTGCGGACGCGGATGAGCACGCTGCGGGTTGGCGCGCCGCTGGACAAAGCGATTGATATCGGCGCGATTATTGCGCGGGTGCAGCTGGAACGGATTGATAGCTTAGTGAAACAGGGAATCGCGGAAGGTGCGACATGCTGGCAGCCGGAAATTGTGCTGCCGAGTCGCGGATTATTTTACAAGCCGACGCTGTTGAGCAATGTGCATCCGACGTCGATTGTGGCGCAACAGGAGATATTTGGGCCGGTGTTGGCCGCGATGACGTTTCGAACGCCGCGCGAAGCGGTAGAACTGGCGAACAATACTGTGTATGGACTGGCCGCGAGCGTGTGGAGCGAGAGCGTGAACCTTGCGCTACAGGCGGCGGCGCAGATTAAGGCTGGCGTGGTTTGGGTGAACAGCACGAATCTCTTTGATGCGGCATGCGGATTCGGTGGCTATCGAGAGAGTGGATTTGGCCGCGAGGGCGGCCGCGAAGGATTGCTGGAATATCTGGAGCCTGCGTGGTTCAAGAAAGCACCTGCGATGAACAGCGCGGCGGGAGCCGGGAATGACGCAGTTGACGTGGCGAATTCTGCGGGCGGAATTGATCGCACGGTGAAGCTGTACATTGGCGGTAAACAGGCACGGCCGGATTCTGGATACAGCATTCCGGTACACGGGCTGCGCGGCGAGTTGTTGGGTGAGGCACCGCTGGGAAACCGCAAAGATATTCGCAATGCGGTGGAAGCCGCGCGCAAAGCGGAGAGTTGGGGGAAGACAACGGCGCATAACCGGGCGCAAGTGTTGTTCTACATCGCGGAAAATCTTTCGCAGCGCAGCGGCGAAATTCAAAAGCGTCTTGCCGCTGCGGTGGGAGAAAAGCAAGCTGCAGAAGAAGTGCGGCTGAGTATCGAGCGGCTGTTTTCGTACGCGGCGTGGACGGATAAATTTGATGGAGCGGTGCACAATCCGCCGTTCCGGAATGTTTCGATTGCGATGAACGAGCCGATTGGGACAGTTGGCGTGATCTGTCCTGCCGATACACCACTGTTGGGATTCTTCTCGCTGGTGTTGCCGCTGATTTCGGCGGGGAATACGGTGGTTGCAATTCCATCGGAAAAATACCCATTGATTGCGGGCGATCTGTATCAAGTGTTTGAGACGAGCGATCTGCCGGGCGGCGTGGTGAATCTGGTGACTGGGCGAACGAGCGAATTGTCAAAAGTGCTGGCGGAGCACGATGATCTTGATGCGCTGTGGTGCTACGGCGATGAGGCGACGTGCGCGACGGCGAAGGCGCTGTCGGCGGGAAATCTAAAACAAGTGTGGACGAACGAAGGGCGCGCGATCGATTTGTTCAGCGTGGAACAGGGTGAAGGACGCCTATATCTGCAGCATGCGTATCAAGTAAAAAATATTTGGGTGCCGTACGGCGAGTGAACTGTGCCGCAAGGCTGCTCGATCGCCGACAATCTAGTCGCGAGCAAGGCCATAAAGGCGGCAGCCGGCTGCCGCACTCCATATGAAAACCGGATCAGCAGGTGAGTAACGGAGCGACGGAATCCACCCCATCCAAGGTGGACGCCAGGGCGGCGTTCCGCTTTCCCGCATTTTTGAATTTCCAGCTAGCGCGTTTTTGCATCGTAATTGCCACCGAAATGCAGGCCGTTGCTGTCGGGTGGCAGGTTTATGAAATTACCAAGCGGCCGCTTGACCTCGGTTTTGTGGGTCTGGCGCAATTTCTTCCGGGAATGCTGCTGTTCCTGCTTTCCGGTTATGCTGCCGACCATCTCAACCGCCGCAAGCTGCTCATCTGGTGCGACGTCGGCTTCGGCATTTGCTTCGCCTTGTTGTTCGTGATTACGGTGCGTGGCGCTGTCTCCACTCTGGCAATCTACGTTGTGCTAGTGATGCTCGGCGTTGTCCGTTCGTTCAACGCGCCGGTGAGCCGCGCGATCTTGCCGCACCTAGTGCCGCCAGAGCATTTCGAGAGTTCGGTGGCATGGAGCTCCAGCGTTTGGCAGGCGGCATCGATTTTGGGTCCAGCCGCCGGCGGGATTCTGTACGCGGTTTCCGACAAGTTGCTGCGGCCCGGCAGCGGCCCGGCAGCGGTTTACGCGCTCGCTCTTGCCGCCGCGGCAATCGCGACCGCGCTGAACATTCGGGTGCCCGACCGGCGAGTGCCTGGCCGGGGAAGTCCGCAGTCCGAACGGGCCGCGGGACTCTCCAGCTTCTTTGAAGGGTTCCGGTACATCTGGCGGGAGAAATTAATTCTTGGCGCGATTTCGCTGGACTTGTTTGCAGTTCTGCTGGGCGGAGCGGTGGCGCTTTTGCCGGTTTATGCGCGGGAGATTTTGAATGCGGGACCGTGGGCACTGGGAATGCTGCGAAGCGCACCGGGAGTGGGCGCGGCGGTGATGGCGATTGCGATTGCGCACTGGCCGTTGAAGAAACGCGCGGGCGCGACGATGTTGTGGTGCGTAGCGGGATTCGGAGTATGCACGGTGATCTTTGGAGTATCGCGCAGTTTTGCGCTTTCGCTGCTGGCGCTGTTTCTGGTCGGCGCAACGGACATGGTGAGCGTGATTGTGCGCGCGACGTTGATTCAGGTGGCGACGCCGGACGAAATGCGTGGGCGAGTCAACGCGGTGGACATGATTTTCATTGGAGCTTCGAACGAACTAGGGCAGTTCGAATCGGGAATTACGGCGCAATGGTTTGGCGCGGTGCGCGCGGTGATTTTGGGCGGAATTGGAGCAATGGTGGTGACGGGATTGTGGGCGTGGATGTTTCCGCAATTGCGAAGGGTGGAGCAGCTGATGCTGAAAAAAGAGTAGCGCGTGATGAAAGAATGCTTACGGGGAACGGCGGTAGCCTACCGAAGAATGCAAGAAGGCGCTTGAAACTGACGTCCGGGCGAGCTTGGGCGCAGCATGCTGCGCCCCTACCCAGAGGAGGAAATTAAGTGAGCTTGCCGCCGCGAAGGATGGTCAGGGCGGAGTGAGCGGCGCCGAGCAGCGGGGCGTCTTCGTTAAGAACCACAGCGATGGGAATGTTGGCGAGGAGCGGAGCGAGCTGGCCTTTGTCAGCAAAGGCCTGGCAGAACGTACTTTTTTGCAGCAGCGGCAGGATTTTTACGGCGATGCCGCCGGCGAGAAAGACTCCGCCGTAGGCGAGAACACGCAGCGCGAGGTTGCCGGACTCCGCGCCAAAAGCATCGGTCCAAAAATCGAGGGTCTCGACGCATGCGGGACAGGAGCCGGTGAGAGCGTTCTGCGTAATTTCCTGCGCGGAATCCGCGGCGGGCTTAGCAAAAGAATCGTGAGAAATATCTGGCGCCAGGAATTCGTGAATCGGGCGAAATCCGCGGCCGGAGAACAGTTCTTCGCAAGAGACGCGCGATAAGCGCTTCTTCAGAAATGTAAGGAAGGCAATTTCGCGGTCGGAGCGCGGAGCGAAATCAGCGGAACCGCCTTCGGAGGGAGCAGCGCGGTGGCCGCGGCCGTCCCAATAAAGAACGGCTTCTCCCAGACCAGTGCCGGCGGCGATGATTGCAATATTTTCTTCGGGATGATCGACGCCGCGATTGAGATAGAGCAGATCCTGCGGTTCGAGTTTTTGCAGGCCGCGGGCGGTTGCGACCAGATCATTCATTAAAACTACACGTTCGCGGGGCAGACCGAGGCTGGCGGCGAGGGAAACAGAGTCGAGCACCCAAGGGACGTGAGCAGCGTGAAGTCGTCCGTCAACGACGGTGCCGGGAACGCCGAAGCCTGCCGCAGTAACGGAATTTTGCGCGGAGGTTCCGAAAGCGTGGCGCGAGAATTCTTCAACCAATTTTTCAAAACTGGAAAAATCGCGAGTGACGAAGCGTTTTCGAGCGACGATTGCGAGTTTTGCGCCGCTCTCATCGTAAGCGACGAGGTTAGACTTGGTGCCACCGATGTCTCCCGCGATGAGCATAGAGTTTAGACGTTTCCTTTAGGAAAGACGTTCCGGCGTAAATATTTTCGTCATTTCGAGGACGTGGCGATAGTAATCGCGCTGGGTCAAAGAGTAGCCAGCTTCCTCGTCGATGATGAATGTGACGTCGGGATGCATTTGAAGGGCGGAAGCGCTGACCGAGGAGGTGATGGGACCCTCGATGGCCTTGGCAACGGCAGCGGCTTTGGAGCGGCCGGAAGCAAGGAGCAGTATGCGGCGCGAATCAAGAATGGTGCCGATGCCCATGGTGATGGCGCATTTGGGCATTTCGGACTCGTTGCCGAAAAGATGGCGGCTGTCCTCGATGGTTTCACGGCTGAGCGCTTTCAAGCGGGTGCGAGAAGCGAGGCTGGAGGTCGGTTCGTTGAAGCCGATGTGACCGTTGCGTCCAATGCCGAGAATTTGTAGGTCAATACCGCCGGCAGTTTTGATTGAGGCCTCGTAGAATGCGCAGTAGGAGTCGTAGTCGCGAGTGATGCTGCCGTCGGGAATATGAGTGCTCTGCCGAGAAAAATTCACGTGTGAGAAAAAATGCTGGTCCATGAAGGTGTGATAGCTCTGCGGGTGAGAGTGTGGCACGCCGAGATATTCATCGAGATTGAAAGTGGTGGCGCGTGAGAAGTCGAGGGTGCCGGCGCGGTACAGGTCGATTAGTTCAGTATAAAGACCGAGGGGAGTGTTGCCGGTGGCGAGTCCGAGTACGATTGCAGGATTCGAACGGACTGCGGCGGCGACAATGCGCGCGGCTTCACGGCTGACTTCTTCGTAGTCTTTTTTTAGGACGACCAGCATCGGGATGCCTTCCTTCGAAGCGAATTATTCTTAATTCAATGAAGTCAGCGGAAGCGCCGAATCACTAGGTTGTGGCGATCGGAGCGGTAGATTCCGAGAACGTACATTATGACTTTGCCTTTGGTTGAGTAAATAATTTGACGAATGCGGAGCAGTGGCTCGCGGCGAGGCACTTTAAGCAACTCGGCGGCGCGTGGATCGGCGGGGGTGGCATCGATTTCTTCGTCGGCGTAGCCGAGTTTGACGTCGTAATTTCGTTCAAGGATTCCGAACAACGAGTCGCGCTGCAACGAAGCCGAGAGCAGGTCGGGAAACTCCGCAGCCGAAAGGTAGCAGGTCTCGAGAGCGAATGGTTCGTGGGATGCGTGGCGCAAGCGCTCCAGCTTGATCATTTGTCCGGTTGTCGGCAAAGAAAGACGCGCGGCACCATCCGGCTCGTTGTCGATGAGCTTGGCGAAGAGAATTTTGGAAGCGGCGACCAGGCTGCGCGCGGCCATTTGTTCGGTGTAGCTCATCAGTTTATTAAAATGAATTTTCGGGGCAGCAACGAAGGTACCGACGCCGCGGCGCCGTTCGACGGTGCCTTCGAGTTCCAACGAGGCCAGCGCGTGGCGCGCGGTCATCAGGCTGACTTTATGAATTTTAGCGAGCTCACGTTCGGAGTTAACGGGATCGCCGGGACGAAGCTGACCGGCATCGATGCGCTTTTGAATCGTAGATTGGATGCGCTGGTAGGCGGGAATCGCGGAGCGGGCTTTGGCGGGCATGCGGGTGACCTCAATCCCGTGAAAAAGAATATCAGAAGACACTTAGCAGAAATCGCGCCGAATACGAGCTTGCTGCGTGCTATATAGCTTAATGCAAGGTGTTCTGAAAAGGGAACAGTTCCTCTCGGCTCAAGACTTGCTTTTCTTCTGGTCGAGATATTCGAACACTTCTTCGGCGGCGTGGAACGCAGCGTTGGCCGCTGGAACGCCGCAGTAAATGGCCGCCTGTAATAGAACTTCCTGAATTTCGTCGCGGGTGACGCCGATCGAGAGGGCGGCCTTGAGGTGCATGCGAAATTCTTCACTGCGATTGAGTGCTACGAGCATTGAGAGGGTGAGCAAGCTGCGCGTTTTCCGCGGCAATCCCGGGCGGCTCCAGATTTCACCCCAGGCGTAACGTGCGATCAGATCTTGAAACGGCTCATTGAACTTGTTGCGATTCTTCAGGGAACGTTCAACGTGCGCATCGCCGAGAACCGCACGGCGGATTTTCATTCCTTCGTCGTAACGCTTGCGATCGTCCATAGTGTTCCTCCGGTGTTGCAGAGTCTTATTACGATAGAAAAGAGATGACTTCTTCGGTCAGGCGGTCCGCGGCTTCGATACTGGAAATATGGGCCGCGTTCAGTTCGACGTAGCGTGCGCCGGGAATATGATCGGCGAGAAAATGGCCGTCGGCTGGAGTAGCGGCGGGGTCGTGGGTTCCGGAGATCACCAGCGTCGGAACGCGAATTTCTGCGACGTCTTCTCGGGCGTCGAAATCGCGAACGGCGCAACATCCTCCGATGTAGCCTTCGGGATCATGAGACTCGATGATTTGCATTGTTTCAGCCACCGCCGCCGGAGAGCTCGACTGAAATGCAGTCGTGAACCATCTTGCGGGAGTTGTCCGTGCGATTTCCTTCATTCCCTTGGTTCGAACGGTTTCAATCCGTGAGTTCCAGGATTCCTGCGTACCGATTTTCGCAGCGGTGTTACACAGTGCGAGTCTCTGCAGGCGTGCAGGATTTTGCAGGGCAAGCGTGATGCCGATCATTCCGCCGATGGAGAGGCCGCAAAGATGAAAACGCTCGATGGCGAGAAAATCGGCTAGAGACAAGAGGTCGCTGGCGAGGTCAGCAACCGAATAAGGAGGAGGCGGACTGGAAGACTGCCGGTGTCCACGCATGTCGTAACGCAATAAGCGAAAGTGCTTTTCGAAGGCCGGAGCTTGTGCATCCCACATTGAGAGATTGGCGCCAAGCGAATTTGACAGAACCAGTGCCGGATGGGACGGGTCACCTGAGATTTCGTAATGAATTCGAACGTGAGGTAGATCAGCGAATGGCATGCGATTATCCTTTTGCCGAGGAGGATTGGGAATTATTTGAGCGGGCTGCAGTGAGTACCGCGTCGATGAAGGCTTCCGCAGACCCAAGATAGTTGGCCGGTTCGAACAAGCTGGCCAGGCTTTCCGGATTCAAGATGGCAGTTACATCGGCAACCTCGGACAAGATCGCGTGCAGGTTGCGCTGTTCCGATTGCGCGCGACGGCAGGCCGATTCGACGAGTTTGTGGGCGGAAGCGCGATTTAGTTTTTCGCTGAGCGCGAGCGAAACCGCTTCCGCGTAGATCAGACCGTGGGTCAAATCGAGGTTTGATCGCATTTTTTCGACATTCATTGCAAGTCGCGGTAGCAACGCCGCAAGCTGATGTGAACCGCCTGCGGTTAACCGAACAATTTCTGGAACCACTTCCCACTCGGATTGCCAGGCGCCAAGGCTGCGTTGGTACTCCCCGGAAATTCCCGACAAAACGGTGCTGACCAGAGCCGGCACGCGGCTGGTCGAAGCAATGATTGCGGCGGAGGCGACGGGATTTTGTTTGTGAGGCATGGTGGACGAACCGCCGCGACCGGCGGAGGGCGGTTCGGAAAGTTCCGCGACTTCCGTCTGCATATAGAGGGAAAGATCGCGCGCGATTTTCGCCAAGGTTCCAGAGAGCACACCAAAGGTAGCAGCAGTTTCCGCAATGCGCTCGCGTTGCGCGTGCCACGGAATACGAGGAAGCGGCAGAGCGAGTTCTTCGGCCAGATAGCTGGCCACTTGAGGGCCGCGCTCACCAAGTGCCGCGAGTGTTCCGGCGGCTCCGCCGAATTGAAGGACCAGGGCATCGTTGAGCAAAGAATCGAAACGCTCCCGGTGGCGAATGAAGGCGTCAAGCCAGCCGGCGGTAATGTAGCCGAAAGTTGTTGGCAACGCGTGTTGGAGCCAGGTGCGCGCGACAACCAGGGTCTTTCGGTGGGTGCCGGTGATGTCGATCAGTGAGTGAGTAATCAGGTCCAAATCTTTTTCAATCGCGCGTACCGCGGAACGCAATTGAAGGATCAGGCCGGTGTCGAGCGCGTCCTGGCTGGTAGCTCCGTAATGAACATGGCGCAAAGCGTCGGGCGAAGTGCGGGCAACGATGGCGCTAAGCTGTTTCAACAGCGGAATCGCCAGATTCCCGGCGGATGGCATTGCGTGCGCCAAAGCCTGCAAATCAAAAAGTTCTACGCGACATGCCGAAGTGATTGCTGATGCTGCGGGCGCTGAAATAATTCCGGCGCGGGCTTGAGCACGTGCGAGCGCGGCTTCGAAATCAAGAATGGACTGAACAGAAGCGGCATCGCTGAAAAGCGGTTCGACGGATGGGGAGCGGAAGAAACCGTCCAGAAGTTGCATGCCTAGAGTGTAAATGGGAAGTGCAGTATGGAAAAAGGGATTCCGCGAACTCGGCGCGATACTGTAGACTCCACAGAATTGCGGGGGACCTCATAAGTGTTGAGTAACCGAAGAGAGATTCACGTCGAATGGGGCGATTGCGATCCCGCAGGGATTGTGTATTTCCCCCGATTCTTCGAATATTTTGACGCGTGCACGAACGCGCTGTTCGAAAAGGCGGGATTCCACAAACCCGAAATGCTCAAGCATTACGGCCTGCTGGGCATTCCAATGATTGATACGCGTGCGCAATTTTACGCACCGGCATCTTTCGGTGAAGTCGTGGCGGTTGACACGCGGATCATTGAGTGGGGACGCAGTAGTTTCCAGGTAGAACACAAATTATATAAAGGGAACATCCTGGCGGCCGAGGGAAGTGAGAAGCGCGTGTGGACCGTGAGGGACACACGGGCGCCGAATGGAATCCGGAGCGAGCCCATTCCGGAAGAAGTAAAAGCGCGATTTGAATGAGAAAGTTGGGCGAGGCAATGTATAACCTCGCCCGACTTCGTCGAACGATTACCTGGATTTGATCTCGAGTGGTTGTAAAAGTTTAAACGTAAGTGGAGTCTCCGCCGGCCAAGCGATTTCGCGATTGCCGGTTAGGCCTGCGCCCGCTGTGCCGCCGCCTGCGCCGACCGCTGCACCGATTGCGGCGCCCTTGCCGCCTCCCGC
>Ga0210402_10001934_pt1 | contig 20742 bp, 23 predicted proteins | sample IncBWC7MmetaG_FD_161055 | JGI IMG/M metagenome (GOLD analysis project Ga0210402, IMG submission 161055) | Forest soil microbial communities from Barre Woods Harvard Forest LTER site, Petersham, Massachusetts, United States - Inc-BW-C-7-M | ecosystem: Environmental > Terrestrial > Soil >... | reverse complement strand
GCCTGAAAGTCGTCGGCACCCGGCCGATCCGCCCCGACGGGGTCGAGAAGGTGACGGGCCGCGCCAATTTCGGCGCAGATCGCGCGTTGCCGGGCATGCTCTACGGCAGGATCAAACGCAGCCCCCACGCCCACGCTCGAATCGTCAAGATCAGCACCGACGAGGCGTTGGCGCTGCCGGGTGTGCGAGCGGTTGCGACGGCGGCCGACTTCCCGGAGATCCGCCCCGAAGAGGCGTTTGTCGGCGAAGGCCCGATGAACTTCCGCGACCTGTCGCGCAATGTGATGGCGCGCAGCAAGGCGCTCTACGAAGGCCATGCTGTGGCCGCCGTGGCGGCAGTCTCCCCGGCGATCGCCGCCGAAGCGCTCGAGCTGATCGAGGTCGAGTACGAGGTGCTGCCGCACGTCATCGATGTCGAAGAGGCTATGGCGGATGGCGCGCCGCTGCTGCACGATGACCTCTTCACCGCAGGAGCCGACCCGAAGTCGGAAAAGCCGTCCAACATTGCCAAGCAGGTAACCTTCTCGAAGGGTGATGCTGCCGCCGGCTTCCGCCAGGCCGATGTCGTCGTCGAGCGGCGCTATACGACCAAACCGGTGCACCAGGCCTATATCGAGCCGCACGCCTGCGTTGTCTCGACGATGCCCGACGGGCAGGTGCAGATCTGGGCCAGCAGCCAGGGCCAGTTCATGATCCGCGCCTATTGCGCCAAATTGCTCGACATCGACATGGCCAATATCCGGGTCACGCCGGCCGAGATCGGCGGCGGCTTCGGCGGCAAGACGCTGATCTATCTCGAGCCGGTGGCATTGGTCCTGTCCCGCAAGACCGGGCGGCCGGTCAAGATCGTGATGACGCGTGAAGAGGTGTTCCGCGCTACGGGCCCGACTTCGGGCGGCGTTATCGAGGTCAAGCTTGGTGCGAAGCGGGACGGCACGATCGTCGCCGCCGATCTCGTGCTCAAATACCAGGCGGGCGCCTTTCCCGGCTCACCGGTGCAACCCGGCTGCATGTGCGCCTTCGCGATGTACGACCTGCCGAATGTGCACATCACCGGCTACGATGTCGTCTCGAACCGGCCGAAGGTGGCGGCTTACCGCGCGCCGGGCGCGCCGATCTCGTCCTTCGGGGTCGAGAGCTGCCTCGACGAACTCGCCCGCGAGCTCGGCATGGACCCACTGGCGCTGCGCGAGAAAAATGCAGCGAAGGAAGGCACCAAGGCGGTCCATGGGCCGACCTGGACCAATATCGGCTATCTCGACACATTGGCGGCAGCCAAGGCTCATCCGAATTACCGGATCCCCCTCGGCCCCAATCAAGGCCGCGGCGTAGCCTGCGGCTTCTGGTTCAATATCGGCGGTGAATCGAGCGCGCAGGTGCACGTCAACGAGGACGGCTCGGTCAGCGTCGCGTCGGGCAGCCCGGATATCGGCGGCTCGCGCGCCTCAATGGCGATGATGGCGGCGGAAACGCTCGGCGTTCCGGTCGATCGCGTGAAACCGATTGTCGCCGACACCGCTTCTATCGGCTTTACGCATGTGACCGGCGGCAGCCGAGTCACGTTTGCGACCGGCATGGCGACCGTGCAGGCGACGGAAAAAATCATCGACCAGCTGAAGCAGCGGGCCGCGATGATTTGGGATATCAGCCCCGAGGCGGTTGATTGGCGGGACGGCTGCGCCTATCCGGCCGGCGCCAATGCCGGCAGCTTCGATCCGCTGCCATTGGCCGAAATCGCAATCAAGGCGGCCCGCACCGGCGGGCCGATCGGCGCCGAGGTGTCGGTCGACGCCCAGGGGGCGGGACCGGCCTTTGCGACGCATGTTTGCGATGTCGAAGTCGATCCGGAAACCGGGCATGTGAAAGTACTCCGGTACACGGCGACCCAGGATGTCGGCCGGGCCATCCACCCGAGCTATGTCGAAGGCCAGATCCAGGGCGGCATCGCACAGGGGATCGGTTGGGCGGTCAACGAGGAATACGTCTACGACAAGCAGGGGCGCCTCGATAACCCGGGATTCCTTGATTATCGCGTGCCGGTCGCCTCGGACTTGCCGATGATCGATGCGGTGATCGTCGAAGTGCCAAACCCGCGGCATCCTTTCGGCGTCCGCGGTGTCGGGGAGGTGCCGATCGTGCCGCCGATGGCGGCAGTCGCCAATGCGATCCACACCGCGACCGGAATGCGGTTGCGCGACCTGCCGATGTCGCCGCCAAAGATCCTCGCCGAGATCGACGCCGAGGAGCCGAGACGCCTCGCAGCCGAATAGCGGTCAGCCGAGGTACGACCGCGGCACGCATACGCGGTAGCGGCTATCCGCTACCGGCAAGACGGCGACCTCGACCGCGTAGCAAGCGCGAAGCGTCTCGGCGGTGACAACCTCCGCGGGGGCCCCAATCTGCAGCAATTCCCCGCCGGCCAATACTGCTACTCGGTCGGCGCAGGCAAAAGCCTGCTCCGGGTGATGCGTCGACAGCAGCACGGTCAGCCCGTGCGTCTCTGCAAGGCTGCGAACGGCGTCGAGAACCCGCAGCTGGTTGCCGAAATCGAGGCTCGCGGTGGGCTCGTCGAGCACCAGAATCCGGGGTTCTTGCGCCAGGGCGCGCGCGACCAGCGCGAGCTGCCGCTCGCCGCCGCTCACGCGCAGCCATTCGCGCTGCGCAAGATGTTCGATCCCCATTGTCGCAATGGCCTCATCGGCCATTTCGCGATCGGCCGCTGAGGGGGCGGCGAAAGGCCCGCGATGGGCAGTGCGTCCCATCAGCACCAGTTCGAAGACCGCAAACGGAAACGCACCACCGCCACTTTGCGGCACATATCCGAAGGTCAGGGCTCGCCGGCGCGGGTTCCATCCCGCGGCAGGCTCGCCATCGACATGTACCGCGCCAGCGTGAGGTGGCAAGAGGCCGAGGATTGTCTTGAACAATGTCGATTTGCCTTCGCCGTTGCGGCCGAGCACGCACAACACTTCGCCCGCACCGACATTGAAGCTGATATGGCGGCCAACGACCCGCCCGGGATAGCCGTAGCTCAGATCCTCGACGGCCAGCCGAGCGGCGGCTACGACCATGCCGGGCGTCGGCTGAAGGCGAGCAGCCACAAGAAGACGGGCGTGCCGATCGCCGCGGTCAGGACGCCGAGCGGCAGCTCGACGGTACCTACCGTGCGCGCCACCGTATCGACGGCGAGCAGATAGCCGGCCCCGAATAAGGCGCTGACGGGCAATAGGCGCGTAAATGCCGGCCCGACCATCAGCCGCGCGAGGTGCGGCACGACGAGCCCGACCCATCCGATGATGCCGCTGGCCGCGACGGCCGCTGAAGTCATCAACGTGGCGGCGGCGATCACGACAATACGCAGTACGCGGGTATCGAGGCCGAGGGCGGTTGCTTCCTCTTCGCCCAATGTCATCACATCGATGCGCCAGCGCAGCAGACCCAGTGGCACCAGGCCGATTGCCACAGCCGGCAACAGGCTCGTCAGGTCGCGCAGGTTTGCTGCTGCCAGGCTGCCGAGCAGCCAGAATGTAATGGCCGGCAGCTGGTTGTAAGGGTCGGCGAGATATTTCAGCAGCCCGACACCCGCGCCGAACAGCGCGCCGATCACGACACCGGCAAGAACCAACACCAGCACCGAGTCGCGACCGCGGATGGCCGCGGCAATTGCGTAGACGATGATCACCGCCGCCAGTCCGCCGGCAAAGGACGTGGCCTCTATCGCGAGGACGGGCAACGATAGAAAAATACCCACGACCGCTCCCAGCGCGGCACCCGCCGAGACGCCGAGAATATCGGGCGAAACTAGCGGGTTGCGGAACAACGACTGATAGGCGGCTCCGGAGGCAGCCAGCGCCGCGCCTACCGCCGTAGCAGCCAGCACTCGAGGTAGGCGAATTTGCAGGATGACGGTTTCGGCGGGCGCCGGCAGGGGCGAGGCTGCGCCTGTCGCCTTGGCTATCAGGAACTCCAACAGGTCTCTTGCCGCCAACCGGTAGGGTCCCTGGGCAATAGCGGCCGCGACCAGCAGCAGCAACGCCAGCGCCGCGCCGCTGACAATAGCGCGGTAGCCGAACGACCCAAAAGGCGCACGCCGGGGGATCGGCGAGAAGCCCGTCGAGCTGCGCGTCGCTCGGTTCCTGTTGATAGAAAAGGGCATAAAAGCGCCGCGCCTCGGCTCGGATGTCCTGTGAGAAGGCGGCAGGATAGAGGAGTTTGCCGAGCCAAAGGAGGCCGATCAGCCGATTGGGCGCGGGCGGATCATCGAGCCACGAGAACGGCAGATCGGGGACGAAATGAATGCGGCCCGCTTGTACCGCCCTGACTTCGCGCCAAACCGGGTCGCTTCGGACCGCGGCATAAAAGCGCCGGTCGACGGTGAGGATCACGTCGGGCTGCCAGGCGAGGAGCTGCTCGGGCGAGACGTCGACTATCGTGCGCGGGCCGGTATCCTTGCCGACGACATTGCGCGCGCCGGTAAAGTCCACGACCTCGCTGCCGATCGAACCCGCGACCGCCGTCTCGAGACCGCGCGGTCCCCGCGCAATGTAAATGCTCGGTCGCTCGGGCGGCGGGATCTTCGCCACGGCGTCCTGAACCCCGCCCAATACCGCCTCGGCATAGCGCGCGAGCGTCTCGGCCCGCTCCGAGACGCCGATGAGACCGCCGATGGTGCGCAATGTCGCGGCGGTGCCCGCGAGACGCCCGCTGATCAGCACCGCAGGGATATGCGTTTGCTCCTGCACCTGGTCGGCGAGCGACACATAGGTGGCGGTGGTGTTGCCGACATCGAGAACGAGGTCGGGCATCAGCCGCACGACGTTTTCGAGATTGACGGTGTTGCCGCGACCGGTCAGCCGACCGATCTCGGGGAGCTCCGCGTATCGCGTCGGCAAATAGGCCCGCGACTCAGGGCTGGGCGCCCGGGTCCAGCCCAACATCTTCCAGGGCGCTAATGTAAAGAGTGTGACCGACGCCGGCGGCCCGGCGGGAAAGACCCGGCGCACCTCGTCGGGAATCTCGACTCGACGGCCACCCGAGTCGGTAAACGGCCTTGCCTGCGCAAACGGTGGCGCGAACGCGAGCCCGGCGACCGCGCCGGCGCTTAACCCAAAAAGATCCCGTCGCCTCACTTGGCGACCATAACGTCCGACGCCTTGATAACCGCAAACGCGTCGTCGCCGACCTTGAGGGCGAGATCGTCGACCGCCTCGTTGGTGATCGAGGACGTGACGATCACCCCGCCACCGATGTCGATACGAACATGCGCCGTCGTCTGACCTTTGGTCACGGCGACGATCTTGCCTTTGAGCTGATTGCGGGCGCTGAGCTTCATCTTACTCTCCTAAAGGATGGACGCTTGTTCGGCATTCGCAGCAGCGGCCGCGGGATTTATCCTATCGGACACCGCGTTTCCAGCGGGAACCAGCCCAACGACGTCGCTCTGGCCTTCGAAGATGATCCGGAGACGCTGCAGCCCGAAGTACGCGCCCCGATCGGCTGCGGGATCCCCAAAGGCGGCCACAGCGGGAAGGTGGCATAGATTGTGCCTTTTGCGCTCAGCGCTCAAGCACTGAGGCAGTCGCGCAACCCCGAGGAGACACTTTGGCATCCGAACGGTTTTCTATAACGTTCTCCTCTTATGAGCGAATATCTCTCCCTTTACATCACTGCCCCGTCGTTCGAGGTGACCGATAGGATTGGCCGCGCCCTGGTCGAGGAACGACTCGTCGCCTGCGTCAACATCATTCCCGGCATGCGCTCGATCTACCGATGGCAAGGCAAGATAGAGACGGCAACCGAAATCGTGTTGATTGCCAAAAGCCGAGCCGCCCTTTTCGAAGAGATCGAAAAGCGCATAACAGAATTGCACCCTTACGACTGCCCGTGCCTGGTGGCGTGGCCAATCGAGGCCGGCCACCAGCCGTATCTCGACTGGCTCGGGCAGGAAACGGCTTCGTAAGCAAACAATATCGCAACTCAGGAACATCGGTCGCCGGCGCCAGGTTCGAGCCTCGCAGGCCGGCCAAGGATGTCTGCATGCGGTCACGATTACGTGACGTTCGCCACTCCTATTCAAATACAACGAACCAGAGCGCATCTCATAACGATGCGTTGGAGCTTCCATGAATAGAGGACGCTCGATCGATGATGACGAGACGTTTCTTACTGGCCACCAGTGCAGTCGCGCTGACGGGGTGGTTTGGCTCGTCCGGGTTTGTTTGGGCAGCAGCCGACCCTTTCACGGTGACCCACACCGATGACGAATGGCGCAAGCTGCTGAAGCCGGATCAGTACGCGGTATTGCGGCAAAGTGCGACCGAACGCCCCTTTACGAGCCCGCTCCTCAACGAGCATCGCCCCGGTGTCTTCGCCTGTGCCGGGTGCGATCGGGGTCTGTTTTCGTCGGAGACCAAGTTTGACAGCGGTACCGGCTGGCCGAGTTTCTGGGCGCCGCTCGATGACGGCGCGGTCGGCACGACGCGGGACAGCAGCTTGGGCATGGGCCGCACCGCAGTGCATTGCTCTCGTTGCGGCGGGCATCTCGGTCACGTCTTCAACGACGGCCCCAAGGTAACCGGTCTGCGCTACTGCATGAACGGGGTTGCCATGACTTTCAAGCCCGCCACCGCCTGACACGAATAGCTCGTATCCATGATCTTATTTCTGCTCGCCTATCTCGGTGGCGTTCTGACAATCATCAGCCCCTGCATCCTGCCGGTGCTGCCGTTCGTGTTCGCGCGATCGGATAAACCGTTCGCGAGCAGCGGCCTGCCGATGCTCGCCGGCATGGCCGCGACCTTCGCGGTGGTGGCCACGCTCGCCGCCGTCGGCGGCGGATGGGCCGTTCAGGCGAACGAGTATGGCCGCTATGCGGCGCTGGTTCTGTTGGCCATGTTTGGCATTACCCTCCTGTTTCCGTCGTTGTCGGATCGGCTTACGCGACCCCTCGTTGCGCTGGGTTCGCGCCTGTCGGAGACCGCAGACCGGCGCGCCGGAGCGAGCGGTTCGACCGTCCTGCCGTCGCTGCTGCTCGGGGTCGCGACGGGCCTGCTTTGGGCGCCCTGTGCCGGACCTGTACTCGGCTTGATTCTAACCGGAGCGGCCCTCGAAGGAGCGAACGTCCAGACCTCACTCTTGTTAGTTGCCTATGCCGCAGGAGCGGCGACATCATTGGCGCTAGCTCTGGTAATCGGCGGCCGGGTCTTTGCCGCGATGAAACGCTCGCTCGGCGCCGGCGAATGGGTACGGCGGGGCCTAGGCGTCGCGGTCCTTGCCGGAGTCGTCGTCATCGTGCTGGGCCTCGATACGAAATTTCTCACCCGGGTGTCGCTCGCGAGCACCGCCCCCCTCGAACAGGGTCTCGTCGACAAGCTTCATCCCGCCGCTTCTGCACAGCCTTCAGAAGGAGCGCGCCCCGTAGCGATGACGGGCGATCCGCCTGTGATGATGGAGAGCCGACCGGAAGCGCAAGCCCAGCCGTCGGGAGGAGGTGGCGCGGTGGCGATGACCGGCAGCCCATCCCCAGTGGTGCAGCAGGGGCAGTCGGAAGTGCAGGCCGACGATTTCCCGGACGAGGGAGCAATCCCTTCGCTGTCTGGTGCCGTCCAGTGGTTGAACTCGCCGCCCCTGACGCCGGAGGCACTAAAAGGCAAGGTCGTGGTCGTCGATTTCTGGACATATTCCTGCATCAATTGTCTGCGCTCGATCCCCTATGTCCGAGCCTGGGCGGAGAAATATAGGGACCAAGGACTAGTGGTGATCGGGGTGCACACACCGGAATTTGCGTTCGAGAGAAATGTCGACAACGTCAAACAGGCCGTCGCTGATCTAAAAATCGGCTTTCCAGTAGCGATCGACAACAATTATGCGATTTGGCGGGCCTTCAAGAACCGTTATTGGCCGGCTGACTACTTCGTCGATGCGCAGGGCCGCATCCGCGACCACACGTTCGGCGAAGGCGATTACGCCGCCTCCGAGCATGTGATCCAGCAGCTTCTCGCCAAAACCGGCAGGACCAATGTATCCGGCGGTCTGGTCGCCGTGAACGCCTCGGGGGCGCAGGCGGCCTCGGATGCCGACAACGTTCGGTCACCCGAGACCTATCTCGGGTACGCCCGGGCAGAGAAATTCGTCTCGCCGGGAGGGGCCGTCAAAGGCGGCTCTCACGTCTATGCCGCCGGCAAGCCGCAACTCAACGAGTGGAGCCTGTCAGGGGACTGGACGATCGGCGAAGAGCGGGCACACCTCAATCGCAAGGAGGGCAGCATCGTCTACCGGTTCCATGCCCGCGATCTGCACCTCGTTCTCGGTTCGGCAAACGGCAAGCCTGTTCGGTTCCACGTCACGATTGATGGTATGCCGCCCGAAGAAAGTCATGGCGCCGATGTTGATGTCGACGGCCAAGGTGTCGTAAACGAGCAGCGGCTTTACCAGCTTGTTCGCCAGAATGGACCGATCACCGATCACACGTTCGAGATCCGCTTCCTAGATCCCGGCGTCGAGGCCTACGCCTTTACCTTCGGGTGAAAAGTTCCCTACACCCGAATCGTGGACAGTCACCCGGCCCCACAGCCCGACCAATCAATCGATGGGGGTCTTGGTGCCCGTGGCAGCTTCGTGCAAGTCCATCCACCGCCCCTCGACGTCGCGGCTCATCATGTAAATCTTACGGTTCGTTGAATCGCCATAACGAGAACAAAGCTCATCAAGGGCGGGAATGAAGAGGTAGGATTCCTGATACTGACGTTCCCGCTTCGCGAAAATCTCCTCGCAAGAGGCATTTTCCAGGTGGTCGATGTTGGTCTCGTCCACATCGAGCTTCAACAGCAGTTTGCGCGGCTGGTCCGCAGTTTCCAGCATTATCGGAATCCATTCCCGCTCTGATAGCCAATTATCGAATCTTTGGGGCCGGAGTCGATTGATCCGCTCCGGCAGGCGGTCACGGTCTTCTTCGGTCAGGCGCTCACTTTCATATCTGGTTGCCAGGCCGGCGTAGAAAAACGGGCTGGCGGTGCGGCTGCTGATTTCGCCTGGAATGCCATCGAGGAGGTCGAGCAGGCGGTCGAAGATCGGTAACGTGTTTTGCGCCAGGAATAGCTTTTCGCGGCGAGCCATGCCGCGCTCGCCGGCCAGTCGAAGGATCAAAGTCTGGTAGTCGAAATCGCCGGCGCGCCCATTCCATCGGTCATGGGTTTCGCCATAGCCGGCGAGCGAGGCGTGAAATCCTGTTATGCCGGCTGCTCGGCGTTCTTCTAACCATTCGATCAGGGCCTCGCCGGAGCGGATGCGAAGCCCGCCAAGGTTGAGGATCTGAAACTTGGTCCCGCGCCTGGCATACAGCCTAGCGACCCCTCGCAAGGTCTCCAGATCGTAATCAAAGGACGGACCGACAAAGATCCGGATTTGGAAGTCATCGCGCCGGGTCGATTGTTTCCAATCGTGGAAACGATGAACGAGCTGCTCGAAGCGGGCGAAGGGGACCGCGCTGCGCTTGCGCGACTCCGAGATCAGGCAATATCGGCAGATATGAGCGCATGGAGCGTGGCGTAGCGAAAACCGCAGTCCCTTCCCGACGATTTCTCTCGGCATTGCGACCTCGCTGCCAGATGCTCAGACGAAGCCCACCACCGCGTGGGGCACATGGCAATTGGCGGTATCAAAGAAATTGATCCCGGCTTCGGTACGGCGGCGGCAAATGGGGGAAATCATGCCTGGAGCCTCGGGGAGGAGGAGAGCGACCATTCATCAAGCGCGCGCTCGGATTCCGGCCGCATTAGCGCTGCCGCTTGCAGGTCACGCGCCAGATCACATTACCCACATCGTCGGCCACCAACAGGGAGCCGTCGGGACCGATCGTCACCCCGACCCGGTCGTCCATAGGACACCCGCTCGTCCGGTGCCAAGAACCCCGTCAGGATATCGCGGGGCGGCCCAGCCGGGCGCCCATTCGCGAAGGGCACGAAGACGACCTTGTAGCCGCTCAGCTTGCTCCTGTTCCAGGAACCGTGCTGCCCGATGGCCATGCCGTCGGGAAAGCCGGGAAGCGTGCCGGCCGCGAGCCAACAGAGGCCTAGCGACGCGGTGTGCCCGCCAAGCGCATAGTCCGGTATTATCGCTTTGGCGACGGCCGCCGGATCCTGCGGCACCCTGTCGTCCACTGTCTGCCCCCAGTAGCAATAGGGCCAGCCATAGAAGCCGCCGTCGCGCACCGAGGTTAAATAGTCCGGGGGCGTCTCATCACCGAGGCCGTCGCGCTCGTTGACCACGGTCCACAGCGCACCGGTCTGCGGCTCCCACGCCATGCCGACGGCGTTGCGCAGGCCGCCGGCAAGGATGCGGATCTGGCCGCTTGCGAGATCGAACTCGTGGGTGGCGGCTCGGCCTTCCTCGGCGGACATGCTATCCTCTGCGATATTGCTCGACGAGCCGACCCCGATATAAAGCTTCCGGCCATCGGGGCTGGGCAGCAGGCTCCGCGTCCAATGCCCGCCGGGCTTGTTTCGCGCCCGCCGTATAGGGGAAGGCGACCAGGCCATCGGTGTTGCCGACATAGAAAGTATCGCCCAACAACGCCATTCCGAATGGCTGGTTCAGTCCCTCTAGGAACACTTCCCGGGTTTCGGCCACGCCGTCGCCATCTGCGTCGCGCAACAGCGTGATGCGGTTCGCGCTGACTCCCACGGCGTCAGCGCGTCTCATCGTGCTCACCATGGCGTAGTCAAAGAGATTCCGCATGACGGCTCGCGGCATATTCATGGCCTCGGCAACGAGGACCTCCCCGTTGGGCAGCACCAGGATCCAGCGGGGATGATCGAGACCCGCCGCAAACGCTTTGACGGTGAGTCCGGGCGCCGCAACCGGCGTTTGCCCCTCTGTCCATCCCCTGGCCGTCGGCATCTTGAGCGTTGGGATACTGCCCTGCGGCTTTGCCGCCGGGATCGCCGGAGAGCTGCCCCAGGCCGGCTCGTGCGAGCCTTCAGTCAGCCGCCGCATCACTAGCGCCGTGCCGCCGGTCAGCGCCACGACGCGCGCGAAGATGTCTGAAAAGTTCACCGCACTATTCCATTTTTCGCGCGTCGCTAACACGCGTTCCAAAACCGAGTTCGGAGCTGTCGACGCAGTACTAGACGCAGTACTAAGGGAATTCGTCGGTCCGCAGCAGCCGACCGGCGAGCAACGGCTTCGGGCTCCGGCGAAGCTGATCGTCGTATGGGACCGTCGGCGTAGCGCTGCGAACGCTCCCGACGCAGCTCCTCCAGGCGGAGTCGAATTGCCTTGAAGTCGTCTGCGACGCGGACGCGGTTCATTGTCCCTGCGTCATGCGAAATGCGGCATGACCTCGGCCGCCATCAGCTCATGGGATTCCATGTCGTTGCGGTAGTCGCTGTTCATCAGCAGCTGCACGCCGGCATCCCGGTATTGACCGATGAGGTCGATCGCCTCGGACACGGTGCCGACAAAGCCGCGCAAAGGCCCGCGAGCGGCAAGCCTCTGACGTTTCGCCGCTACTGCGGCCTCGTCGCGGGCTAGCAACCAGCTATTGTTATGAGTCTTCTCGATCGTTGTGTAGTCGCGCTGCGCCGCTTCGCAATGGCGACGTAATACCGAGAGTTTGTGCTTCACCGTCTCCAGATCGCCGCCGATATTGCAGGCATCGGCCAGGCGAGCGACCGCGCGCAAGGTGAGCTGCTCGCCGCCGCCGGCGATCATGATCGGCGGACGCGGCTTCTGGACCGGCTTCGGCTCGAGGATTGCGTCCTCAACGTGGAAATATCTTCCGCGAAAGGTCGTTCGCTTCTCGCTCCACATCGCGAGGATCAGCCGGACGGCTTCCTCCATCTGCCGGATGCGCACCGCCGGGCGGTCCGGGAATTCCCAGCCATATTGCCGGTATTCGGTCTCGAAAAAGCCGGCGCCAATGCCGAGGGTCAGCCGTCCTCTGCTGATCAGATCGACGCCGGCCGCGATCTTGGCCAGATGCGCCGGATTACGGTACCCGACCGATGTGGCAAGCGTGGCGAGCCGAATCCGGCTGGTCACCGCAGCCAACGCCGACAAGACGGTCCAGCCCTCCATGAAGGGCTCGTCAGGCGCGCCTACCCCTGGAATCTGGACTAGGTGGTCCATCACCGAAAACCAGACATAGCCGTGATTCTCGGCCCACTCGGCTTTCGTCTTTACCGCCTCGAATGCGTCAGCCGGATTGCAGCCATACCACCATGAAGGGCTGTGTATTCCAAACTTCATACTTTGCTCCCGTTTTGCTTGTTCAATGTTAGCGGGCGCATAATTGCGACCAGCCGGAGTCGTCCCGCCGGTGCTTATACGGTCAGAACAGGGATCAGTGAGGCGGCTTCGTGGGAGGTCCCCCCGGCGTGCCCGAGGTCGCGATAAGAGCCGCACCGAGTGAATCGGCATCCTCTCCGTTTAACGCGAATGCGACTTCAAATCCATCTGCCGTACTGAGTTTAAGGATCATGTTCGGGTCGCCTCGCGCCTGCTCGATCCGCCAGCTGCCTAGAGCCTGAACCACACGCAAGGAACCGTCGGAGCAACGAGCATTGGAGCGCTGCTTGTAGCATGCGTGGCAGCGTCATCAGCAGGCTGCTGAGGGTGTCGAACGAGACGACAATGCTGCCGGGTTTTCCGTCCGGGGTCGACAGATCCAAACGAATATGATGCCCCCCCGGCATCACTGCCCAGGTTGTCAACTGCTGCCGTTCAATCGGCTGATCAGCGTAGGATCCGTTTGTCATCAACCTCTCTCCGTCAACAGCGGAGTTATTCGATAGCTATCCAAAAGCGTAAGGCTGCTCGCGGCGATCGAGGGTACGCACCGGCAATTGCCAACTGAGACCAGTGGCTCGAATTGGAAATGGGCCGATGAGGGACACGGACTAGAGTGTGGTAGCGCCGCCCATGGCCGATGCCGCATACCTCGAACCCAGGAATGCGGTGGAGAGCGGAGCTGTGGCGCCGCCCCCCGTGATGTCCTACTGCCTATGCGGTTCTGATCCAAACCGCTTTCACATTCAGATACTCTTCCATCTGCTGGATGCCGGATTCACGGCCATAGCCGCTCATCTTATAGCCGCCGAACGGGACGGCCGGGTCCATCGCCTGATAGCAGTTGATCCAGACCGAGCCGGCGCGCAGCCCTTTCGCCAGCCGGTGCGCTTTGCTGACATCGCGCGTCCACACGCCGCTGCCGAGCCCAAAGGTCGTGGCGTTGCCGCGGCGGATGACCTCGTCGGCATCGGTGAACGGGATTGCCGAGATGACCGGGCCGAAGATCTCCTCCTGGGCGATCCGCATGTCGTCGCGCACATCGGCATAGACTGTGGGGGGCACGAAATAGCCTTTGGAGAACGGCCCTTCGGTCAATTGCTGACCGCCGACAACCGCCCGCGCGCCCTCTTGGCGGGCGACATTGAGATAGCCGGTGACGCGGTCCAACTGCTGCTGGAGACGAGCGGGCCGATTTGGGTATCGGGATCGACGCCGTTGCCGACCTTGAGCGTCTTGCCGAAATCGGCGACCCGGCCGACGAACTCGTCATAGACCTTGCGCTCGACAAAGAGCCGGGTTCCGGCGCTGCAAATCTGCCCCGAATTGGCGAACACCGCCATACCGGCGCCCGGCACCGCGCTTTCGAGATCGGCGTCGGCAAAGACGATGTCGGGCGACTTGCCACCTAGTTCGAGGGACACGCGCTTCAGGTTGCCGGCGGAGGCCTGCACGATCAATTGTCCGGTCAGATGCGAGCCGGTGAAGGCGACCTTATCGACCCCGGGGTGCGCGGCGAGTGCCGCGCCCGCGGTCTCGCCATAGCCCGGCACGATGTTGACGACCCCAGGCGGGACGCCCGCATCCATCAGCAATTCTCCGAGCCGCAGCGGGGTCAACGGCGCTTCCTCGGCCGGCTTCAAGATCACCGTGCAGCCGGTGGCGAGCGCTGGCCCGATCTTCCAGATCGATGCGCCGAGCGGCCCGTTCCACGGGATGATCGCACCGACCACACCGATCGGCTCCTTCAAGGTGTACGAGAAAAACTCACCGGGCAGGGAGTTCTCGATCGTCTCACCATGGATCGAGGTCGCCATCCCGGCATACCAGCGCAGCATGCCGAGCACCCGCTGTTTCGTGCCGCGGGTGCGGGTGACCGGTGCGCCCATATCGAGCGTATCGAGCAGGCTCAGCTCGTCGTAATGCTTCTCGACGAGCTCGGCGATCTTTAAGAGAAGCGCCTGTCGCTCATAAGGCTTGAACTTGCTCCACGGTCCCTCGAAGGCCGCCCGCGCTGCAGCGACAGCACGATTGATATCCTCCTTGTCGCCCTCGGCGACGGCAGCGAGCAGATCACCGGTCGCCGGGTTGCGGCTCTCGAAGGTCTTGCCCGAAGCGGCGCGAACCCACTCGCCATTGATCAGCATGCGTTTGACTTCGCCATTGGCATAGGGATGCCGGACGGCTTCGATCGTATGTGGCATTGCCATTGTCTACTCCTCCACTCGCTCGCTATATTTTATAAAATATAGCGACCCTCACGAACCGAGTCGAATCCGAAGACCCCTTCGCGAGCAAAAATTTAAAAGGCGGCGCAAGCCGCGCGTGATTGACGTCGGCGGGCCGCGCAGATGACCGCGAAGAGATCCTCGATCATGATTTGCTCCCCACAGCCAACCTAAGCATCATACTGTGAGACTCCGACGCAGTTCCTGGGAAGGATCATGATCGTTCGGTTTTCGTGCCGCTGCCCTAACGCGGATTACCTGGGGTTTGAGGCGACACCTGAAGCCATCATCGCGTCGGCGGCCAAGGCCGAGGAGCTGGGGTTCGATGCCGTATTCGTTAACGATCACATTATCGTCGACAGCTCGACCCGGTCGGCCCCTTGGACCACCACCTACGACCCGTTGGTTGCGCTGTCGTTTATCGCTGCAAACACGACCCGCATTGGCCTCGGCGTATCGGTGCTGATCGTGCCGTACCGCAACCCGATCTCCACCGCCAAGATGCTGGCGACGATCGATCGGATGTCGGGCGGGCGGCTGATTGCGGGGGTCGGCGCGGGTTGGAACGAGGCTGAATTCGATGCCCTCGGGGTGCCCTTCCACGAGCGCGGCGCGCGTACGACGGAATATCTTCGGGTCTGGCAAGCTTGCTGGGCGCCGGGGAAAGTGTCGTTTGCCGGAAGGTTCGTCACCTTCGCGGATATGCATGTCAGTCCGAAGCCGCTGCAGCAGCCGCATCCTCCAATCTGGGTCGGCGGTTCGAGCGACGCGGCGCTTCGCCGAACCGCAGCATTCGGCGCGGTGTGGCAGCCGACACCCACGCCGGTCCCCGACTTGGTCGAACGTCAGGCTGCACTACGCAAAGCCTGCGACCTGATCGGTCGTCAACGGCCACCGGAAACGCGCATGAGCTTTCGCGTAGAGTTAAGCCCGATCACCGGCAATACCCCACCCTCAGGAACCGAGCGACCGATCGGACACGGCACGCCCGCCGAGGTCGCTGCAGATCTATTACGCTACCGCGAGGCAGCAGGAGTGAATGCCTTTCAGATCAACTTTCATGGCAATCGCGATATTGGCGAGCTCCTCGACTCGATGGATTGCTTCATGCGGGAAGTAAAGCCGCTGGTGACGTGACGAAGGAATACCGACAGACCTTGGAACTACCGTAATCGGAGGACGACATGGCTGATCTACCCAAGCGCGAACTTGGACGAACGGGGCTGCAGGTGACGATGCTCGGCTACGGCGCAATGGAGTTGCGTGGTGTCCCGCGTGCTCGCGACATCACCGACAACCAAGCGGATACAATTCTCAATGCCGTCCTTGATTCCGGGATCAACTATATCGACACGTCGGTCGATTACGGGCTGAGCGAGGAACGCATCGGCCGCTACATCTCGCATCGTCGCGACAGTTACTACCTTGCCAGCAAGTGCGGTTGTCTGGTTGGCGCGCCGCCGGCTCCGCGCGGGCAGCGTGGCCCCCATGTGTTCACCCCCGAGAACATCGTCGCCGGTGTCGAGCAGAGCCTTGCTCGCATGAAAACCGATCATCTCGACGTGCTGCAGTTCCACATCTCGCCGTCGCGGCAGACACTTGAAGAGAACGGCGCTGTCGAGGCGCTGCTCGAGTTAAAGGCGGCCGGCAAGGTAAGGTTCATCGGCATGTCCGGAACCCTGCCGCATCTACGTGATCACATCACGATGGGCGTGTTCGATGTCTTTCAGATCCCCTATTCAGCAGTCGAAAGGGAGCATGAGGCCACAATTTCCGCAGCGGCCGCCGCAGGGGCGGGCATCGTTATTCGCGGTGGCGCGGCCAAAGGCGCTCCGGCGGCAGGGAAGCAGTCCGGCATGCAATGGGACCGATGGCAACGGGCGCACATTGACGACCTGCTCGATGGTGCAACCCCGGTAGAGTTCGTTCTTCGTTTCACGTTCAGCCACCCGGACATGCACACGACCATCGTCGGCACCATCAATCCAGCGCATCTCCAGAGCAATATCGACGCTCTGCAGAAGGGGCCGCTTGCACCAGGCGTCTACGCGGAGGCGAAGCGCCGCCTCACTGACGCGGGCTTTGTCCCGTAAGCGGCGTAGGGCGGCATACCGCCGCCCTACGGGTACTTTGCTGCTGCGGCGGCCCTATAGAGACGCCGCCACCGCTTTGACTTCGGTGTAGAGCTCGATCGCCTCGTAACCCATCTCGCGGCCCCAGCCCGATTGCTTGTAGCCGCCAAAAGGCAGCGCCGGGTCGCCGAAATTGTGGGTGTTGATCCACACCGTGCCGGCCTTGAGGCGGCGGGCGAGCTTGTGGGCGATGCCTAGATCACGCGTCCAAATGCTCGCGGCGAGGCCGTAGCTGGTGTCGTTCGCGGTGCGGGCGATGCGGTCGAGATCGTCGTCGTCGAACGGGATTGCACAGACGACCGGGCCGAAGATCTCCTCGCGGATGACCGACATGTCGGGCTTGGTGTCGGTCAACACCGTCGGCTGCACGAAATATCCCTGATCGCCGATCCGGCTGCCACCGGTAACGACCTTGGCGCCTTGCCGCCGTCCCGCTTCGAGATAGCCCGTCACCCGCTTGAACTGCTCGTCGGAGACCAGCGGACCGATCTGGCTCTCGGGATCGAGGCCGTGGCCGACCTTGATCTTGCCGGCATTGTCGGCGACACCCTGCATCAGCCGGTCGAACACACGCTTGTGCGCATAGAGACGCGAGCCGGCGGTGCAGCATTGCCCCATATTGAAGAAGATCGCGCTCGATGTGCCGCTGATCGTAACATCCATGTCGGCGTCGGGGAAGACGATGGCCGGCGATTTGCCGCCGAGTTCCAGTGACACCTTCTTCAGATTGCCGGCGGCCGCCTGGACGATCATTTTGCCGACCTCGGTCGAGCCGGTGAAGGCGACCTTGTCGACGTCGGGATGCGCCGCCAGCGCCGCGCCGGCGGTCTCGCCAAATCCGGTCAGGATATTGACGACGCCATCCGGGAAACCGGCCTCCTGGATCAGCTGCCCGAGGCGCAACGCGCTGAGCGGCGTCTGCTCGGCCGGCTTCAACACGATCGTGCAACCCGCGGCTAGCGCTGGCGCAATCTTCCACGCCGCCATCATCAGCGGGAAGTTCCACGGGATGATCTGGCCGACGACACCAATGGGCTCGCGCAAGGTATAGGCGTGCCAGTCGCCGGGCGAGGACACGGTGATCGTCGAGCCGTTGATCTTGGTCGCCCAGCCAGCCATGTAACGCAGGATTTCATACGAGCCGGGCAAGTCGACACTGCGTGCGTCGCGGATCGGCTTGCCGTTGTCGAGCGCCTCGAGCTCAGCGATCTCGTCGGCATGGCTTTCGAGAAGATCGGCGAGCTTCCAGATCAGCTTGCAGCGATCTTGCGGCGAGGTCTTCGACCACGGACCGGTCTCGAAGGCGCGTCGTGCGGCTTTGACGGCTTCGTCGACATCGGCTGCGTCGGCCTCGGCCACAGCGGCAATCACCTGACCGCTCGCTGGGTCGAACACGTCGAACCTCTTGCCCGATCTGGCATCCTTCCAATCGCCGTCGATCAGCAGCTGATGCTTGCCGCCAAGAAAGGTCGAAGCAGCAGAACTCAGCCGCGCATGAGCTGTCGCGATATCCATAGCTTCCTCCTGTGGTACGCTGTATACGCTTAAATACGTCGACTCCCTGCCCGCGGCAACCTCCGCCTCGATAGGCATCGGAAGCGGCGGTCCGTAAGGGGTGAAGATGCCTCCTTTTCGGCCACCAGCACCTGCCCACCCCCAACCCGAGCTCCGTCGTGCGCTTCCTCACGGGAGCCGGACGGTCGAACAGATTCGAGAATGCGACCCGTTTCACAACACGCGGGTAATGAGCGTTGCCGGAATGCGTGCCCAAGCCCTCTGCACGAGTTCGCGATCTGACGATAAGTCCCTGGTATCGTCGTGTCTAATCGTGCATAACGGTTGTCGCGGAACGCAACCGCAAACGCCCTGGTCTCGCCCGATCGGTGCGGCATCTCTGCCGCAAGCATCGGCGCCGGGGTAACCGAGGAGAGGATGAGCAATGACTAAAGTCATCGCGACCACGATCGGACGAAATTGGGGCCTTCCTTTCGCCGCGGCAGCTTGCGCCACCGTGCTCTGCGCCGCGACGGCGGCGAGCGCGGCCCCGCTCGTGCTCTGGGGCGCCGACAGTCTCTCCGGGGCGTTTCCCAAGATAGCGAGCAATTTCACCGCCCGCCACCGGCACGCCCGTCACCACGATGTTCGCCCCATCCGGCACTTTACGACAGGAGATCGAGGCCGGAGCCAGGCCCGACCTGTTCGCCTCGGCGGACTTCGGCAACCCACTTGCGCTTGAACAAGAGGGTCTTGCAGGGCCGGTGACGGGCTTCGCGTCCAACCCCCTCGTCGCAGTCGCCGCACCCGGGCTGCCGGTGAACTCGGGCAATCTGCTCGCCACCCTCCTCAATCCGGCCGTGACCCGCGGCACCTCGACGCCCGTCTCTGACCCGCTCGGCGACTACACAGAGCAGCTCTTCGCTAAGGCTAACACGCTTGTGCCGCGTGCCCAGCAAACGCTCGACGCCAAAGCGCAGCGGCTCATTGGCGGTCCTGCCTCTCCGCCCGTGCCGCCCGGTCAGAACAGCCTCGTGTACTTCATAGAGGTCACGAAGCAGGCCGACATCTTCCTTGCCTACTCTACGATGGCTTCCGCAGCCCTCGCCATCGCGCCCGACCTGCAGCTGATCGATCTTCCGAGTGATATTGCCGTGACCGGCGAGTTCGGTCTGACTGTCCTGAACGGCGCCGCCCCGGGCTCTGCCGCGCTGGAGAGCTACATCCTGTCGCCCGCAGGGCAGGCGGTGCTGGCTAGCTTCGGGTTCGGTCCACCTGCTGCCGTACCCGAGCCTGCCACCGTGCTAGTGCTCGGCGTCGCACTCGCCGTCTTTGCCGCGATGAGGCGGCGAATACGCTATGGATCTTCCCCTCTCTTTTGCGGAAATTGATCAACTGAGGCGACGACCACTTCTGCCCCAGGGGCCGCGGGCTCAACGGCCCCTGGAACTGGTCGAGCACGAGACCCCGGAGCCCGAGGCTGAGAGCGGGGATTGGGCGCCCGGCTTGCACTCGGTCTCAGAGGCCAGCCTGACTTATGAATTTCGTATTCAGGTAAGCCTCGATCGCTTCTGAGCCGCCTTCGGACCCGTAGCCGGAATCCTTGACGCCGCCAAAGGGCACCTCGGGCAGGGCGAGACCATGGTGGTTGATCGAAATCATCCCGGTCTCTACCGCGGCAGCAACCGCTTCATTTCGGCGCTCTCGGCGGCGGTCGGCGCTTTGCGCACCGATGCGTCGTCGCCCATCACGGCGGTGCGCACGGCCGAATGCCCAACCAGCACGCCGAGGTTCATGTAGGGGCCGCGCCTGCGCAGCATCGTCATGTATTCGGCAAAGGACTGGAACCGCCAGTCGATGCCGGCGCGCAGCGCATCGAGATCCATTCCCTCCCGACAGCCAGATTGCGCATGATCAGATCGCGCAGATGTGAAGGTGACGGCACGATCCCGAGGCCGCAATTCCCCATCACCGCCGTAGTCACGCCGAGCGAAGGCGACGGCGACAGCGTTGGATCCCGGGTGACTTGCGCGTCGTAATGCGTGTGCAGGTCGATGATGCCCGGCATCAGCGCGAGCCCGCCGGCGTCGACGATCCAGGGCGCGTCCTTGCCGACCTCGGCGATCGCGACGATGCGGCCATCCTGGATCGCGCCGTCGGCGCTCATCGGGTCGTGCCCGAGCCCGTCGACTACTGTTGCTCCGCGGATCACGAGGTCATGCATCATGATTCCCCTATGATTCCCCCTATGCGGTGTCTTCTATAGAAGACACGCGATTTGTATTGGCACGACCGGACGCGTGCATTATTATGCCGCCCTGGATGCGTCAATCCGCTTGATCAGACGAGAGATGGATCAACCGCAATCAGCGGCTTCGACACTCGGCTCCCTTCGGGCAAAGGGAAGCGAAACCGAGCCAACCGGCGCGATCCGACAAGGCGTCGATATCGGCGATTTCGGCCAGCGCAATCTGGGCAAACCGGTGGGCGCGGTTGTCGCGGCGGCAAAAGTGCTGCGCTTCTTGCATGGTTCGGAGCGGCCGCTGAATGCAAGCGAGGTCGCCCGCGCCGCCGGCCTCCATCGCGGCACCGCCTACAACATC
>Ga0210402_10001933_pt1 | contig 20743 bp, 16 predicted proteins | sample IncBWC7MmetaG_FD_161055 | JGI IMG/M metagenome (GOLD analysis project Ga0210402, IMG submission 161055) | Forest soil microbial communities from Barre Woods Harvard Forest LTER site, Petersham, Massachusetts, United States - Inc-BW-C-7-M | ecosystem: Environmental > Terrestrial > Soil >... | reverse complement strand
GAGCGTCTTCGAGAATGTGTAGTTCGCGCTCCAGTCGAGATGGCGGCTGTAACGATGTCTCAGTTGCAGCGTCATCCCGTGATAAACGGAGTTGCCGCTGTTATCGGTGTAGTAGAGCAGCCCGGAAGGATACTTTGCCGGTCCAAAGACATCCTTGCCATCGGAAAGTTTGCCCACCGGAGGCGCCACATTCAGATCCTCGGCGCGCACCAGGTGGTGAGCGGCAACGAAGAGATATCCGGCACTCAGGGCCAAACCCGTCCTGATTTCGCGATCGATCCCGAAACTGGACTGCTCCGAATAGGAGGTGCGGCTGTTGGGGTCCACCAATCCCGCTCCCGCCGTGCAGTTGGGCGGGCACGGACCCTGGTTGTATGTCGGGGGAAGCTGGCCGGTGAGGATCAGGTTCCTGGCGGCGTCGGCCGGCATGCCCGCCGGTCCGGGCGCTAACTCGTTGAACACCACGCCCGCGGTTTGGGAGCCCTGGCGTTCGCCAGGCAGTTGCACGCCGGGAATTTGGACCGTCCGCTCCGGATACGTTACGAATACAAACGACAGATTATAACGGTCGAAGAACATCCCGAACCCGGCGCGGATCACAGTCTTGCCGTCCGGGGAATAGGCGATCCCGAAACGCGGCGCAACGTTCCGGTAATCCGGATGGATGACTTTCTCCAGGCCCTTCTCGACATCCCACCGCAACCCGGCGCTAATGCTCAGCTTCGGTGCGACCCGCCACTGGTCCTGCACAAACAAGGCATGGTAAGAGTGGTTCAGATGGACATTGAAATCCTCGGTGAGCGAGGGCAGATAGGCGTGGCTCCAATCGGTTGGCAGCCGTTGTGGCAAGCTTCCCTGAATGAAAGGACCGGCTCCGACGGGGGCGTCCCACATCACCAGTGGCGTGCCGTTCAACACGGGCGGCAACGGACACGGGCCGTCGGCCTGGTTTTCCTGGAGATGAGCCGCGGGGTTCACGAAATCGGCAAACTGTACCAGGCAGTTCACGCCCGGCAGGATGATTCGCATCGGTGTGAACCCTGGCCAAGTGACCTTATCCTCAAGGAAGTTGCTGTCGAATCCGAGTTTCACCAGATGGGAACCCTTCGTCCACGACACGGAGTCGGAAAACTGCTGGCGCGACTCGCCGATGAAATCGAAGACGCCGAAATGGTGTCCCAACAAAAGCGAGTTGGGGATATCCAGGTTAGGCTGTCCGGTGACACCCGGGAAGTCATAGTGCCGGCGGCCATACTGAAATAGAGCGCTGTTCACCATGGTTGGACTCAGGACAGAAGTCACGGTTGCCACCAGCGACTGGTCGCGGACGAACGAGTTATGCCCTGCGCTGGGCGCCGCCACGCCACCGCCATCCATCGTGTTGCCCACCAACTGATTTAACGCCCTGCCGTCCTCCACGTTGTAGCGGAATGACAGCCGGTGCCGCTCTCCTATGGTTTGATCGACTTTGACGATGCCCTTATCGGAGTCATTGGTCTTCAGAATGTCGAGCCTTTCCGGAGCCAGTCCCAGGGCGGTCTTGGCGGCGTTGATCAGCCCCAGATCGTTGACGAGTTGGCCCGGGTAGGTTGGGGACTCCGCGCGGCGCTGCCCCTCAAAGTTCAGGAAGAAGAAAGTCTTGTCCCGGCGCACCGGCCCGCCCAGAGTGGCCCCGTACTGGTTTTGCCGGAGCGTGTGGAATTCGGGCGCCAGCAGCGACCGGGCGTCGGTGGCGTTGTTTTGCAGGTACTCGTATAGCGCGCCGTGAAGACTGTTGGTTCCGGACTTAGTCACTATGTTGACCACGCCGCCAAGCGCCCTGCCGTTATCGGCGCCAAAACTGCTATTGAGCACGCGGAATTCGCTAACCGCATCCTGCGATGGTGTAGCCCGCTGCGATCCGGTCACGGTGTTGACGGTGTCCGCGCCGTCGACGGTGACTTCATTGCTCAAGTCGCGCATCCCGCCAAATGAGACTCGTGTCACTTCGAATTCCGTGATCGTGGATTGCAGGCTGGTCCGCCCAGCGGCAACGCCTGGGCTCAGGAGCACGAAATCGGTGAAAAGCCGGCCGCTGATCGGCAGCGAAGAGATCTGCCGCGCCTCGATTAACTGGCTCACTTCCGTCCGGCCCGGCTCGACAAGCGGCAATTCCCCGGTGACCAGCACGCGTTCGGACTGTGAATCGATCTTCAGGGTTACATCGATCGTGGCGGCCTGGCCCACACGGAGGACGATTCCCGCTTGCGTGTACACCGCAAATCCCGGAGATTCCACCCTGATTTCGTATCCGCCAGGGGTCACGTTGGCGAACACGTAGAATCCGTCGCCGTTGGCGTGGGCCGCATAAACCTGGTTTGTTTCCAATGCACGAAGGGTAACGGTGGCCTGAGGCGCCCGGGCGCCGTTGGGGTCGTTTACGATTCCGTTAACTTGTGCGAAAGACGCGGCTATTTGAGCTTCCGATGGAATCGCGACAACCAGAAACAGCATGGCAGCCAACCACACGAACGGGCCGAAGTGCCTAATGGCGAACGGCCTGCGGCGCCTCATATTCCTCATTTTGGCTGCGTCGATCATCGCTTCCACACCTCTCTGTCTCTATCGGCCATATCGTTGTTTTCTGTAGGTTATTCCGGTTGCGCCGGTCAACTCCTCCTCACCTCTCTCACGGTAATGTTTACCAGGATGGGGACCGAGCCACCCAAACGGCGGGTATCCGGCTTCCTGGAGTACTTCCGGCCCATTTTCCGATCCCGAGATTTGCGTGGCGGCGACGTGCTTTCGGCGCAGTGGACCCTCGGCTTCCTGCAATAAGGCGGCCAGAGGGACGAGGAGCGGCGCCTCGTCCCGCGCCCGCCCAAGCGTACGCCGGCCCATCCATTAGGCGTCGCCGCAAGACTCGACAGACGACAAAAGGCGATCGTCTGTCCCACCGGCACCTGTGACAGTAGAATTAAATGAGTGCCGCCTCCTTTTCGATCCTACGTCCTCGTCTCCCGCGGGCAGATCGCACACAATTTTCGCAACGTCCGCTCCGTGGTCGGTCCCAACGTCGAAGTCGCGGGCGTGGTCAAGGCGGATGCCTATGGGCACGGAGCCGTGGAAGTTTCGCGCATTCTGATGGCGGAAGGCGTGCGGTGGCTGGCCGTCAGTTCGGTGGACGAAGGCGTGACCCTCCGCGCCGCCGGCATCCGCGAACCCCGCATTCTGGTGATGGGCGGCTTCTTGCCGTACGAAGCCCCGGCCCTGTTGGAGTGGAACCTCACGCCGGCCGTCCATTCACTCGACCAGATGCTCCAGGTGGAACGGCTGGCTCGCGATTCGGGGCAGGTGGTGCGCTACCACCTGAAGATCGATTCCGGCATGGGCCGGCTGGGCACGCGGTCCAAGGCGGCGGAAATCCTGGCCACGCTCGCGGAGATGCAGCAGGCGCGGATCGAAGGTCTGATGACTCACTTTGCCTCGGCGGCGGATTACGGTTCCACCCAAACAGTCGAACAGTTGGCATATTTTCACAGCGTGTGCGATGAGCTACGCCAAGCCGGCGTGAGTGCAACTTATCTGCACACGTCCAGCACCAATGCCATTGGCTACGGCCGGATGGAGGGGTGGCACACCATGGTGCGGGCGGGACACGCGCTTTATGGCTACGTCTCGCCGGCCCGCGGCCATGCGCCGCCGCAACTGCTCGACGTGAAGCCGGCTCTTACCTGGAAGGCCAGGCTGATGGCCGTCAAAGACATTCCCGAGGGCGCCCTGGTCGGTTACGGAGGCTCATTTCGCGCCCCTCGCCCCATGCGCATCGGCATTCTGGGCGCGGGCTACGCGGACGGCATCTTCCACCGGCTCTCCAACCGCGGGAGAGTGATCGCCGATGGCAAACTCACCGCCATCCTCGGGACTATTTCCATGGACCTGACGACCATCGATCTGAGTCACACGACGGCGCTTGTGACCGGCGACGAGGTCACGCTGCTGGGCTGCGAAGGGGACGCCAGTCTGGACGCCCAGCAGATCGCCAAGATAGCCGGTACGATTTCTTACAATATTATATGCAGCATCGGCGCCCGCGTTCGCCGAGTGTATGGACCCTGAATTGCTAGCGTCAGGCTCTCCAGGAGTTACTGGAGATGTATTATTACGGTGATATCATGGGAGGCAGATGAGCTTACTGTCGCCAAGACTCCAACTTAAAGTTGCGCAGAAGCAAATTCTCACTCCGGGCCTGGTGCAGATGGTCACGGTCCTCCAGCTCAACAGGCTGGAACTAAAGGACATGATCACCCAGGAGATCGTCAAGAATCCGGTCCTTGAGGAAGCCACCGAAGAGGCTGGCGACGAGGTCACGCCGGAGGAATTGCGGCCCCTGCTGGAAGCCGAACCGGTCACCGACGCCGCCGATCGCCAGATTCTGGAAGCCGCGGTCCTTAGCGACGCGAATTCGTTGGACGGTTCTGGCGGTGATGTCGCCATCAATGGAAATCTTTTCCCCGATGCCGAGGAGAGCGCGGCGGCGGCGGCGGTGACAGCGGAGGCGGAGGTCAGCGCCTCGAATGACCCGTTGCTGGACCAACCGGCGGCTACGGATCCCTTCGACGAGATTGATTTCGGGTCCTTTTTCGACGATTACCTGGACCCGGGTTACAAGACCCCGGCAGCCGAGTCTGTGGAAAAGCCGTCCTTTGAGACGTTTCTTACGGCGGCCGAAACGCTGGCCGACCACTTGCGTTCGCTGTTGAGTCTCAGCCTGATTTCGGACGAAGTGCGCAGTGCCGCCGAATCGGTCATCGGTAATCTGGACGAAGACGGGTATCTATTTGCATCCCTGGAAGAAATCGCCGCGGCCGGCGAGCACAAACCGGAGCATGTGGAAGCGGCGTTGCGGGAAGTCCAGTCGCTGGAACCGGCCGGCGTGGGTGCGCGGGATCTGCGGGAGTGCCTGCTGTTGCAGATCGAAAGCGTGAACGGGCGCGGCGGGGTGGCATGGCAGATTGTATCGAGCCACATGCGGTTGCTTGAGACCAAGCAATACAGGGAACTGGCCAAAGTGCTGGGACGGCCGTTGGAACACATCGAAATCGCCGTCAAGATGATTCAGCATCTCAACCCGCGGCCGGGCCTGCGCTATTCGGGCGCCGGGGCGCGGCTGGTGGAACCGGACGTTTATTTCATCAAGGATGGCGACGATTACATTATCCAGATGAATGACGAGGACGTGCCGCAGCTCCGGTTGAACGCGCAGTACCGCAAAATGCTGGAGCGCGACAATGGGGCCACCAAAGAGGTTCGCGACTACGTGCGAGAACGGTATACCTCGGCCATCCAGCTCATGAAGAACATCGAGCAGCGCAAGCAGACCATCATGAAGGTCTGCCAGGCCATCGTCCGCCGCCAGACGGAGTTTCTGAGCCTTGGCCTGGATGCGCTGAAGCCCATGATGATCAAGGAGGTGGCCGAAGAAGTGGGCGTGCACCCTTCCACGGTCAGCCGGGCGGTGGCCAGCAAGTACGTGCACACGCCGCAAGGAGTTTTCGAGCTCCGGTATTTCTTTTCGGAAGCCGTCCAGGGCCCGATGGGCGGCGGCACCCCGCTGCTGTTGTTGAAGCGCAAAGTGAAGAAGATGATCGAAGAGGAAGACCGCGCCAAACCCCTTACCGACGATCAAATCACCCTGCTCTTGCAGAACGAAGGCATCAACGTCACCAGGCGCACCGTAGCCAAGTATCGCGAGGACATGAAAATTCCATCCACCCACCAGCGGCGCGTCCGGAATTGAAGTAGGACAGATCATCGCCTTTGGTGGTCTGTTGTTGCTCCAATCCGGATGGTGACAGACGACAAAACCCGATCGTCTGTCCCACTGTCACGCGCCAGCAGCCTCTAATAGAGTTATAAATAGGGTTGGGGGATGTATCGGCCCTGAAAGGGAAGGTCCATGAAAATCACGTACACCGGTAGACAAGTGGAACTGGCGCCGGCCCAACTCAAGAAGCTCGAAACGCACTTCGTCAAGATCGGCAAGTTGCTCGACGGCAAACGCGAGTCTGAAGCCCACGTGATTCTGTCGCTGGAACGGCACCTGCACCATGCCGAGGTCACCGTCAACTACTTCAATCACCAACTGGTGGGGTTGGGGTCGAATTCCGATCTGTTCAACGCCATTCATTCGGCGGTGGAGAAGCTCGAAAAACAGTGCGTGAAAGCGGTCACCAAGTGGCGCGACGCCAAGCGCACGCCGCACAAGTCCGCTCCGGAAGTTGAGACCGAACCCGCTGCCCCGAATGGCTCCGCGGCGGAGGCGGAGCGCCGCGTTTACCGGGTGAACCATCACCGGAAGCGCAAACCCATGACCCTGGACGAGGCCCTGCTGGAGATGGATTCCAGCCTCAACTATCTGGTCTACCGGGACTCCGAAAGCGACCGGGTTTCCATGCTGGTCCGCCGCCCGGATGGCCACTTCGACCTGATTGAGGCATAAGCGCACCAGCGATGCCGCGCAAGACCTCGCCTCTGGCCGGGACCTCAAAAGCCGCCGCCCGCAAGCCCGAACTGGTCATCATCACGGGTTTGAGCGGTTCCGGCAAAGGCTCCGTTCTCAAGGCATTGGAGGATCTAGGCTTCTATTCGGTGGACAATCTGCCGGTGCAACTGATCCCCAAGTTCGCGGAATTGACGCGCGACAACCCCAGTATTCAGGCAGCCGCCCTGGGGGTGGACGTGCGCGAGGGCGCCGGCCTGAAGGAGTTTCCCAAGGTCTACGCCGCCCTCCGGAAATCGATCAATGCCCGCCTGGTTTTCCTGGAAGCCGCTGAGGAAGCCATTGTCCGCCGCTTCAGCGAAACCCGCCGGCCGCACCCGCTCGGCACCGGGAAATCGATCATCCGCAGCATCCGCGCCGAGCGCACCCAACTGGCGCCCATCCGCGCACTGGCTGGACTGGTCATCGACACCTCCAAGTTCACGGTTCACGAACTGCGCGAGTTCATCGGCGAGCGGTTCCGCGGACGGCGGGATGAGTCGGCCATCAGGATTTACGTCACCAGTTTTGGCTTCAAGCATGGACTTCCGCAGGACAGCGACCTGGTTTTCGATGTTCGGTTTCTGCCCAATCCGAACTATATTCCCCGCTTCAAACACCTCACGGGCAAAGACCCTAGAGTGGCGCGCTACATCCGCTCATTTCCACAGACTGTGGAATTCATGGACCGCATTACCGGACTGCTCACCTATTTGCTGCCGCACTATATTCGCGAAGGAAAGAGCTATCTGACCATTTCATTCGGCTGCACCGGCGGGCAGCACCGGTCCACGATGATGGCCGAGCAGATTCGCAAGAATCTGGCGGACGCGGGTTATGCAGCTAAAGTGAATCATCGCGATATCACCAAAGCCACTCCTAAACCCTTAAAATAAGGAACTTACCCCAGTACTTCGGCCCAGTCGGCAGGTATTAGCTCCAGTTGCACGGATATTCACGACTTTTACCTGTCAACGGCGTTCTATATGTATGCGTCAGTACTATTGACGCCTATATATAGAACATGACGTTACGCACTCTAGGCATTTTCATACTTTTGGGCAGTTCGTGCTTCGCGGCCCAGTCCAACTTTGACCAGAGTACCAACACCTGGACAATCGCCAATGGCTGGATCCGCGCCATCTTCCAGCTAACCCCCGACGGCTATTTCCTGAACCAGAGGTTGGAAGATTTGCAATCGGGCGATCAGTGGACCCCATCGCCCAACCGCCCGTCCTCCCCGGTACATTTGCAGGCAGGCAGCGAGGTCTTCAACGTCGCGCGCCGGTGGGTGCTGTCCGGCCAGTCCGCGCAATCCATCCCGCCATCGGGCGTGCGGCAGAGCATCGTACTCCAAGACGCGAAAGGCGCAGCGCTCATCACGGTCGTCTTCGAGATGTACGACAACCAGCCGGTGTTGCGCTACAGCCTGAAATACAGGAATCTGACGACGGCCATCACCTACATCAAGTCCGTCGATATGGTGCCGTGGGCGTTCGACGGTTCGGGCGAGCGGTATACGACTCTGCGCATCAACCAGTGGTCGGTGGTACCCGCGCCGACGGACTTTCAGGCGGTGGAAACCCTGCTGGACCCGGCTGGCGCCAGCGTCGAAGTCTATTCCGGCGCCAATGGTAAACAGTGCGGATGGCTGGCACTGCGCGACTCCAATTCGCGCGGGCTTTTCACCGGATGGGAGTTCGACGGCCTCACGAAAACCACAGTGCGCCAGGTGGGAAGTCAACAGGTGGGCGGCCAGGTTGAGCCGAGCAGTGACTATGTGCAGTTCGGTTCCAGCATCCTGAACTTGAACCACCCGGTGCCGGCCAATAGCGAGTTTCAGTTGCCGGGCGCATTCCTCGGTCTTTTCCACGGCGATTGGGATGAGGCCGGGTACCGCACGCAGCGGTTTGTGGAATCTGTGCTGGCGAAACCTGCGCCGGGTTCCGGGACCTTTCCCTACGTCTCATGGGATTCGTGGGCCTTCCAGGACAAAATTGACGAGAAGACGCTGGAGCGCAATGCCGATGTCGCGGCCGCCATGGGAGTGCAACTGTTGATCCTGGACCTCGGATGGGCGAAGGCGATCGGCGACTGGCATCCCGACCCGGCTAAGTTCCCGAACGGGCTTCGAGCGGTGGCGCACTACGTCCATAATCTGGGGATGAAATTTGGGCTGCACTTCGCTTTGGCGGAGGCCGATCCGAAGAGTTCGGTGTTGCAGGCCAATCCCGACTGGGCCGCCACTGACAAGGAATCCTACTTTGGCGCCAGTCCGCTGTGCCTTTCCAACCAGCCGGCCCAGGACTGGCTGGTATCGGAGGGTATCCGCATCATCGACGAATATCAGGTGGATTGGATTCTGCAGGACGGGCAGAATATGGTCAAACAGTGCACCAAGACCACCCACACGCACGATCCGAACGACAGTAATTATGCAAACGCGGTTAACGGCATCAACGCGGTGGTGTCGCGCATCCAGGCGGCGCGGCCGAACGTCTTTTGGGAGAACTGCGAGAACGGCGGCAACATGATGACATTCAACATGGTGAAGAGTTACGTTACTTCGATCACCAATGACGCATCGGGATCGCTCGCGGCCCGGCGCGCGGTGTTCGGCGCCACGTATCCTTTCCCGCCCCGTTATGCGGAGCGGTACATGCCGGCGAGCGACGGCATCTCCCCTTATGCCACGCACAGCTATCGTTTCGGTGGACCGTGGGTGCTGATGACGCAACTGACCGATCTGCCCCAAGCCCAACTTGGCTTTCTGGCCGGCGAAATCAGGAATTACAAAGCCCAGCGTGCCGGTATTTCCGGCGGCAAGGTATACCACATCCAGGGGCCCGCGCCCAACGGAACCGACGCCATCCAGAGCTATAACGCGGACACGGATACGGCGATCGCCGTGGTCACCCGGGCGGCGTCGAGCGCCCCCAGTTACCTTCTCAAACCAAGGGGCCTCGATCCGCACCAGCGCTATACGGTGTCATTTGAGATCGATCCGGCCATTTATTCGCAAACCGGCCTGCAAATCATGACCAATGGCATCCGCGTGCCGGTTCCCACGCCGTACAGTTCGGAGATCGTGCACTTCGACCACCGGTAGGCCTCCTGGCCTGACGCCGCAGACCAGAGAGACAAGACTGAGAGTGGCGGTATGGGCAGTTTTTGGTTAAACTCAATGATTGGTGTCCCGCCCATTGGGGCGCGTAGCTCAGTTGGTTAGAGCGCCTGCTTCACACGCAGGAGGTCGCAGGTTCAAGTCCTGCCGCGCCCACCATTTCGTTTCATAAGCTTTCGCATGTAGCAATCTCCGCCCAAAGCACTCAGGTGGGCGGTTTTGGGCGGAAATCTCAGCGTTTTCGCCCGGCTTTCGCCTCTGTTTGCAAGCCGCGGATTTATTGCGGCATGGAACGAGATTCTCAGCAGAAGGTGATGTACCTGACGGAGGACGAACCAGAATGCCTGTAACGATGCGCCAGCATGAGGCGAATCTGCGCCAGCAGCCTTTTGTGAACTGTTGCCGATACGCGACTACCTCGATAACGTGATCGTCCGGTCAAACGGCGCGCTGGTGGCCGGCTACGATCTCGGTGGCATCAACTCCTATTACCACTCGGACGAAACGCGAAACCAAACGAAGTGCTCTCTGGAGGCGCTCGTTCGCTCGCTGACGGAGCGCTCGATGAGATTGCAAGTGCGCTTCGAAGTAGTTGAGGGCCTGAGTGACCTTCCGGCCCGCTATCGTGACCAACTCCGCTCGGACAATCCTGTCGTACAAAGCCTGGACCGCGTCCGGATTGCGGCCTGGAAGCAGAAGGAACAGTCGGGATTCTATCTCACACCGATGCTGCACGCGTATCTTTACCGGGATCCGCGGATTCATCATGCTCCGGAGGCGGGTGTCGGAAAGAAGCTGGGCAACGTGACCGGCGGCTGGAGTCCTTCTGCCCCGACGTAAGCCCCTTCCTTGACGAACAGCTTCGCCACAGCCAACCCTATCCCAGTCGTGCCACCGGTAATGACCGCCACTTTTCCTTGCAGCCTCTTAGTTTCGGACATCGGTAGGTCTCCTTATGCCTGGCTCGGATCGAATAGCTTCAGCATTTGCTCGTTGAATCCATTGACCAAGGCATGCTCCTCAGAGCCGGGATTGGCTCGCAGGGCTCTTGCCTCTTCAACGAGGATCTCGTTCGCATCTGTTCCAAGCATCTCCAATGTTTCGGCGATAAACCGGTCGAGAGGCATTGCCTGCGCGGCGTCTTGGCTGTTCATGAGTTCCGTGCGCACCCAGGGTGGCGCCACCTCAAGCACTTGGACGCCGCTATCGCGAAGCAGGAAGCGTTGCGATAACACATAGGAGTGGAGTGCAGCTTTCGTGGCAGAGTAGACAGCCGTCACAGCCAATGGTACAAAGGCAAGGACCGAAGTGTTATAGACAATCACACCGCGGCGGCTTTTTAGCTGATCCACCAGAGCCGATGTCAAGCGAATAGGGCCCAGAAGATTGGTCGTGACGGTCGACACGAGCAGTCTGTCGTCGATGACGCCCGCTGCATGATCCGGTTCCATGATTCCAGCGTTGTTGATGAGAACATTCAGATCGGGGTGTTCCGCGGTCAGCTTCCTCGCCACTGCCTGGATACTCTCCGGGTCAGTGATGTCGAGTTCGATCGCCTCGATGCCCGGATTGGCCTTCGCCACGGAGTCCAAATGGCTCTTGCGCCTTCCTGAGATGATCACTTTGTTTCCGCGTTTGTGCAGTGCCTCGGCCAGCGCGCGGCCAATACCCGATCCACCGCCGGTAACGAAGATCGTATTTCCGTTGAGTTTCATAATTTCTCCAATCTGTATGGGGTGTTAACTTCTGAAGGTCCAATCGACGGCTGGTAGGTTGGGTAATCGGAATAGCCGCGGGGCCCCGAAGTGTAGACAGTTTCCCAATCCACCTCGGCAAGTGGAGCATTCTCTGCAAACCTCTGGACCAGGTCAGGGTTTGCGATATAGGGGCGGCCGAACGCCACCAGATCTGCCAAGCTTTCGGCGATGAGGCGGTTCCCGCGATCACGGTCCATCTTCACGTTCGCGATCAGGGTGCCCTTGAAGAGAGGCCGGAAATGCTGAAACATGCCATCCCCAGCCAAGTTCTCAAGTGGCGTACCCGAGAAGTCGGTGGTATTGCCCATGAGCAAAAGATGCGAAAGGTTGTAGGTGCTCAGCTTCTGAATGGCATGTTCGGTGACGGGCAGGGTTTCGTCGTTGGCTTGAAATGCACCGCCTTCGTGCATTGGGCTGATCTTGATTCCAACTCGTTGCGCACCGACCTCACCTAGGACCGACTCGACTACCTCGAAGAGAAAACGCGAGCGATTCTCCAGGCTGCCGCCGTATTCGTCGTTACGCAGGTTAGTGGTGGCATTCAGGAACTGTGAGATCAGATAGAGATAGTTTGCCAGGATCTGGACACCATCGAACCCGGCTTCCATCGCGTTTCGCGCGGCTCGCGCGAAGTCCGCAACGGTAACTTGAATCTCCTGCTTCGTCAGAGACCGCGGCGTTACCGTCGGCTTCCGCCCTGCCCGCGTGAACGACAACTGGCATGGATCGACGTTCGATGCGGACACGGGCTGCGCGCCATCCCGTAGGTCAGGATGCGAGATTGCTCCGGTGTGCCAGAGTTGCGCAATCATGCGGCCGCCGGCTGCATGGACGGCATCCGTGACGCGTCGCCATCCGTGAACCTGCTCCGCGGTCCACAGGCCTGGCGTATCGGCCCATCCAAATCCCTCCGGGCTAATCGCGGTGGCCTCGCTGATGATCAATCCAGCCGAAGCGCGCTGTGCGTAGTATTCCGCCTGCAGGGTAGTGGGCACATGATCGTGCGATTGCGCGCGCATCCGGGTGAGGGGGGCCATGACGATGCGGTTGGGAAGGTCGAGGTTTCCCATGCGATATGGTGTGAACAGTGGCTGATTCGACATCTCACGAACTCCTGATAGGCTGAACGTACTTACAAGATCACTTCGAGTGCCTCGACCCGCGATGGATAAAACGCCAGGTGCTGTTTAATGCCGGCCACTGCCTCATACGGCTCTTCGTATGTCCAAACGGGAGTTTTCCGATTTCGTTCCGCCAATGGGAATGCTGCGACCGTTACCCGAACTCTGCCCTCGGTTGGCGAAATCGTGATCGGATGGTCCGGTCCGGGAATCCTTCCTGATCTCTTTACCTTCGCTCGAAATCTGATTCATTGCGTTCCTCACATTGCTTGTTAGAGCTTCGAGCCGCCGTCGACGGGAATACTGGCGCCCGTGATCCAGCGCGCCCCGTCGGAGGCTAGAAAGGCGACGACGTCGGCGATGGTTCGTCGAAAAGAGGTTGTCAAAATCCTCTACCGTATAATCCGCGATGCGTGAGCCCTTACTGATTCCCGCGTTGAGCGCGAGGACATCCAATCGATCACCGGCGATGGCGCGCACTTGTTTTGCCAGTAGCGCAGCGCCTCTTCGAACGGCTTCGGAATGGCCGTGCCGGCATTGTTCACAAGCACATCCAGGCGGCCGAAGGTTGCGACGGCTCTTTCGACCGCGTCCTTGACTGCCGCAGCGTTGGCAGCGTCCGCCTGGATGGCAATGGCCTTTCCGCCGCCGAGTTCAATGGCTTTGACTACGGCCGAGGCTGCGCCGGTGTCCTTGGCGTACGTGATGGCTACGCTTGCTCCATCGGCGGCCAGTCGCTTCGCAATCGCTGCGCCAATGCCTTGGGAACCGCCGGTAACGAGAGCCACTCTCTTCGCTAGCTTAGACATCCATCTCCTTTGCTTTCCGGTGAAAAGTTTCACCACTACGCCAATTCAACTGGCCGCCGCCTTTGTTTGCGCCCGCAGTCAATTCTGAACCGCTCAGTTCTATACGATGATTGAGGCCTGTCGAGGATGCAGCGATATTGAACTATTTAGTTTTTTACGGGACAATATGTGTATGGGGCGCCCGAAGGGCTTTAGCCGGGAGGAAGTGCTGCAGAAGGCGATGCCCGTCTTCTGGAAGCACGGGTTCGCGGACACGAGCCTGCAGGAACTGGAACGAGCCACGGGAGTGAACAAGTCAGGGCTGTACACCGAGTTTCGGGACAAGGAAGATCTTTTTGTGGCGTGCCTTCGGCATTACCTTCAGAGCCAGGAGAAGAGAGGACTTCTCACCAGGGAACCCCTTGGATGGAACAACGTCGAGAATTTTCTTAAAAATGGCCCTCTCAACAAAGGGGAACAGCAGGGGTGCTTTTCGGTCAACTCGATGCGGGAGGTCGCCATCCTTCCGGATGAGGCTTATGCAGTCATGACCGAGAGTCGGGCGCTATTGGAGAGCCTTCTCGCGATGAATATCGAGTCGGAAAAGCCCAGGATGGCTCCTTCTGCAATTGCGGAGATGGTAATGTCCTTCTTCTCGGGATTATGCATTGAGCGCAACCTCAAATCCGGCAAGACCTCGTCGAACCGCAAGATTGAGAACTTTATGACAGCTCTTCGCGGGCTCTAGCTCTTGGACGACCTCAAACGAATATCCGTCGGGGTCGCATACATCGGCGGCATAGTATCCCGGATAGTATTCCATTCGTGCGCGGGGAGAAATGTTGTCCCTGGCGCCAGCGGACATTGCGGCCTCGTAGAATTCATCGACCTTATTTTTGTTTTCGGCCATGAAGCCCCAGTGAATAGCTGTTGGATCGGGCTTCCCTTGCTTGATCCAGAAGAACGCCTTCTTGCCGTCACCAAATCCCCACAGATCGGGACGACCGTCTTTGCCCCTGTCCTCGTCGATTCGCGATCGCGCGATCCACACCGCTCCCGACCTGTCTTCCGCGATCGCGTTGACTCGCCATACGGACCGATATGTGTACGTTTCGCCCTTCAGATAACCAAGACCGCCGTTGGTCCCGATCCACAAGCTCCCGTCGTGGCCGCCGAGGAGCGAGAAAACGGTCCACCCATCGCCGCGCCGGCCGGAGGAACCCAGCGCACGAAACTCGCGCCGTCGAACCGGACGAGTCCGGCCTGAGTGCCGATCCACAGGTAACCATGTGGAGGCTTCAGATCGATTCGTTTCACCACGACTACGCTACTTGAACTCATTCAGCTACCTCCCAAGTGATGCTTTGGGTGCCCCCGACTCGGTCGAATGGGCTTCCGGTTCAATTCTTCTATTCCTACCTTCTACATCGGGGTTGCGAAGTACTAAATTGTCAAGCACGTCTGCCAGGCCCAGCACTTACCGCGCGACTCACGCCGCAGCCGCCCCATTAGTTTTCCAAGTCTCCCAGGCGTCTGTTTCACGGAAGAATGTTAGCGATGGCGATTCGTCAGTATGTGTGATGCGAATTCGATCGTGGCACTGAATCTGGCCGGTTGCCATCAGATTAGAGAGTGGCTGGACGAGCAGACGTTCGATGGCGCGCTTCAGCGGGGTATCGAAACACTGGGACGTGAAGCTGTTCGAACAGGCCATGCACTCTTTCACCAAGCGTCATCGAGCCTGTCGATTGTACATTCTGGGAGAAGGTGGGACAGACCATCGTCGTTCGTGGTCTGTTATGCCTCGCCAGACACTCGCCGGTGTAGTTGTGAACGCTCTCCGGATGGGGAGGCGGTTCGACGGTTCAACCAACTCCACGCGTGCGTGTCATTCCCAATCAGGTCCACGCGATCTCCAACGGCACACCGCAATGCCCACCATCATGCGATGGCTCAACAAGAGAACCATGGCGAGGGTCAAGCGCGGGCTAAGTGACAGACGACACAACCCGATCGTCTGTCCCACTCTGGCCCGACCAGAATGTAGAAACTCCAGCCCGCGACCCAGAGGGTCGCGGCCACTCCCGTATACTAGAATGAACAAGCCCCGGCGGGCAGCGCCAGCACGGCCGCGGACCACGCTTTCGTCCTAAGCCATTTCTTACCGGAGGCGATTTCGAATGTCCTCGTCCATCGTCAAGCAACCTCGCACTCCCAGGAACCGGGAACTCGACCGCTACATCAATCTCAAGCTGGCAGCCCTCGGCCAGCCGACCAATCGCCTGACCGCGGACACCGAGTTCCTGGAATTCGCCCGCCCGCTGCTCCGCAACTACTACCAGAAGGATCAACTGCTGGGCAGCCATCTGTGCCCGGCCGACGCCCGCATACAAGCCTTCGTGGACGCCTATCTGGCCGACGTCTGCCCAGCGGGCGCCGCGCACCTTCCGGTCAACACGTTTGTCCTGGACCGCGCCGGCATTGGGCGCGTCATGTCGGTGCCCGCCGGCACCGATCATTTCTCCTCGGATTGTCTCGACTCCTACCGCGTCCCGCAGGGTGTGCTGCACAATCCCAAGAGCGACCGCCGCACGACCCAGGGGCTTTTTCACATTGTCGAAGGCGGGCTGCCGGTTCCCACCGACAAGGTTGCGGTACCCAGGCAAGCGTTCGCGGCGCTATGGGCCGCGGCATTGCGGCCGGGCGCCGATCTTTTGCGGCTACCCTACACCGCCGACCAGGAGGAGCAGGTCCGTTGTTTCGTGTCGCTTCTGCTGCGGCCGCTAGTCTGCCCCGCTACCGGGCGCGAAGGCGAGAAGTCGATGGAGATCCGCTTCATCGCTCCCGGCAGCCTGGTCAGCAACCTCGACTTCGTGGAGAGCATCTTCGGCAACGGCGGCGATCCCGATCTTCCCGAAAACGACGCCGCCCTGGATGGGCTCCATTGGACCGGGCACACCGGTTGCGTGGTCCTGGCCCCGCACCTGGCGGGAATGCGCAAGAAGGATCTCGGCCTGCTTCACGTCAGCCAGGCGACCCCGCGCCAGCAGCGCGACGGCATGTGCTGGAGCGACGAGGACGAACGCTACAACGACGGACGCGCCTTCAAACTGGCTTGCCGCGACCACCGCGGCGTCATGGTCACCATCATTGCCGACAACTACTACGGCTACTGCAAGAAAGAGGTCAAGACCCAAATCAGCTACGCCGCCAATCTTTTCGGGCTTTGCGAGGAGGAACATGCCGGCGGCGCCCTCGCCATCGCCACCTACGTGCTGGGTCAGGACTACTATGCCAGCGTAACCCCCAAACATCGTTTTGCCGATGCCATGCGCCTGCTCGGGCCCATGGTGGAACAGCACCCCGAAGGCTACGCCACCGACCGAAGGTTCCCCGACATCCATTACGTGCCCGAGAATGCCGCATTCCACGCCCGCGAGGGCTGGGTTGAGTGGGGCGGTGGCGGCGACCCTCTGGGTCGCGAGGAACCTGTGGGTGGCGGAGGTGCGCTCGCGACCCAGAGGGTCGCGACCACGATCACACTGCGCGCCGGCGCCGCCTACTTCCTGCCTTCGGGATTCGGCGTCCGTCTGGAAAAGCAGCTCCACGGCACCGCCTGGCGGCTGGTCGGCTCACGCCCGCGCGGCACGCTGTGCCACAAGCCGTGCACCGTCTCCGGCGGCGGGAAATCCGAAATCTCCAAATCCGTCGCCGACGTCATGCTGAAGGGTCCCGTCTTTGTCAGGGATTACCAGCGCGACATGGACCACGCGGCCGAAATTTTGAAAAAGGACTACTCCGCCATCTACCGCCGCCGCGCACCCGACGCCCGAACGCGGCGGCCCATCCTCAGCGCCGAACGCTCGCTTGGGTCCGTGATCCAGTTGCTGACGCCGTCACCCGAGTACACTGATGACTACAACGCCTGGGTGCGCAGCCTGTCGCAAATCATCCGCCAGCTTGTGTTCACCGTCAAGCGTTATTACCGCCCCGATTGGGGCGAGAGTTGGCGTGGGCATTTTACCGTGGACAGCATCAACGGCTCTCTGGGCCACGAGCTGAAATACGACGACCAGAAACTGGTCGGCAACTACATGCGCGTGGGATACGACCCCGATGGCTCCTGGCGCATCCACAAACTGCGGCCCGATTTCCGGCCGGCCGACAAGGTGCAGGTGGAAGACGATATCACCGTCTCAGTGGTTCTTCCCCGCGAAAGCCTCAGCGGTCTCGACCCCGAGTACGCCAACCCCAGCGTCAAGCTGGTGGCCAACTGCGAGCGCTTTTTGTTTCAGCGGCCGGATGACGCCATCTATCGCGGCGTAGACCAGCAGGCCGAATTCGACATAGCCAGTGCCGGCACCTTCCTATCCAACTACGAGCCTATTACCGTGACGCAGGCGCGCGCCATGGTGGACCACGTGGTGGAATTCGATCAGTATTCGAAACCGATGAAGCAGCTTCTGGAAAGCTTCGCAGCCAATCCCGAGACCGATTTCGTGGCCTCTTCGGCGCACCCGCGCATGGTCAATGGTGCGCCATCGACCAACCCGCGCTACCTGCAGCGCCGCCCCGACCTGGTCAATCCGCGCGACGCCTATCTGGCCGAAATGGCCGCCCGGCTGGCGCGCGAAATCCCGGCCGGCCAGCCGGTCTACCTGCCCGTCAACGCCGTTATGGCCGGGCGCAGAAACAACCCGCCCGATCCCAAGGCCGGCCTGCCGGCGCTGGCTGTCCACGGTCCCATCCACTACCAGGAACTGCCGGAGCTGTTCATGGATTTCATTTGCAGCCTCACCGGAAAATCGCCGGCCACCACAGGCTTCGGCAGCGAGGGCGCGCTCACCAAAGGCCCCTTCAACGCCGTGTGGCCAGTGGTGGACCTGAACAACGCGCTGGTGTCGGCCATCCTGACCGGGTACGCGGGGTTCACCACTTCGGCCGGCTACCTGGGACCGCATTACAAAGTGCAGCACGATATCAGCCTGCTGATGCCGGAAATCTGGTGCCGCATGCGCGTGGCGGAACGCGACCCCGAGTTTCTGATCGCCCACGGCTATCTGGAGAAGGTCTCGGATTTTTGCGTGGCAGGCCGCACCGTATTGGCCAGCCGCCTGGGATACCGGGTGACGCTGCTGTTTGCCGACCACTTCCTGGGCCGGTTGTTCGAGACGCCGGACATGGTGTTCACCGAAAAGATGCTGCGCCCGGAACTGCAGGACATGGATCTGTTCGCCGAAGGCGTGGACAGCATCGTGGAAGCCCAGACCCGCGTGGCCGGGCAGTACTTCGAAGATGGCAGCGTGGATGCCGCCTGCCCGCCGCTGCGCACGCTGCTCCACATTATGGCTTCGGGCGCCTGGCAGGGCAAAGGCCTGGACGACCCCGAAGTGCGGGACATGTTCACCCGCGGCTCACTGCTGGCCAGCGATTGGTACGCCGAGCGCTTGGGCGCCAAGCAATGCCGCGACGTGGCGTTATGGAAGCGGCATGAAGCTGCGCTGGAAGCCTTCCGCGCCAGCGGCGCCCCGGCCACCGGTGTGGACGCGGAGTGCCGCCTGGTTGAGGTGCGGAGACAACTGGCCAGAGTGAGCGCCCCCGAGTACTTGAAGGAGTTGGTGGGGACGATTGGGGCCGACCCGTTCCACGGGCAGTAATAAACTCGCGACGGGCAGCCCAGGACGTAAGCACAGGACGCCAGGCCAGAACGTCGACGCCACCTGCGCAAGCCCGCCCGAGCTGGCACACTAGACCGCCAACGAAGCCCTGGCGCCGTCTCGCAGCGCTTGTTCAGGTGACAATGGCAGTACGGGCAGTCAGATTCGTGGGTTCCTAGGCACAGCATATCGGCCCGGAGGTGATTTATACTGGGCTCGTGCAAAAATCTCTGATCGTTCCAGCCCTGTTTTCCGTGCTGTTTCTGGCATCCTGCGCCAGGCAGGATTCGGCTACGGCCCCGGCTGCCGCGGACCTGCCGCATGCCACCGTGGTGATGCGCGACGGCGCCAGGCTGACGGGCACGGTGGCTGCCAGTACGCCCACTGAGATCACGCTGAACGTGGATGGCGGCGCCCCCCGCACTGTGGCGATGAGGGATGTGCGGCGCGTGGATTACGGCGAGGCTCCCGCGTCCGGGGCGGCGAGCGGCGGTGTGCCCACATCCGCGGTCGTATCTACACACGAAGACCATCATCACGCCGAACGGGCAGCCATCCAGACCAGGACGTTCATTTTGCCGGTGGGCACCGAAGTGCCGGTTCGCACCGAGGAGACTATCGACTCCACGAAGGCGGTGGAAGGCCAGCTATTCGCCGCCGAAGTGGCCGGCAACGTGAAGGATGCCGACGGGGCCGTGGTAATTCCGGCCGGTGCCAACGCGACCGTCGTAATCAAGTCCGCTTCCCAGGGTGGAAGGTTCAAGGGCGCTTCCGATCTGGTGCTCGACATGCGCTCGGTCTCGGTGGAGGGACAGCAATACGCCCTCAGTACCACGGACCTCGCGACAAAGGGCAGGGATGGCGTGGGCGTGAACAAGCGGACGGGCGAATTCGGCGGCGGCGGCGCGGCGGTGGGAGCAATTATCGGCGCCATCGCCGGCGGCGGAAAAGGCGCGGGAATTGGAGCCGGTGCCGGAGGGGGCGCTGGTTTGCTGACGGAGATCCTGACCAAAGGCGGGTCGATCAAGGTCCCGGCGGAAACGGTGCTTACTTTTAAGCTGGACCAGTCCCTGAGGGTGGTGGAGGCGCGATAGGAGGCACGGGCGTGCGATAGTGTCTCTTATGACATTACGCGCTTCCGTATTGTGCCTGACCGCTTGCCTGACCATTTGCCTGGTCCTTGCCGTGGCTGCACCCGCGTGCTTTGCGGCCGATTCGCCGAACCTGACCGACCATTACCGCGCCACTGCCGACAAGCTCATCGATGCGGCTTTGGCCGATAACGACGGTTACAACCGGCTGGCCTATCTGTGTTACCGCATCGGCAACCGCTTGAGCGGTTCGGCAGGTTTGGCCCAGGCTATCGCCTGGTCGGCCGAACAGATGAAGGCCGCGGGGTTGAGCAATGTGCGGGTCATCCCGGTGAAGGTGCCGCACTGGGTCCGCGGCGCGGAATCGGCGCGCATGGTGGCGCCCCTGGACAAACCCCTGCATATGCTGGGACTGGGCGGCAGCATCGCCACGCCGCCGGGTGGAATTACGGCGGATGTGGTGGCGGTGGCGACCTTCGACGAGTTGGCGAAACTCGGGCGCGAAAAGATTCAGGGCAGGATCGTGCTCTACAACGAGGAATACCATGGCTATGGGCCCACGCGTGTATACCGCGCCACCGGGGCATCGCGCGCCGCGGCGTTCGGCGCGGCCGCGGCGCTGGTGCGGTCGGCCACGCCCCTGGCCATGCAGATCCCTCACACCGGCGAGATGAATTATGACGAG
>Ga0210402_10001931_pt1 | contig 20748 bp, 10 predicted proteins | sample IncBWC7MmetaG_FD_161055 | JGI IMG/M metagenome (GOLD analysis project Ga0210402, IMG submission 161055) | Forest soil microbial communities from Barre Woods Harvard Forest LTER site, Petersham, Massachusetts, United States - Inc-BW-C-7-M | ecosystem: Environmental > Terrestrial > Soil >... | reverse complement strand
CGACAACCTTGTCGGATGTCTTCAGGATGACAACTTTGTTTTGGGATCAGTGCGGAATGGTTGTGGCTCGAAAGAAATGGCTATGCGGTGATCTTAACGCGCGGCTGCCGTGGATTCGCGGACGACCAGGCTGGTTTTCAATTCGTACTGCGATCCTTCCGGTAACGGCTTTTCGCGGGCGACTTCCGCACGCAACGCTTCGAACGCCAGACGCGCCAACTCCGATTGCGACATTTGCACGGTGGTCAGCGGCGGCAGGATATATTGCGCGAAGCGGATGTCGTCGAATCCGACCACCGAAAGATCGTGCGGAATGCTGACCCCGACTTCGTAGCTTTTGCGCATCACGCCGAACGCGGTCATGTCGTTCGAGCAGATCACCGCGCTCGGCCGGTCGAGCATCGCCAGCAATTTCTCGCACGCGGCGCGGCCGCCTTCCATGGTGTGATCGCCTTCGACGATCAACGCTGGTTCTGGCGCCAGCCCAAGCTCTTCCATTGCTTGCAGAAACGCCGCTTTACGGGCTGTTGCAGATTTCAGGGTGTGCGGCCCGGAGATAAACGCGATTCGATGGTGATGAAGTTCGGCAAGATGCTGAACCGCCTGCCGGATGCCGGCAAGGTAATCGATGCGAATGTTGCTGATGCGCGGGCGGTGCGGGCCAACATCCACAAAGACCAGGGGAATGCCACGCAAACGTAAATCCTCGAGTAGAACATCCTCCATGCCGAAGGTCATGATGGCCACGCCTTCGACGCGCCGTTCGATCATGCGCCGTACCGAACTTTTCATCTGCTCGGAATCATTCATGGTCGAAGCGAGCAGGATTTCGTAGTGGTGCTTGACCGCGATAGTTTCGAAAAATTGTACGATTTCCGGAAAAAACGGATTGGTCAGTTCGGAGACCACCAGACCAAAAATGCGGCTGCGGCCGGAGACCAGCGCGCGGGCCTGAGTATTCGGATAGTAGCCAAGTTCGTTGATGGCCTTCCAGACGCGCTGAGCGAGCACCGGGCTGACAGTGGGAACGCGGTTGACGGCGCGGGAAACGGTGGCGGTGGAAACCCTGGCGCGTTTCGCGACTTGATGGATATCGAGCTTCTTGTTTTTGGCCATCGCCGGACTCGGAAACGAAACGCGGCGAGTGTAGCATGGTGCGTGGGCGCGAAGTAATCGCTTACTTGCGGGTATTTTCCGAATAATTGTGCAGGTGCGGTCGAAAGTAAAGATCTCGGCCGTGGCGGCAGTGGCAAACGCCGATCGTTATTTTAGAAGTTAGCGCTGGCTATCCAGTTCGCTCTCGTTGTTGAAGGACCAGTCGATAGTCGGATCGAGTGCAGGATCAAGTGGTGCGGCGTTCGGATTTTCGGCTTCTTTGTCTTTGGCCAGTTTCTTTTGCGCGCGGCGTTCGGCTTTTTCCTTCTGCTTCTCGAGCCGCTTCATTTCTTTCTGGCGTTTCTGAAATGTGATCGACATACGTGCCTCCTCGAATTTAGGCTGACGCCGGTACAATGGCTAGCGCTGATTTCAAACGGTGCTTTCCACGAAAATGCGGAAGCGGCGCGAACGGGACGGGTGGCGCAGCTTCCTTAGTGCCTTGGCTTCAATCTGACGAATGCGTTCGCGGGTAACGTCGAACACCTGGCCGACTTCCTCCAGGGTGTGTTCACTGCCGTCATCCAGGCCGAAGCGCATTTTGATGATGCGTTCCTCGCGCGGGGTGAGCGTGCGCAACATTGAAGCCATCTGTTCCTTCAAGTTCAAGTGAATCGCGGCGTCGGAAGGAGAGACAACGCCTTTATCTTCGACCAAGTCGCCCAGATGGGTTTCTTCGTCTTCGCCAATCGGAGTTTCGAACGATACCGGCTGCTGCGCGATCTTTTTTGTCTTGCGGACGGAGTCAACGGAGACGTCCATGCGCTTGGCAATCTCTTCGGCGGTAGGCTCGCGGCCAAGTTCCTGCACCAGCTGCGCGCTGGTACGCACCTGTTTGTTGATGGTTTCGATCATGTGTACCGGAACGCGGATGGTGCGCGCCTGGTCGGCAATCGCGCGAGTAATGGCCTGGCGAATCCACCACGTCGCGTAGGTGGAGAATTTGTAGCCGCGCCGCCACTCGAATTTGTCGGCGCCACGCATCAGCCCGATGTTGCCTTCCTGGATCAAGTCGAGGAATTGCAGGCCGCGGTTGGTGTATTTTTTGGCAATGGAAACGACCAGGCGAAGATTGGCTTCGGTCAATTCCTTTTTGGCCTGTTCGGCGTCGGCTTCGCCGCGCAAAACCACGACGAGAGATCGCCGCAAAGTCGTGGCGCCAGTCTGGCTAGCTTCTTCAATTTCCTTGATCTGTGCGCGGGCGGCGCGCAATTTTCTGCGTGCTTCGATGGCAGCTTCACCACGCGAAGCGTTGGCGCGGCGATCCAGGCGGATAGTCTCGCGCTCGAGAGCTTGCAGCCGCTCTACGGCGTGACGCACCAGATCGATCAGCCGCTTCCGTTCGCGTTCCTTGAAGTGGATGGAACGCACCAGATGAGACATCTCGATGCGGGTACGCGCTAGGTGGCGGCGGGCACGGATGACCGCACGCTTATTGGAGCTGGCTGTGCCTTCGAGCTTGGCGGCCTGCTTCAGCGCCACCGCGTAGTGCTTTTCGATGTTGTCGATGATTTTCAGAGTGTGGCGGGTCTTGCTCTCAATCTTTTCGGGAGTCAAGTCCTCGTCGTCGAAGTGGATGATTTCTTTAATGGGGCGAGTGCCGTTGCGAAGTTCGACGCCGACCGCCATCATTGCTTTCAGAACGATCGGAGAACGCGAAATCGTTTTCAGGACCAGAAGCTGGCCGCGCTCCATGCGCTTGGCGATGGAGACTTCGCGTTCGCGGGTCAGCAGCGGAACCACGCCCATTTCGCGCAGGTACGTTCGAACCGGATCGCTGTTCTTGTCCAGCAGGCCGGGCTTGCGTTCGGTGTCCGCTTCCTCGCCCAGCGCCGGTTCGTGCGGCGCCTCAATTTCGAGCGTTTCAGTGACTTCCAGCGCGGTGTGCGCGAGCTTCGCTGCGGTCGCATCTTCAAAGATTTCGACGCCGTCGGTTTCCAGTGTGGCGAAAAAATGATCCAGCTCCTCGGTCGAATGTTCTTCGGCCGCGAGCGCGCTATTCACTTCATCGCTAAGCAGATAGCCGCGGTCCTTACCTATAGTAATAAGGTTCCGGATCTGGTCGCTTTTTTCCTGAGTCACGAGCACGAAGGTATCTCCCCCTCAAGCCACTGCCAGAACTGCCCTGTCTTCTTCTAAACTGCCGCGACGCTGAAGCACCACCGTAGTGCGCCGCATGAATGATGCGGAAGATGATGGACGGATTGCAGCCGTAGCCTGACGTGCGCCCCGCTGCTCTTTGTGGTCTGGATGACGCTGAACGTCGTTCGCGCGCGCGAATGAAAAATAGTTTGTGCGAGTGTGGATATCTAGCCGCCGGCGAAGCATCTTCGGCGGGTCGCTGATGAAATGGCCGAGGCGCAAAACGCCCCGGCCGCAGTTCTAAGACGCTTTAGGCTTCCATTTGCGCTTGCAGGAATTCTCCTGGAAGGGACACCAAGCTGGGCCTGGGCATATCGGCTGACCGTGTTGAGGCTGGCCGATCGGTGGAATTGGTTGAGTTGGCCCGAACGTGCTCCTTAGGCTGGTGCGCAGTGCCGTCCGGACGGATCCGCTCCAGTTTAAGGCCGAGCGCGCGTTCCAGTTGGAAGAGGTCGGTCCGCTGTTCCTTCACGAAAAGGGTGGAGGCGACTCCGCTGCCACCTGCGCGGCCGGTACGGCCAACGCGGTGAATGAAGTTTTCCGCCACTTCGGGCAGATCGTAGTTAATGACGTGCACGATGTCCTGCACGTGGATGCCGCGGGAAGCGAGGTCGGTAGCGACCAGCACGCGGAAACGCCCGCGCTGGAAGCCTTCGAGGGCCGCCGTGCGCTGCGATTGCGAGCGGTCGCCGTGAATCATGGTCGCGTTGATACCGTCGCGATTCAGGCTCTTGGTGATGCGTTCGGTGCCGCGCTTGGTGCGGGAAAACACCAGGCAGCGGCCGGTTTCTTTGCCGAGAAGGTGGTTGAGCATGGACTGTTTGCCGTCCGCGGAAACCTCGAAGGCTTGCAGGCGGACGTTTTCGTGGGGCTTCAACGTCGAGCCAAAGGTGAGGCGGACCGGATTCCTGGTGAAATCCTTCACCAGGCGTTGCATGTCGCCTTCCAAGGTTGCGGAGAAGCACATCGTTTGGCGTTCTTTCGGAAGAGTTCCAGCGATCCTGCGGATCGCGGGAAGGAATCCCATATCCAGCATGCGGTCGGCTTCGTCAAGAATCAGCGTGTTCAGAGAGTTGAATTGCACTTGCTGGCGGTCGAGATAATCTTCCAGACGACCGGGAGTGGCGACAACCAGTCGAGCGCCATTGCGAATAGCCATAAGCTGGGCGCGTTCGGGCAATCCGCCGCAGACCAAAGCAGCCGCGGGGAGTTTGCCGCGCAGCGCGTTATATTGCGCTGCCACTTGCATTGCCAGTTCCCGCGTGGGAACGAGCACCAACGCGTTGATGCCGGGCTTGTTCTGCGTGAGCAGCTTTTCAATCACCGGAATCAGGAATGCCAGAGTTTTGCCCGTACCGGTTTGCGCGGTGGCGAGCACATCCTTGCCTTCGAGGGCCTGCGGAATGGCCGCGGCTTGCACCGGCGTCGGCGTGGTAAAACGGCCGGCCGCCAGGCGTTCCTTGAGGCTTGGAGATACAGATAGTTCAGAGAAATTTTGCATTTAGCTTTCATGCTGGCTGAGGCCTCTGCGGGAGACACACGGAACAATCCGGTGCTGGCGCAATGGCCTGCATTGCCAGTCTTATTTTGAATTACGCGTAAAACGTACGGAGGAAACGTAGGGCGGGTATTCTCAGTGACGTACGAAACCAGAGGGACCGCACAACACAACCGCGGTATTAAGCGCAAAAACAGTATAGCACAGGTTTGCGAGAATACTACATCGCATTGCGAAAATAGGACCACGACATCGCGCTAGTTAACGTAGCAAAGGGCGGTCTTTTTTGCAGCGGTTTGCCGCGATAAGCGCCGTTGCGGCGCTTTGCCGCGTCATCGTGCAGCTATTTGATAGCGGTCTGCGCACGTGGCTGTATTTATATCTGAGTAAAGTAAATTTTACGTTAGCAAAAGTACCTTGACAGAAACGCCCAAACAGCGCACTGTAAACGTGGATCAAGGCTGCCATCAGGTCTTTCGAGCACGGCGCGTATCCAAATCTCGCCAAGAACTTTGCCACCCGAAACCGCTGCAACCCGCCGCGCAGCGACCTGCGAAGACCTTCATTTTGGCGTTTACGCGCCGTACCCTTCATTGTTGCCCTTAGCGCGGGTCGCAAAAGCCGAGTTTCGCGGAATAGCCGCCGCCCGGCGATGCCAAGGAGATTGTATGCACAAGTCCTTTTGGAATTTCGTCGGATTAGCCGCCGGCTGGCTGGGTGGCAAGCGCCTGAACGGCGATGTCGACTACACGCCATCGTTGGACGGGGTGATGGGAGTCGCGGGAACCTTCATCGGCGGAGTTTTTATTTGCGTCAGCGGGATTTCCGGCTCTGCAAGTACGGTGCTGGCGACCGGGGTTGCGATGATCTGCGCCGCGCTGCTGGCAACCTCGGTATCTGCTGGCGGCGGACGAAAAGCCATTGCCCGCATCTGATAGAGACGCGCAGTTTGCGTTTGCCGCGCGCAGTTTCGATTCTACGATTTTTGGACAAAGACCAGTCAAAGGATAGGTGAATGACCAAATTGCATGTAGGGAATCTCTCCGCCGATGTAACCAATGACAGCTTGAGGCTGCTGTTCACCGACAGGGGGTTTCTGGTGCTGGCGGCCAGGGTGATTTGCGATCGCGAAGGCGGGCGCTCCCGCGGATTCGGATTTGTGGAGTTTGATACCAGCGAGACCGCCGACAGCGCGTTGAGTGAGTTAAACGGCCTTGATGTTTCCGGCCGGGCGCTGCAGATCAAGCGTGCGCGGCCGCAAGAGCCGCGCGATGGGCGCATCGACGCCGCGCGCAGTCGTGCGGCGGTAGTCGTTAGTCGCGGGTAAGAGCTTCGCGACGTTCGACAAACGAGCTCCCAAAAAAGCCCGCGCCAGCCGTAGTTTCTGCGACAATGCAAAAGGTGCCGAATGAATGATGTAGTGATCGTGCAGTACCGCGGGTTCGAAGTGAAGTTGCACGTGCGCGAATATACGTTCAATGTTCGCGAAGCAGGCAGCGAACGCGAATTTACTCTCAGCATCGAGAACGAGGCGTTTGTTTCACACCGGGCGAAATATCAGGATGCACCGTCAATTTGCTCGATGCGGTTGAACGCAGAGTTGCTGGCCCACTCGAACCGCCCCCCGGATTCGCATTTCGCGATCACCAGCGCAGAGCTGGAAACGTTTCGAGCGGCACACACGCCAAAAGTTCCGCCAAGCCCGTATGCCCGCAAGCCGCAGGAAGATTACTGACGCCATCGGCCGCGCGTGTTCCCACGCTGCAAGAATTCCGCACCACACTCTCCGGAAAAATAATCTTGATTAATAGCGCGGTCAGTATTTCGCGGCGGGCGCGGTGACGTGCCGCACCAGGAAAACTCACGCCGAACGTAGATTGTCACTTTGGCGTTGCGCCAGGCTTGGCCGCAGCCGGCGTTGCCGGGATAGCCGCAGGAACTGGGCCCGTTGCGGCCTTGGCACCTTCCCCAAAGTAACTTGGATTGAAAGTGGCTTTTGAATTCGAAGAAATCTGCTCCAGCGCCTGCTGAAGCCGCTGATTCTGCAGAGAAGTGGTGATTTCCGGAGTGGCCTCCTGCACGGTCAATACACGCTTTGAGGTCATCTGAAATAGATAGAGGCCAGTTGCTTCCGAAATCGGTTCGGAGACGGCACTGAGTTGCTGGTCAAAAATGGCAGCGGTTGCGGAGCTCAGACCTTCGCGGCGAACTTTCTTGAGTTCGGTAGGAGGAGGATTGCCCTGCACGCCGAGGTCGGATAACGCCAGCTTTTGCAGGGATTCGAAACTCTCGCCGCTCACGGCACGATCGCGTAATTTCTTGACTTCGGCCTGCGCGTCTTCCTCACTGACGGTTTTGCCGCCCGCCTGCGCACCGCGCGGTACAAACAGCCGTTGCAACGAGCCCTCTTCAAATTGCTTGGGGTGGTCGTGATAATACTTTTGAACGTCGTCCGCGCTGACCTTGACTTCCCCCTGGAGCTTGCGCGCCAGCACTTGTGAGAGAGCTTGCACCTCCGCGAAATGGATGGCTTGCTGCGCGTCAGGAGTTTTGTTGAGCCCCTGTTTCCGCGCCGCATCGGCAAAAACCAGGAGTTGTGAATACAAGGCGGCCAAGCGCTGGCGTCCCGCGGCAGCCATCTCCGGTTGGACGACCGATGCCAGCCGCTCAAATTCCTCGCGGGTGACGACAGTAGTGCAATTTGCGGGAGCGGTAGCGGGCTTGTCACATATGCCGGCGATGGTGATTACCGGGGTGGCGGCCGTGATTGTTTCGGTGGAAGCTGGTTTCGCTGCCGGAGCGACCTGAGCAGACGGCGGCTTCGTCGTCTTGGTCGTTGCACCCTGAGGCGGCGGGGTGGCGGTCTGGCCGAGCGCCGAAATCGGCAGAAGAAGAATGGCTAACGAGCGGAAATGAATGGGCATGGAAATCCTCCGAGCTTTCTAGAACTTGCAAAGACCCGTTCAGTTAGGGTGGACAGGGCGCGGAGTATACCACAGCGAATGGTCAAGGGCTGGAATGCACCAAATATTTCGCAACTCGCGTAAGTAAAGCAAGTTTCAGAAGTATTGCAGCGATGATTAAGGTTGGCGTGTGCAATGTTTCGAATCCAGACCGAGTGTGGTTCCGGTCCAAAGACCTCGTGTAAATTAGAATTTTCTTGACTCTATGCGGCTGTCTGCTAACATCCGCGGCACTGACAGGTTCTCGGTGCGACTCGATTGTCGTCCCCCGAGTTTAAGATTTTTTGTCGAGGCGTCTGCCGGAGCAAGTCAGAAAGTCCCAGCAATCCGGTGTGTGTAGTTCCTTCCCGCTGTGTCTACGCGCACGCTGATTGAAAGAACACCGACTCAGAGCTACTCTCGCCGGATAGTAGCGGCGAACCGTCATTCAGGCTCGTACACGATTTTGAGAAGCGCCGGGAATTCGGGGAAAGAGGATCCGTAATGCCCACCGAACGCAACTCTTCATTGCAAAACTTTCGCGAATCGTCGCCTACAGGTTTGGTGCTACTGGACCGGACGGGCAGGCCGGTATATTTCAATCCCGATGCGATTAGCGTTCTAACCTATCCGCGGCGATCCGAGCCAAACAAAAGCCTCCTGAATGCTTTGCCGACAGAAATTCAGCGCACGCTGGCGGGTGCATTGGCCGGCAGCGGCAAATCCCACGATGTGGAGTTTATTTCGGGAAGGCGACGTTATCTGTGCCGGCTGTTCTCACTGACTCATAATTCGAGGCATCCCGGCAAAGTTACGATCGCGTTGGTCATTGAGCGAGTGGTCTCGAAAACCGCACAGGTGGCGGAGATGGCCGCCCATTTCCACCTGACCGAGCGCGAGCAACAGACTGTCGGTTTCCTGGCGGATGGACTCAGCAGCAAAGAGATTGCCAATCGCATGAAAATCAGTCCGAACACGGTGAAGACTTTCATGCGGCTGATCATGACCAAAATGTCGGTGCCCACACGTTCCGGCATCATCGGCAAAATGCTGCAGACCTGATCCGCGCGTAGTCCGCGTCATCTGTTTCTCGCACTTTCTTACTAATCTTGAATTACTCCATTCGGATGATGGACTAGCGAGCGAAATCAGTGCACATTAGTTAGTAAATGGAGCCTGCACCGGAGAGGCGGCAGTCCCCGCGAACTCCCGCGGTCTGCAAGATTTCCGCTCGAGAAGTACTGTCAACAGGGATGCACGGGACCGAATCCTTGCTGATTGAGGGTGAAGTACGCAACCTCAGCGAAGGTGGCTGCTGCGTCCAGTCTGAGCAAACCTGCCCTGAATTCACGTTGCTCAGAGGCAGGATCTCGACCGCGGACCTCGCCATAGGAATTCCCACCTTGATGCAAGTACGCTGGAGCCGCCCGGACTCGGGCCACGGCTTTCTCCTCGGTTTGAACTTTCTGCTCGAATAGCCTGTTCCCGTATTGCAATCATCCGCTCTGGTTCTAGAACCTAAACTTTTGGATTACTCCGTTTGGGTTATGCCGTTCGGGGAATAGACACTGAGCTGCGGCCGGGCGGAAGATACGCGGCTGCTGGCGGAAGCTTTCGACGGAATTCCGCCTTGCCAGGCATAAAGTGGAAAGAGCTCGGCCCTACAGCGGTAGTCTTTTTCACAAAGAGCAAATTAGGTATTTGTGTGCGCGCGTTACTTTGCGAATGCAATCGGAGCGCGGGTGTGTGCGACGCAGCGAAGAGTTTTTGTGGCGTTCGGGGATTTCGGATTCGACCGGCAGCAGTCGTGGAGGATCACTATGAAGCGCATTGCATCGCAAATCATGGCCTTTGGGCTGAGCTTCCTTCTCTGTGTTTCTGCCGATGCGCAGCAAGCGGTCACACAGTCGATCGTAACTGACGGCAAGACCAACACCACCGTCAAAGTGGCCGGCAAGACTACGACCGTCACTACATCGACGGTCCAGGGAAATGTCGGCTACAACTCTTTCTCTACGTTCAACGTTGCCAAAGGCAACACCGTTGATCTGGTTCTGCCCACAGGAACGGTAAATCTTTTGAATCTGGTGAATTCCCAGGCCATCAACATTTTTGGAATCCTGAATTCGATTCAGAACGGCAAACTTGGCGGCAATGTTCTTTTCGCGGATCCATTTGGAATGGTAGTTGGCAAGGGCGGCAGTGTGAACGTTGGCGCTTTAATGGTGATCTCGCCTACGCAGGCATTCATGAACTCGATGTTTACGGCTAGCGGACCTTCGGCGGCCAACACGACTGCGTTGATGAGCGGCGCTGTGCCAATCAGTTCGGATGGTTTGATCCTGGTACAGGGTCGCGTCAACACGATTAATGACGCGGTATTGGTCGGCCAGAACATCACCAACTCCGGAAGGATTACTTCCGGCGCGGTTTTTCAGAGCAGCCAGCCGGACTTCAGCGACGTGGTCAATATTAATGGCGTCGTGGCCGGAACCGCATTGTCCACCGCCAATGGAAACATCCAGATCATCGCGCAGGGCGACTTTCAGAACTCCGGAGAAATCAGCACGAATGGCAACAACGGCCTGAACGCGGGGAATATCAATATACATGCCGGCAATGACGTGACCTTGAGCGCTGGCTCGCTGATCAGCGCTAGCGGCGTCGGGCAGAATTCGAACGCCGGCTCCATTAGGATCATGGCCGAACACAATGGGAATTTTGACCAAGGAGCGGTGGTCGCGGCCAAGGGCGGAAATATCTCGGGCAATGGCGGCGCAATCGAATTCAGCGCGAAAGATACGGTCACATTGTCTGGCGGAACCTTCCAGGGCGGCGCCGCACACGGCACAAAGGGCAGCGTTCTGATCGATCCGACCGATACCGACGTGACCGCGAATGTCACGATGGCCGGCACGGACTACACCAATACCGGCGACACCTTGGAAGTGGAACCGGGAGTGACGATTAGTACCCAAAGCTCGACCGCCGGTGGCGCCTCTGGAAATATTTCCATCACGGAAACCCAATCCATCAATATTAAGGGCGGAGCAACACTGGATGCGTCTGGGAATAGCGGCGGAACGGCGGGCAACGTCAGCCTCACAGTAAATAACAGCGTCAACAAAACTTGGGATTCGAACAATCCCGACTCCGCGTTCAACACGGATCAGGCCAACGCCAGCATCACCGTCGGCTCCGGCGCGGTCATCAAGGGACAGGACATCACACTCTCCGCTAACGCCACCTCCAGTAAGACCGCAACGATTGCTCCGACTTCCGACGGGAGCCGCACCGAAGCGCCTGACCCGCTGTGCGTGGTTTTTGGCGGCGGTAACACTTGCGGCAGCGGCGCAGCGTCGGTCGTGGACAAAATCCTGAACCTGATTGGCGTGAACAAATACGTCGGAGGAATTGTTTCTTCGGCCAACGCAAATATCCAGATGGGCGGCAACATCACCGCCACCGGAACCGTGAAGCTTGACTCCGAGGCGTCTTCGACCGCGAACTTCACCGCGAACGGTCTCTACATTACTTATGTGCAGTCGGATGCGACGGCGGTCGCGCAGGTGCTAAATGGCGCCAACATCACCACCACCGGCGATGTGAACGTCACCGCGCATTCCAAGAACAACCTGACAAATACCGGGAAAGCGCTCGCAGGCCAGAGCAACAACAGCAATACTGTAACCCAGAGCGGTCCGGCCGTAGTGTTTGTGTACAGCGACGGGAATTCGACTTCCACCGCGGGGTTGGAGCAAGGCTCGACTGTGAGTGCGGCCAATGTGAGCTTGCTGGCCAAGAACGAGAACAGTTTCCAGACTCAGGCCCAGCCCAGCGTGAACGGCGACGGCAGCTCGGATCAGCAATATGGCGCGGGAGCGGCGCTGGCTATCAGCAACACCAATTCGTCCACCGATTCGCACATCAACGGGACAGTGACGGCGACGGCCGCGGTTACTTCAGACGCGGAATCGCTGGACAATAAGAATGAGACCGACGCGACGGCGGTAGTGAAGAACAGCAACAGCGACGACAAATCAAGCAACACCAGCAGCGCTGACAGCAAGGTGAGCGGCTCATCGAATGCCTTCGAAATCGGCGCCGGTGTTGCCATCGCCAGCGATTCGAATACGGCCTCGTCCACCGTCGGACCGAACGCCGTAATCAATGCGACCGGCAACGTGACCATCGAAGCGAATGCCAGCGACAAATTTAAAGAAGACGTTTCCGGCTCCGCGGATACCGCTTCGACCATCAGTGCGGGCGGCGCAGTAGCGATCGCCGATTACACCAATTCGGCCACCGCGTCGGTGGGGCAGAACGCGAGCGTTACCACTGGCGGCACCACGGACGTGAAGGCCACCGCAGAAATGCCGAATGACCTAGCGGCAGACTTGGTCAGCGTCGAGCAATTCCTGGAGACCTTCAGCTTGTCCGGAAGCGTGAGTGATTTGAAAACTTTCCTCGGCAACAGCACCTCCAGCGTCAGCGGCGCGCAGAGCGCATACAACAGCATCAAGACCGCCTACAACAACCTGAAGGATGGCACGACAACATCCGTTTCGAGCACTGGCCAGCCGGGGGGCGGCGGCGTAGGCGTGGCGGGAGCAGTGACCGCGCTTAGCGCAAACAATACGGCCACCGCATTTGTGGACCAGGGCGCAACGGTAAAGTCCAAGGCTGCGACGGTCGAAGCTAGTGCAACCACTCAGTCCACCAACGACGCAGGCACCAGTACCGCGCAAAATTCAAAGGACTCCACGCAGAAGAACTCCGGCAGCAGCTCGCCTCTGGGCTCTTTTGGCGGCACCTACGCCGGGATCACCTACAACGACACAGCGAACGCCTATATCGCGAACGGCGCCACGGTGACCACTACCGGCGGCGACCTCAACGTGACCTCCACCGCCAACAACTTCATGGCGAATATGGTGGCGGCAGGCCAGGACAGCGGCGGAACACTTGGAGTATCTGGCGCGATTTCCGACGTGACCATCAACAGCAAGTCCACCGCGTCCATCGGGGATCAGGCACAAGTGAATGTCACTGGCAACGTGAAGGTTGATGCGGAAAATACCACCCGCGCGTACCAGATCGCGGACGACACCAACAGCGCGCAAACCGTGTCTATCGGAGCGGTCGTCGGCAGTTTGAATATCAACGATACGACCGATGCATTCATCGGCGACCCCGGCATCGCCACCGGCACTGGACAGGTGACTGCGACTGGCAACGTGAATGTGACCGCCAACAATTCGGACCGCCTGATGGCGCTGGCGGCTTCCTCGGTGCAGAACAGCAACGGCAAGACCAATTCCGGCGGTGCAAACGGAAACGGCAAGACCCCTTCGACGGGTTCGAGCAACGGGACCAACAATACTTCTGACTCCAACTCGCAGACCAATGCGGGCGGCTACCAGTTTGGAATCGGCATTTCCGGAGACGTCGCGTTCAACAACATCACGGACGTCACCAAGAGCTATATCGGCAATGGTGTGACGGTGACCTCTGCGGCCACTGCAGTCAGCGCTCAGGACAAGACACTGGTCCTCGCCGCAGATGGCGGATTGGTGCGCTCCAGCACCGCCGGTTTGCAGGGTTCACTCGCGGACAACTCAATTAACAAAACGACCGAAGCCTACACCAACGGAGTAACCATCGACACGGGAAGCCTGTCCGTAACCTCGAATTCCTCGGACATCGTGCTGGCTCTAAGTGCGGGTGGCGCTGGCGATAGCAGTAATAGCTCCCAAGTGTTTAGCCTGGCCGGCTCGGCGGTTGACAACAACATCACCAATAATACGACCGCGTCAGTTGACAACTCGACCGTCGCCGGGACCGCTGGTGGAGTCACTGCTACCGGCGCCGTAACAATTTCTGCGACCAATCGCGACACCGGTTATTCCGTCGCCGGATCGTTCGACTACAGCTCGGGCGATGTGGGCATCGGCGTCAGTCTGGATCTGGGAATCATCAACAACACCGTGAAAGCCGGCGTAGGGGACGGAACGAACATCAATTCGAACAGCGACGTGAAGGTCACCGCGAGTGATGACCAGAATCAGCTGGCGGTTTCGGCGGATCTTGCCTCCAGCGCCGACTTTAGCGTTGCTGCGTCCATCGCCGTTCAGACGCTTACCAAGGATGTGGAAGCGTATATCGGGAACAACGCGACGGTGAAAACCACGGGCGGAACCATCAGCGTCAACGCCAACGACGACCAGGGTGGTAGCTCGCTTGGATTGCCGTCCGGGTTGATTCAGATCGCCGGAACCTTTGCCGACGGTAGCGATGTCGGCTTGGGCGCTGCTGGTTCGGTGAGCACCATGAACAAAACCGTGAAGTCGTCGATCGGAAATTCTTCCAACGTATCCGCTAGCGGGGATGTTGATCTTGGGGCTTTGACCAGCGACAACCTGTACCTGTTCGCCGGCGGCGGCGCAATCGGTGAAACCGCAGGCTTTATGGGCTCGGCGATTTTCAACAATGCTAACAACAACACCTCCGCAGCCATTGGCAGCTCGTCGGTGACTGGCAACAACGTGAATGTGAATGCCAGCGACTCCTTGAATGTGGTTGATGCGGCGGGCGGCTACGCCGGATCGAGCACGGCGGCGGTAGGCGCGGGTGGCGACCTTGAGTTCATCGGAACCCTCGGCAACCCGCAGAGTGTTTCCGCTTCGATTGGTTCGGGCGCGACGATTAGCGCCGCGAACAACGTAAACGTAACTGCCACCCAGCACCAGACCGCAGTTTCGGTAGCGGCTGACGCAGGATTCAGCAGCGACGCGACGGTCATCGGGTCGGGCACCGTTCTCGACTACAACACCGACACTTTTGCATCGTCGAACGGCAATGTGTCCGCCGGTGGCACGCTGGATGTAAGCGCCGATCGCGAAACCAAATTCACGACCGTAGCTGGGCAGGCCGCTCTCGGCGGCACCGCCGGAATCGGCATCGCCGTCTCCTTTATAGATAAGAACGACAGCGTCTATGCGTATGTTGGCGGCGGCACGTCGAACGTCGGCGGATTGGAAGTCTCCGCTACCGGAAACGACACGCTTATTCCCATCGCTGCTGGCGGCGCCCTTAGCGAAACAGTCGGCATAGCCGGCTCGGCAGTTGTGAATATTCTGAACGAAACGACGGACGCTTATATCGGCGAAGCAACGCCGACGCCGGGTTCAATTCCGCCGGTAAACTTCGGCGCGAATGGCCCCACGCTGATTGCAGGTGCAGGAGGCGTCTCTGTAACGTCGACCAGTAACACCAATCTCACTCCAAGCCTTGCGGGCGCACTCGCACTTGGCTTTGATGTAGGTGCAGCCACGGCTGCTGACGTCACTACCATTTCAAAGAACACTACCGCTGAGGTCTATTCGGCGGCGAATGTCAGCTCCACCGGCAACGTCACGGTGAGCTCAAACTCCGAAGAACTGGCCGATTCGCTCGGACTGTCCGCAGCGGGCGGCTTGTACGCCGGTGTCGCCGTGGCCGCTTCTGTTTACATCATTAACGACACCACCAACGCCTCGATTGACGGCGGAGCGACAGTAAGCGCGAACGACAGCGTTGGCGTGAGCTCGAATGATCAAACTGTCCTCGATCTGCTGGAAGGACATATCAGCGGCGGAATCGCTGGCGTGGGCGCGGCGCTGGCATTAGCCGACGTCACCAAGCACACCAACGCTGTTGTCGACGGCTCGGTCACTGCCGATGGGAACGGCTCGGCCATCAACGCGGACAACGGTACATTTGGCATAAGCTATGTAGCGTTTGGCTCGGGTGCTACTTCCTACGGCGCCCAGGTTCCCAATTCGAATAGCAACTTCACTTCAGATCCGATGTTCCACGGTGAACGCCGCGCATCTCCGAACACCAGCTCGGTGAACGGTCTCGCCGTCACCGCTACATCTGAAAATGATTTCAATACCGTGGCTGCGGGTGTCGCCGGCGGATACGTTGGCGTGGTAGCGAACGGTTCAATTCTTTTGCTGAACAACAACACCAAGTCCGAAATCGGCTCTGGCGCGAATATCGGCGTCGGCACTGACTCGGTCATGGTCGCGGCTGGCTCGGACGTCGGCCATATCGGCAGCGCACTCGGAGTTGCCGGCGGCTTCGTGGGAGCTGGCGCGGGCTTTGACGTCAGCATCATAGGAAACAACACGACCGCCGACATTACCAATGCGACCGTCAACGCCAATGGCAACGTATCCGTGAATGCCAACGCCAGCGAAGATGTTCTCTCTCTGGTCGCCGGTGTCTCTGGCGGATTCGTCGGCGTAACCGGTTCGGTGTCTGTCTCCGAACTGAACGACACCACCAAGGCGTATATCAGCGGCAATAGCGTGACCGCCGGAGGCAACCTCTCGGTGAGCTCCAACGATGCGACGGACGTCGACCTGCTGGTCGGCGCAGTAGGCGGCGGTGCGGTGGGTATCGGCGGTTCCGTAGCCGTGGATCTGGTCACCAAGAACACCACAGCGTACATCGACAACGGCACCAACACTTCGGCTGGCGGCTCGACCACAGTCGCTGCCAACTCCAGCGAACAGATTTCCGATGGCACCATCGCCGGCGGCGGCGGCGTCTACGCGGGCGCAGCTGGCGCTGTGTCCATTGAGTCGGACAATTCTTCGACCACCGCAACCATCGGCAGCGGCACAGACACCGCCGGAAATGGCCTGACCGTCTCTGCGCAGAACACTGCCAGCGCCACCACCTTTGTGGGCACCATCGGCGGCGCATTGTTTGGCGGCACCGCCGGTAGCGTGGACGTCGGAAATATCGAGAACCCAACTTCAGCCGAAATTCTCGGTGCCAACGCCTCCACGACGGGCGGAGATGTGAACGTCTCGGCGACCGAAACCCGCAACATTAATAGCTACGCGGTCAGCGCAGGACTGGCGATCGGAACGATCAACGCCTCGGTCATCGATTGGGGCGTTAGCGCTGGCGTCAACACCAGCGGTGCGGGACTTAGTAGCGGCAAGAATCCTCTCGATGGTGGAAGTTACAGCAAGAACGACACCGGCGGGACTTCTGGTACCGTTTATAACGGAGCTGACTCGCAATCCAACAGCGCGGCTTCGACGGGCTCGGGCATGCTTGGTGAGTTCGGCGGCGGCGCGGCAGGTCAGCAAGCGCAAACCGCGAACTCCGATCTTAGTGCCAGCACCGGCGGTTCTCCGGTAAGCACTGCGGTCACCGAAGCTCCTCCCGCGAAGGGCACCACTGCGGAAATTTTTGGTGGTTCTATTAATTCCGCGGGCGCGGTCAACGTAACTTCAAGTGACACCACCAACATGAATCTGATCGCCGGTGGCGCCAGCGCAAGTATCGTCGGGATCGGCGCTTCCGTGGACATCGCAAGCGTGAACACCAGCAGCACTGCCGAAATTATGGGCGGGAGCCAGGTCACGGCTGCAGGAAACGTAGCGGTCAATGCCGGCCGAACAGATAACGTCTCGGGACAGGCATACGATGGCCAGCTTGGCTTTGCATTTGCCGGCGGCGCAGCCGTCACGGTGGTCAACGACACCGGGACTTCCGACGCCGAAATGGCAGCGACCATAAACAACTCTAGCGGTGTGCAGCTCAACGCCGCCACATTGCGCAATGACAGTGCTACTGCGGGCCAGCTGGCCGTCGGCACTCTCGTTCTTGGATACGCCTACGCGTCCGTCAACGAAGGCGGCAACACCACCGCGCAGGTTGACGGCGGTTCCTTGACTCTCCCCGCAGTGCAGAGCGTTCAGCTCTCCGCGGATGACAACTCTGCTGCCTTCGCAACCAGCGCAGCCATTGGTGCGGGCGTCATCGACATCGGCGGGGCTGAAGCCGACGCCACGATTAATCCGACCGTGGATGCCCACATCGCGGGCGGCGCCACCATAAACACTGCTACGCCAACAAAGTTCAATCCCGGTATCGGCGGCGTTTCGGTTGTTGCCAGCACCGAAGAAGACGCCAACTCCAGCGTGATCGGTGAAGGCTTCGGCGGCGTGAGCATCGGCGTCGGTTCGAACGCCAATGCCACTAGCCAGCCCACCGTAAATGCTTACATCGATGGAACGGTCAATGCCGGCGGCGACGTCTTTATCGCGGCGCGCGACAACTACGATTCCAATAACAATCCGCTCTATACCTGCCCGTCCGGCGTCACCAACGGTTGCGCCAATGTTCAGGCGCAGGCCAGCACTTCCAACGGTTCGCTCTTCGCCAATATCAATACGGGCGCCAACGCGCAGGCGACTTCGCAGCCAACCGTCAACGGCTATATCGGCAACGGCGGCAATGTCAGTTCTCTCGGCACCGTCAGCATCTACTCTGAAGCCGGTAGCTCCGCCTATACCACCGACAACGGCAACTCTATCAGCTTGATTAATCTGCCTGGCTATACCCAGGCCACCACAAAGATCAACACCACCAACAACGCGTATGTGAGCGGCGCCACCGTGCAGGCCAACAATGTGTTCATCTCGGCGCAGTCCACGGATAACGCTCGAGGATCCGACGTCAGCGGCGCGGGTGCGGGATTGGTCAGCATCGCCCTGAACGAAACCGACGCATCCTCCTTAGTCACCGGCACGACCGAAGCCCATCTCACCGGCAATAGCACCATCGACGCCAATAATGACGTGACCATGCAAGCTCTCGTTGCCGATCAGGGCCACGCCAGCGCCAACAATCACAGCTTGGGCGTGATCACTACAGACAACGTCAACGCCACGGTTGGCAACCCCAGCCAGGGCGGACCGATTGATACGCCGGAAGTCGTCACCGACAACGGCACCAACATCAATTCGCTCACTGCCACTTTAAAGGCTGATTTGGTTCAAGCCTTGTTCAGCGCCAACACTGACTCCCACACTCTTGCGGCCGGCAGCGACTCCAGTGCTACCAGCTCCGTGAACGTAAATGGCAGTCCGGTGGTGGACGTGAACGGAAATATTGACGCGGCGCAGAAGCTTTCGCTGATCGCCACTGTCAATAGCGATCCCAATCAGGTGAGCACTAACTCGTTCGCCCACGCGGAGATCGATCTTGGCGTAACTGGAAATCTCTTCGCGACTTCCAACAACTACACCACCTTGGCTCCGCAGGTGAACATCGGTGCGGTAACGCTGACCACCGACAATCTGTACGTCGAAGCCACCGCTCCAATCTTGCCGAGCAGCGGCAATCCTTACTACGCCAACAACGCCCAGGCCGTGGCCAACACCGTGGTCCACTGGATCACCGAAACGGTTCAGGAAGTGGTGGATGAGACGGTTGGCTGGATCCCGATCATCGGCGACATCGTAAAGGCCGTCACCGAGTGGGTCACCAAGACCGTCGAGCAGATACTGCAGAGCAACGTCAGCCAGAACAGCAACGGCTCGTTCGTCGAAAATCAGGGCATGACCTTTAACAACACGACGATCATTCAGCCCGGCGGAATCAATCCGAAGCTGATCATCGACGCTAATGGAAATATCACCACTCAGAACAATGTGAGTGTCACCCAGAGCGAAGACGACATCATCGTGAATCCAATTCTCAACACCAATACCACTTCGATCACTCTCTACACACCGGCTGGCTTCACGGGTGGTAATGCCACAGTCCACAATGACTCCGCCTTCACAACCGTGACCATCGTCAACAGCTCGACCAAGGACCTCACCATCAACGACATCAATCCGACCGCCAACAACGGCGGCATGCCGGCGGTTAATATCACCGCGGATCCGAGCAAGAACAACGTGGTGTTCAATTTCGTCACGGATAACACCGCGCCGGTGATCAGTATTACCAATAATTCCACCATCGCAGACTCCGACATCTATCTGAACGGCAACATTGACAATCCCGCAGGCAGCGTCACCATGTCGGCTCTGCTTGGCAGCATCCTGGCGCAGTCTCCCAACAACCAGACCGAAGCCGGGAGCATCACGCTGACCGCCAACCACGGCTACGTCGGGCAATCGAATGATCCGCTGAACCTGACGCTGGTCTCGGTTGAAGCTAACCCCTCGACTATGCCGCCGACCGTCGCTTCGACCGGCACCCTCGATGTTTTGGCTGGACAGGACGTCAACGCCAACGTTTCCAGCTTGGAATTCTTCAATCCTGGCGATGCGGTTCCAGCTAGCGTTCAGGCCAAACTCGATTCCATCGAAGCGGGCGGCGCCATCAAATTGAGCCTGAATCCCGCAACCGCGGTGGTTCCGGAACTCCAGACGATCACCATCCCGGGCTTTACTTTGCTGGGTACGGTGTTCCCGCCGATCCAGATACAGGTCTATCAGAACGTGAATAACGTCGTGAACGGCGTTTACAACGTGAGCAAGGACATCACCGCGGGCGGCAACATCCTGCTGAATGCTCCTGCCAACACCACGGTGAATATGCAGTCCGGCAGCACCATGACCAGCGGCTTCGCAAACATCGGAGTGACCATCGCTTCGAATGGCGCAGTCACCGGTAGCCCGATTCCGATCAACCTCACCAACACTGTTGATATGAACAATGTGGTGATGCAGAACCTGCAGCAGGAGGGCGGCAACGTCACCCTCGCTGGCGGCGGCGCGCTCACCGGAACCGGCACCATCAACGTTCTCAATGGCTATAGCAACGTCAACATCATCAACAATTCGAACGCCAACCTGGTCCTCAACAATCTCAACTTCGATAACGCGGTGACCGGGACCGTTTCGATCTTCGGCCATGGGCAAACGCTCACCGGCGGCAACTACACCGGCACCAGCATCGCCTTGACCGAAACCAATAACGGCACTTCCACCATCACCGCCACCCAGAACGGCACCGCCGGCGATCTGCAACTAAACGGCGCGATTCGCAATCAGAGCGGCACCACCAACCTTACTTCCGCCAACACCAACATCGTGAACACTGGCGGAACCTCTGAACTGGTGGAATCGAACTTCATCAACTTCAACGCCACCAAGGGCCAGATCGGTTCGTCCGGAACCCCGATCAACGTTCAGGTCGACAACGGCT